>OLHJ01000120.1_pt1 | contig 28933 bp, 22 predicted proteins | sample 1609491 | NCBI WGS metagenome assembly OLHJ01 (sample SAMN05416861, study PRJEB24817) | seawater metagenome | isolation source: Sea water | place: Canada:Atlantic | collected 2013-11
TGCTCAGGAGTCTCGTGGGCTCGGAGATGTGTATAAGAGACAGCTTAAATAAAGCTCGGCCGCTTTCATCTGCTTGCTTCTTCTGTTCGGCCACCACAGGTTTTATCACCGTTTGATAAAATTTAGCCATAATTTGAAAGCGATTATTGGCCGCAGCCATGGCCGCGTCGAAATCCAATTCCAGTTTATTGCTGTCAACATGCACCACCGGACCACTGCGAACATTTTTCACCAGCCCTAACATTTCAAAAGCACGAATGTACATCCAACCAATATCAAACTCCCATTTTTTAACCGACAATTTAGCCGAGTTTGGGTAGGTATGATGATTATTATGCAACTCTTCACCACCAATCCAAATAGCAAAAGGCACTATGTTTCGAGCAGCATCGCTGCACTCGAAATTTCGATATCCAATGGCATGGCCAAGCCCATTAATAATACCTGCTGCATGAAAAGGCATCCAAATCATTTGCACAGCCCAAACAGTAATGCCTATTGGCCCTAATAAAATAAGGTTCACCACAAACATAATGGCGATTCCCAACATTTTATATTTTTGGTAAACATTTTTTTCTACCCAATCATCAGGGCAGCCTTTACTGTAACGCTGAATGGTTTCTTTGTTGTTAATTTCTTCGTAATACAATTCAGCACCAGTCAAAAGCACCTTCTTAAGGCCTTTTACCACAGGTGAGTGTGGGTCATCTTCTGTTTCGCATTTTGCATGATGCTTTCTGTGTACAGACACCCATTCTTTAGTAATAGTGGCGGTGGTCAGCCATGCCCAAAACCGAAAGAAGTGCGCTAATGCAGGGTGCATATCCATGGCTCGGTGGGCCATGCAGCGGTGCAAATACACAGTGACACAAATAATCGATATATGGGTTAGTACTAGGGTATATAGCAGTGTCTGCCAACCGCTTAATGCTAATAAACCTTGCTCAAACATATTTGTAGGGTTCCTAAAACTGCGTGACTCTAAGCCATTTTATCGTTTCCAAGCACAAACTTAAAAGAACTAATAAAGGTTAAAATGGAGCAAATACACACTAAAAATGATAGCCAGCATGCTACCTTTGCCCCCACATAAGTCAACCAAACAGGGAGAATTAAGCGAACAAGTGTTCACTTAACTGGTTAGCAAGGTGATTTAGGACAAATAATAGCGCTAAATCCTAAAAGAGGTACGCACTGGCCACACCCAACAACACACTGTTTTCCTTCTTCACTAGCGGACTATCGTCATAAGCGGCACCACTGATGTTCACATAGCGCATGAATCCCGCCACCAGCCAATCTGACCACAGTACTGCCGTGCTATAGCCTAATTGAAAGCCCCCATAGCCGCTTTGTGCTTTATATTGTTGGCGTTGTTCGGTGACGTCTTGCCCTTTCACGCCGTAGGTGTAGTCGTGGTAATGACTACTGGCAGTGCGTATTCCCACCGTTAATTGTGGACGAACCTCATAAGGGCCCATTTGATAGCCTCTGCGCCACACAACCCGAGGGTTAAAGGTATAACCTCGGTATTCCCCAGCGGTAAAATCGGTACTGATGGCACCTCGTAAAGGCAGCTCAAAATATAAGGCATTTTCCTGTTTACGGTTTCCTTGAAAGTAATAGTGCACCGCAGGGCCTGCTTCGATAATGAAGTCTAAATCACTCATGCCTTGGCGGGCTTCATTTTTGTCACTGTCTACTTTTACGGCACCTCCGAGGCTAATTTCCAAACTCCAATTGCCTGTGCGCCATAAATTGGCTTGAATTAAGTTTCGGTCAACACTGATTTTTTCACTGCGATAACGCAAATACGGAAATGGCAAATAAAAATCTTCTGCTTCATCACTGCCAATGTAATGGGGCACATGCACGGCCGACATGCCCAACCCCACTTCAAGTTTGGCATACGCCATTCCTGGCAGACACCCAAACAGCGCTATAATGCTCAATAGACAACAACGAATATGATTATTTACATTTACCTGCATGATTTACCCTTTTTTATTTTGGCCGCTACCCTATAACAAGTTTTATAAAAATAACATTGCCCTGCCATTAAATTTAGAATCTCAGTGGGCTTTAAACTAAACAAATCAAGCGCCGACACTGGCATAATACCCAGCATGACCACATTACCCATTCAACATATATTGCCACAACTGCTTAGTGATCTTGAAAAGCAGTCACGACTCATAGTCCAAGCCCCCCCTGGTGCTGGGAAATCAACCCTCTTGCCTTTGTATTTACTGAAAGGCTCTTGGTTAAAAGATGGCCAAATTTGGCTATTGGAGCCAAGGCGCTTGGCAGCCGAGCAAGTGGCTCGCCGGCTTGCTCATACCCTTAACGAAGAGCTGGGCAACACCATTGGTTTAATGACGGGGGAATTCTCGAAAGTATCAACAAAAAACAAAATTGTCGTCATGACCGAAGGCATTCTTAGCCAGCGCTTATTAAACGAAAACGACATCCCCACTTGCCAAGCCATTGTGTTTGATGAGTATCATGAACGGAATGTACAAACTGATTTAGGCCTAGCACTGGCCATGCAATGCCAAGAGTACCTAAGAGACGATTTAAAAATTGTGCTGATGTCCGCCACCCTAGACAGCCAATTACTAGCAGATAAATTACAAGCCAATACTGTCACCAGTGAAGGGCGAAGCTTTGAAGTGGCTATAGAGTATTTGCCTAGCCTACTTATTCAAAACCGCCCAGCTTTGCTTTCCCAGCAAGTGACGACCGCCGTTCGACAAGCACTGCCCAAACAGGAAGGCGACATATTAATATTTTTGCCCGGTGTAAAAGAAATCCGCCAATGCAGCGACGCCCTAGAATTCCTACAAGAATATCTGCAAGAACAAAACATAAAGGTAGTGCCATTGCACGGCCAGCTTACTTGGAACCAACAGCGTGATGCCATGGCATCCAGCAATACACGCAAAATAATTTTAGCCACCGATATTGCTAAAACCAGTATCACTTTAGAAAACGTCACTGTGGTCATTGATTCAGGTTTAGAGCGTCAAGCCCAATACAATGTGCCACAAGCCATGGATGAACTCGTTACCGTTAAAGCCAGCCAAGCCAGTTTAATACAACGCACAGGGCGAGCGGGACGAGTACAAGCGGGTATTTGTATTCGGCTTTTTAGTGAAGAGGATTACTTTACTCGAAATGCCTTCAGCGATAAATCCATTACCCTTTGTGACAGTTCCCAACTGGCCTTAAGTTTAGCCAGCTGGGGCAGTGTTAATTTAGACGATTACTTTTTAATGGATAAGCCAGAAACCAAACGCTGGCAAAGCAGCTTAGAATTATTACAGCAATTACAAATCACTCATAATCAAACCATTACCCCTCACGGGACGGCCCTTAGCCAATTGCCTTTGCATCCGCGTTTATCTCATATGATAGTGAAGGCCAAAGATATGGGGCTAGGCAGTAGTGCTTGCTATTTGGCTGCGCTATTAAGCGAAGGTGACCCACTACATTTTGATGCAAGAGATGGCAATAACAGTGACCTTGAAACCCGCCTTCAGTTATTTGAACTCAGTCAATTTCCGCAAAGTTTTGAACACGGCCAAGTAAAATTCAAAGTGGCCCAGCGCATTAGCAAGTTAGCGCAAAAGCTCATGAAGCAACTGCGTATTAAAAACACACCATTAGATGTGAGCGTTGCGGGAATGTTAACCATGCTGGCCTATCCTGATCGCGTGGCGCAAAAGCGTGGCCAAGGTTACCGGTTACGCTCTGGCATGGGTTGCAAAATGCTCCCCATGGAAGCTTTAAAAGCGCATGAATATTTAGCCATTGCCCATTTAAGTCTCAATAAAAACAACCAAACTAGCAGTCAGCCTTTCATTCGTCTGGCGGCTTATATATCCATTGAAACCATCACCTCTTTATTTGAAGAGCAATTTGAACAACACATACAACTAACCAGCAATCCACAAAATAAACTGGTGAGCATTGAGCAAACCCGATTAAATTCATTAATCATCGATGAAAAAATCACACCGGCAAATGCTCAACAAATTAAAGATTACGCATGGCTATCGATTAAAGAAAAAGGCTTGAAGGCTCTTCCCTTAAAAGAGCACCATCAACACCTATTGGCAAAACTCAATTTAGCCCATGAAACGTTTCCAAATGTCTATCCAAGCTTTAAAGAGGCCTGCTTAATAGAGGATTTAGAAAACTGGTTGGCACCCTTTTTAGCCACCAGCTCTCTTGCACAAATCGATTTCAGCCAAGCGCTGTTATCACGTATCGATTGGCAACTTCAACAACAACTCAATCAAGACTTCCCTTCTGGTTTTACACTGCCCACCCAACGTGAAGCCAGTATTGATTATTCGCAAACGCCACCGGTTATTCGTGCAAAATTACAAGAATGCTTTGGGCTCTTGCAATCGCCCATCATTGCTAAAGGAAAGGTAACCCTTAACTTACATTTGCTGTCACCGGCGCAACGACCACTTGCAATGACTCAAGACTTGGCTTTTTTCTGGAAAGAAGCCTACCCGCAAGTGCGTAAAGAAAACCGTGGACGATACGCCAAACACCCCTGGCCTGAGGATCCGTTAACCGCTATGGCCACTCACATGACCAAACGCCGCCTGCAAGACTCACAATAAATGGCTTAAAAACACTAAGGCCAGCATTAAAAGAATGAATTCTTATAAGCTGGTCACAATGGTCCTAATTGAATGCTGCTAGAGTTAGACTAAGATGTAGCCATTATTGCGGATAGTATTATGGGCCAGCCAAAATTTTACTTGTTAATCATTGCTGTCATTTTAGTCATCAGCTGGCTGAGCTTTGATTCTGGCCCTAAAGTGATTGAGCCTCAGTTGAACACGGAAATGCTCAATTCCACCACTTCACCTGCTGTGAAACCCGATACCGCAACCACTGCTGCCACCATTCCTTCATCGGCCACCCCCCCCGTCAGCCCCACTGACGACACCGCGTCTTTAAAGTCGGGAGACGTTCGGCACATCGACATGCTATCTGAAGAAATGAAACAATCCATTCGCGACAAACTTTTTCATCATGGGCCAAAAGACACCATAGAAAGAGACGATGGCTCCATCATATTACCGGCAAATGGCCGTTTCACCCAAATGCCCGTAGCGGTACAAATGCCAGATGGCACCATCAAAATTCAGGAATACAGTGTGCTTCCCAAGTAGCTATTCCTTGACAGGCCGTGACTTAAAGCAACCCAAACATGAGTTCCTTTAATATAAATAGTCAGTTAAAGGTCATGCCCGCCATCACCTGTCATAGTTTTTAGTTAAATCACTGGTAATTTTTAGCGAAGATTTTGCGTCACAATAAAAATTAAAGAAAATGGTTTTAGTAGAACACCTTGCTTCCTGCTAATTAATTTTCATCAGGTAAACGCAGTGTTTGATGCTCTGACTTATCCAATTTTTAACTACTGCAACCTAAACGTCACACCTAAAAGACAAGTCGAGTAATTAGAAGGAAAAATTTTAGGAAACCTCACTAACATCCTCGCGCATTTTAAATTTCTTTATATGATATTTTAATCAGCCAAGGTGTGAACACTGCATTATGGTTTACTGCTTTTTTCATGCTGCGTTCACCAATAACTGGATCTAGCGAGTTTAACCTAGGGAATACTTTACCCTTTAAGGTTTCTGAAGCTTGCAAGTATATTAAGCGCCTTAAGAAAATCTAGTTCGATAAAAATAGACTAAAGACAAATAGGGAAAGTGACGAGGCGAGTTAAAATTATTAAAATTAATATGCCATTTTTGTTTAATGAAGAAGGCTTTAATTCGTTTATATTTTTAAAAAACATAAAACCCTAATCAACCTCCCATTTTCTATGACGTAAGCTGGGTCAATTCAATAAAAGGGCATAAGCTATTTAGTAGCCCCCTTGTATTGAGGCCCTCATGCCCGTCATCAAGTTATTATTATTTTTGCTTTCTCTTGCTTGTAGCCCGCTGTGTTTTTCGGCCGCCTGCCCAGCCTCGAGCGATGCCACCACTGAAGGCAATGGTAATTGCACCGTCACGGGCAGTGCTTCCAGTATATTACTGAATTTTAATAGTGGCTTTGATTCCAACACCGCCCTAACCGCCATCGATGGTAACAACGGCACCACCATAGGGGCGCAACGTAAACTGTCGTTTATAAAAGCCGCTGAAATCATTTCCGAATTATTAACCTCCACCGTCACCATTGAAGTAGACGCCAGTTTTTCTGCCCTAAGTTGCACCAGTAACTCGGCCACGTTAGGCAGTGCCGGTGCTACCAATAACTTATCTTACAACAACCCTCCGCCAACGGGTTTAGAGCATTCAACGTTTTATCCAGTGGGGCTCATTAATGCCATTCGTAGCACCGATGTAGATGGGGGCAGTGACATCACCGCACAATTTAACAGTGATATAGGCGACGCTGACTGTTTAGCCGCCAGCGATTGGTACTACGGATTTGGCACACCTGGGGCCAGTGAGATAGGTTTTACCACGGTGCTGCTTCACGAAATAACCCACGGACTTGGATTTGCCAGTTTGGTGGACCCTACTGATGGCTCAAAGGCCAGTGGCTTTGATGATATTTTTTCCAACAACCTATTCGATAACGCCACCGGTTTAAACTTTAATGATGGCGCAGAAACCGACCAAAACAGAGAAGACGCGGCCATCAGTGTCAGCGGCCTATTATGGAGTGGTAACAACGCCAACACCCAAGCCATGGGGTTATTAACCGATGGTTTTAACGATGTAGATGGCGATGGTATTTTTGAAAGCGGCGACAAGATAGAAATGTACGCTCCAGCAGCCATTGAATCGGGATCCAGTGTCAGCCATTTTAATACAGACGCCACACCCAATGAACTTATGGAGCCCAGCTACACAGAAGGCCAGTATGATTTAGGTTTGGCTGTTTATTTATTGCAAGATTTAGGGTGGAGCGTTACCGCGAATGCAGCACCCACAATTACTGCCGTTGACCAAACGGTCGCTGAGGATGCCAGTATAGTGGTAGACATAAGCAGCTGGGGAAACGATGACGATGGTGACGCCCTCACTTACACCGTTGCCACTTGCGCCACTAACATCACCTGCAGCATAACAGGAACCAATTTAACGCTTACCCCTGATGCCGACCATAATGGCGCCACCCACGCCATTACCATTACAGTTGACGATGGCAACGGCGTGACGGCCAGCGACACCTTTAATTTAGAAGTGACCACCGTCAGCGATGACCCCACGATTACCGCCGTGGATCAAACCACCGATGAAGATGTTGAAATAATTGTCGACATAAGCAGTTGGGGAATGGATGTAGATGACGATACGTTAAATTATTCCGTCACCAGCTGTGCCACGAACGTAACCTGTGCCATTGATGGCTCTAATTTAACCCTGACACCTGCAAGCAATCACAATGGTGACACTCATAACATCACCATTGAGGTGAACGATGGGCATGACCACACAGCCAGCGATAGCTTTAATTTAACGGTCACACCGGTAAATGATGTACCGATTGTTAATGCCATTTCTCAAATAACCGATGAAGACACACCATTAGTCATAGACGTGAGTGTCTGGGCCAGTGATGTTGAGGGCGACACCCTAAGCTATTCGGTGTCCAGTTGTGCCACCAATATTACCTGCACTATGGTGGGCAGCAACCTCACTCTTACACCAAGTGAAAACCATAATGGCACCACCCATAGCATTACTCTAACCGTCTCAGATGGTAACGGTGGCATTACCAATGACAATTTTAATTTAGCCGTCACCGCCATAAACGATGCTCCAGTTTTTTCTGCGCCAGCCAATATAAACGTATCCGTTGACCATACTGAACTCATTGATCTGGCACCTTTAACAAGCGACGTTGAAAATGATACTTTAACCTTCACGGTACTCAGTTGTGATGCGTTATTAGAGTGTCATTTCAATAACGATACTCTCAGCCTTTTCGCAGACAGTGGCGACGGTGAAACAGTACAAGTGACGGTACAAGTTAGCGACACAAGTGACGCCACTGACACCCACACGTTTAATGTAAGCATTGTAGATTTCACCCCTAGCGTTCACCTAGAAATAGGCAGTACGGTTTTAAATAATGGCGACGCCGCCAATATCTCACTAAATGCTGTTCAAATTGACGTCGTGGGTGGCAGCGGAAACTTCGCCTATGAATTAACCTTTGATGGCTTAAGCCAAAACACATTACTGACGGTTAATAATTCAGGGGCCAGTCTCGCCTTACCAGATAGCGGCACTTTTTCTGGGAGTTATGAATTGACGGTCACCGATACGAGCCGCAGTGAAGTAGTAAGTGTGACACTCACTCGTCCATTACGCATCGTATGGTCAAGCACTTCAATTTTAAATGGCATAGACAATCACACTTTAATAATTGAAGGGGGTAAAGCCGATAGGCAATACTCACTTACCCCTTCACAAACCGGTGTGGTTAATTTTCTAAATGAGGACATGGATGAACAAACTCTTTTTACCGCCCCCAATAATGCAACCTCTTTTAATGGCATAACCGTTATTTTAGTGGGTAGCAGAGTGATTGAAGTCACCACCACTGAAGTAACACTTGCCTCCATCAATAACGAATTTGATGACATCACTGAAACCCTTACGGTTTATCCATCTATCGGGCATGTGATTAGTGTGGTGGATATTTTAAAAGCGGCTGTGCCGTTAGCTCAAGGGGCCCTTGATGACCTACCCTTGTTGGATCAATTAAATTTAGAACTGAATTATGTGGCCGATGAAAATGGCTTCATAAATTTACTGCTGCCTAATGATCTTGAATCTTACCCCATGACGCTCAGCGCAACCGGCTATAATCCAAGCAATATTTCTTTGGATAGCACTCTAAGTGAGCACCAAGTTATTTTAGGAAAAGTGGGTGATGGCATTTTATTAACCGGGACCATAAATGCCGCTGGAAATCAAAATTTTGTTGAAAACCCTCCTGTGGCGAAATTAAGTTTTGCCGAAGGTGATAGCGAATTAATTGTGCTTTCTGTTAGTGACGCATCCCTAGCGTCATTTATTCACAGCGTTGATTTAACCGAACACACCTTAATTAACTTGCTGATTACTCAAGCTAAATCCATTGATCATGAAACTGATTTATCAACACTTTCGCAAAATCAAACCTTTGAAATCACATTAGAGCGAGATCCTGCCATAAGCGATGAAAACGAGAGTTCTTCAAGTAGCAGTGGCCCATTGCATCCGTATTTAATGGTTTGTTTGTTGATTATTTTGGGGTTAAAAAGAGAAGTTTTTATAAGGTCTAGCAATTAAATAATCAACATTATAATTTTGAAAAACCAACCACCCCCTCAAACACTCAATTAGCATGAGCTTGTTATTCCAAATGGGCTTATAGAATTTCACCCATACTCCTAGTGTTTATTAAAAATACCCCCTGTAACAATTTCTCACACTAAATTACCAGACGTAATGTGTCATTTCCTAAAAAAAGCATAAGCTATTGAAACCAGTGGTTAGCTTTAGGGGCCTACATGCCGTTTAACAAACTTGGTGTTTTGCTTGTTACCTTAATTTTTAGTCAGCTTAGTTTTTCAGCCGCTTGCCCTACATCCGATACCGCCACCGCCACTGGTGCCAGCGATGGCGATAGTTGCACCGTCACCGACTCTGACACCGGAACCATCACCCAGCTAAACTTTGTAAGTGGCTTTGATAGCAGTACTTCTGTAACCGCGGTTGATGGCAATAATGGCACCACCGTTGGTGCACAACGAAAACTGTCTTTTATTAAAGCTGCTGAATTAGTATCCGCACGAGTAGATACCGATGTCACCCTTATTGTAGACGCCAGCTTTTCCGCCCTCAGTTGTACAACCAACTCAGCTGTATTAGGCAGTGCTGGGGCCTCTGCCAACGTTAATGCAGGCGGTAGCCCACCATCGGGCATTCTTGCTAATATGTATTACCCAATCGGTTTATATAATGCCATTACCGGAAGTGATGCCTCGGGTGCTTTCAATGACATTGCCGCCAGTTTTAATTCAGATATTGGCGATGCCGATTGCCTAGCCGCCAGTGCCTGGTATTACGGGTTTAGTGATGCTGGCGGCAGTGAGATTGGCTTCACTACCGTTTTAATTCATGAGTTAACCCATGGCTTAGGGTTTGCCAGCCTAGTGGACCCTTCAGACGGCACCCAATCTAATAGCACAGATGATATTTTCTCTGAAAATCTCTATGACGATGTCACTGACCGCGGTTGGAATGACAACAGTCAAACTGATCAAAACCGAGAAGACTCTGCCATCAGTGTGGACGATTTACTGTGGAGTGGTAGCAACGTCAATACCAATGCCATTGGCCTGTTAACCGATGGCTTTAATGACGTGGACGCCGATGGTAATTTCGAAAGTGGTGATCAGGTCGAAATGTATGCGCCTGCCACACTAGAGTCGGGCTCCAGTGTTAGCCACTTCACCACGGATGCCACGCCCAACGAAATAATGGAGCCCAGCTATACCGATTCCTTATATGAATTAGGACTGGCCCTTTATTTATTGGAAGACATCGGCTGGACAATCGTTGAACCCAACAATGCCCCCACCATTAGCGCTGTGGATCAAACTACGTCAGAAGACACTGCAATCGTAGTGGACATCAGTGGTTGGGGCAGCGATGATGACGGTGACGCTCTCACTTATAGCGTCACCAGTTGCGCCACGAATATTACCTGTAGCGTAAGTGGTACCGACCTCACCCTCACCCCTTCCAGCAATCATAATGGGGCAACCCATACCATCACCGTGAAAGTGGACGATGGCACCGATAACAATTCAGACAGTTTCAATTTAAATGTGACCGCTCAAAATGACGCGCCTACTTGGAGTACCATCAGCGAGCAAAACACCAATGAAGATAACGACCTCATCATTGACTTAACAGGCTACGCCACAGACGTAGATGGCGATTCACTCACTTTTAGCGTCACCAGTTGCGCCAGCAACATTACCTGCAGCGTAAGCGGCGATAATTTAACCCTATCCCCCACGGCCAATTATTCGGGAGCCACTCATAACATTACCGTAGAAGCCGATGACAATACCGCCAGTGCGGTGAGTACCAGCTTTAATCTAGTGGTGAATGCTCAAAATGACGCACCCACTTGGAGCGCCATTCCCGATCAAAACCTTGATGACGGCGATAATGTGGTCATTAATTTGAACACCTATGCCTCCGACATTGATGGGGATTCGCTGGATTACACAGCCACCAGTTGCGGCGCTAATTTAACCTGTAGCATCACCACTAATTCCCTTACGGTGACTGCCAGCGGTGGCGCAGGCAACACAGCGTCTGTGACCATTGAAGCTGATGACAATAACGGCGGCACGAACAGCGATACCTTTGATGTAACCATTACCACCCCCGCCAATAATGCTCCCACCATTACCGCGGTGGATCAAACTACCACAGAGGATAATGCCATCGTGGTGGATATTAGCTCATGGGGAAATGATGCCGATGGGGATGGCCTGACTTATTCTGTGACCAGCTGTGCCAGCAACATCACCTGTAGTATCAGTGGCACTAACTTAACACTGACACCAGACAGTAATCATAACGGCGCCACCCACAGCATCACCATAAAAGTGGACGATGGCACCGACAACAATTCAGATTCATTTAACTTAAATGTGTCCGCCGCCAATGACGCCCCCACTTGGAGTGCTATCCCTGATCAAAACCTTGATGACGGCGATAATGTGGTGATTAATTTAAATAGCTATGCCTCCGACATTGATGGGGATTCGCTGGATTACACAGCCACCAGTTGCGGCGCTAATTTAACCTGTAGCATCACCACTAATTCCCTTACGGTGACTGCCAGCGGTGGCGCAGGCAACACAGCGTCTGTGACCATTGAAGCTGATGACAATAACGGCGGCACGAACAGCGATACCTTTGATGTAACCATTACCACCCCCGCCAATAATGCTCCCACCATTACCGCAGTGGATCAAACCACCAGTGAAGATACAGCACTGGTGGTGGACATAAGTGCTTGGGGCAGCGATGCAGACAATGACTCTTTAAGCTACTCATTAACCAGTTGCGCTGAAAACATCACCTGTGCCTTATCAGGTACCAGTCTTACCCTTACCCCTGATGCCAATCATCATGGCAGTAACCAAAGCATTACTATTGAAGTTTCTGATCCAGATGGCGCCAGCGCCAGCGACACATTTAATTTAAATGTGGTGTCTATTAATGACACACCTACTTTCAGTGATATGGATGACATCAACTTGATAGAAGGTGAAAGTGTCAGCCTTGATTTACTGGATTTCGCCAGTGATATAGACGGTGACGCGCTTAGTTTTAGTTTACTCAGTTGCCCTAGCGCTCTGGTATGCAACCTTACAAACAGCAGCTTAAGTTTACAGGCCAACAGCGGCGCGGCTAGTTCGGTACAAGTTTCCGTTCAGGCATTGGATGGCAATGGCGCAAGCGTATCTAAGGCAATAAACGTCAATATCAGTGCATTTTCTGCCAGTACTTATATTGAGGTATCGGGCACCCGCTACGACCATAATGACACGTTTAGCATTCCAGCAAGCGACATTAATATCAGCGTCCTAGGAGGCAGTGGTGATTATGAATATCAATTAAATTACCTTAGTGGTGATGTTAATAATTTGATAGAAAGTGATGCAGCTGAATTAACCATACAGATGCCTGAAGCAGGAGCGTTTGCCGGCCAATACACCCTAAGCATTACTGACACAAGTAATTCCGAAACCATTGTGGTCACTCTTATTCGCCCTATTCGGGTGGTGTGGAGCGCAAGCGATTTATTAAGTGGCGACAATAGCCAAGAAATTATAATTGAAGGGGGCGAAGTGGGCAGCCAGTACAGCCTTGCCCAGCTGCAAGATACGTTACTGACGTTCAAAGATGCAGAAAATGTCATTCAAACTCAATTTACTGCCAGTGACGATCAAGATAGTTTCAATGGTGCCACTGTGACAGTAAATGTGGGCACCGTGACGACACTCACTGACCTTGACGTCACCATTTCCACATTAAATAACCTCTATGAAGATGAAATAACTGAACTTCAAATATACCCAGCCATTGAGCATCAAGTTCAAGTAGTGGATATTAATGCAGCTCCAATTCCCCAAGCCAATGCCGAATTAACTGCAACAGCCCTTTTAAGTCAATTGAACTTACCACTGCAATATTCAGCCGATGAAAATGGGGAAATGACCATTCGCTTACCAGATACTCAAGCCGTTAATCAGCTTACGATTCAAAGCAATCAATTTAACCCCGCTACCTTGATGCTGGATGAAAGCCTCACTGAGCACCAAGTGATACTCTCGGCTTTAAATCAGTTTATTACCTTAACCGGTTCCATTAGCGCTTTGGGGACGCAAAATTTTATCAGTCACCCTCCACAGGTGCGCCTAGATTTTGAAGATGGCAGCATCGACTCGGTGACCGTCAGCGTTAGCAATTCCTCCCAGGCCTCCTTTAGCCATGATGTGGATATTAATAATCGCTCGCTCACTAATATGCGTGTCATACAGGCTGATTCTCTGAATATTGAGCTGGATATCAGCTCAGTCACCCAGAATCAAACTTACAATATATTGCTTGAGCGCAGCATCGCTGTGGTCGTATCCACCCCCAGCAGCGGATCGGGACCTTTCAATTTACTCATTTTATTGGGGTTAACGTTCGCGCTGATATCACGAAAACGCAGTTGGCAAGCATAATGTGCAATATTGCACTATTTAAATGTCGCTATTGAGCCATCAAACCCCATCCTTTAGTATGTAATCACTAAAAATAATAATATGGATAGACAGATTGCTTTTATTATCCGGTTTTTCCCTAGGCATCGTGGCGACGCTTATCCTTATTGTTGCCCGAGATTTTGGTCGCCTAGATGTGGCTCGCGCATTCATCGCTTTTCTATTGGCAGGAGCCTGTTTTTTAGTTCAGCCACATATCCCTGATTCTTGGCGCCCTTTAGCCGACAGTCTATCCACCATGGTGCCTGCCTTATTCTGGCTATTGTGCCAACTGGCGTTTTCTTATCGCCCTAAAATATTGTCATTTTTTGGAGCCTTAGCGCTTTATACTTTTCTGGCCCCTGGGCTTTCACGATTACTAGGCCTAGAGCGGGACGTCAGTTCTAACTGGGAGTTAGTGGGCTGGATCATTCCCACCTATTGTGAATACATCATCATTTCGTTAGGCATATGGACGGTGATAGCCAATTGGGAAGATGACCTAGTGGAATCCAGTCGACGCTTGCGCGGTGGGGTTCTCATTATCACCGGTGTCTGTGTCATTTTAGTGGTGGTGCCACTCAATACCGGCATCGTTGGCAGGTGGCTGCCTTATACATCCGCTTCCATCATTAGTTTACTGGCCAGTTATTTTCTATTAACCGGTCGCTCAGGGGTTTTGTTTGGCATTCCAGCGGTTGAAGAGAAGGTCGTTGAGCCTACTTATATCGCCGAGACAAAAGACACCGAAAGTATCCAACAGGTAGACACCCAAGCTTTAGCCGAAATCATGGATAAAGGTTTTTATCGTACCGAACACCTTACCTTAAAGTTATTGGCCAGTGAGTTAAATCTACCAGAGTACAAAACCCGTGCCCTTATTAACCAGACATTAGGTTATCGCAATTTTAATGATTACATTAATCAATTGAGAATTCAGGAAGCTGCACTGCGACTATTAAAAGAACCCGAGACTCCGATTCTTAATATTTCTTTAGATGTGGGATACCGAACCCTAAGCTCTTTTAACCGAGCCTTTAAAGACATTCAAACCATGACCCCTTCTGAATACCGATTACAAAACGAGCAGCCAGCTGAAATTATATCGACTCACCGTTAATCCAATACTCACTCAGCTGATCATTTATATGAATCTGGCTCACGTTAATAGTGGGCCATCTTAGCGCTTGAAAGCTTTATCCTGTGTTTATGATAAGACAAAATTAGCCAGTCACGGCCTATTTCTTTCCACAAACCTGCTTTTCTTTAAAGGCGGCCCCAGCCACCTTTTGTTCATATTTTTTGTCTTTTCAATGATGTTTACCGCTAAAAATAACTAATAACGCCTGTTTTGACCCACTTTTACTAGGTTTTCACTATTTGCACAGCGAATTGTCAATTTTGCGAAGCGAATCAACTCGAGCAATTGGGTAAACAACCGTACATTTACCACATCGAAATGAGCCTAGCGGCCAAAATAAAAATAACTAAACTCCAACAGCCAAAATGGGACTGACTATGCAAATTGCTCATATTAACCAGCACTTGAATACACAGACTCAACCCAAACATTTTTATTTGGTTTGTGAGATCAATCAAATATTAACCACTTCAATTGGTGATCACCCAAACTTTGACATGGTAGCCAGCGCCTTCCAAATGAGTGGCCGAACTTTGCGTCGCCAACTGGCAGAGGCCGGCACCAGTTACCAAAAACTAGTGGATGAATTTCGCAGTCAATACGCCGAGCGCTGCTTAAAAGAAACCAATATGAGTACCGACGACATTGCCGAATCCCTAGGGTTTAGTGATGTGGCCAACTTCCGTCATGCCTTTAAAAGGTGGGTGGGCGTGTCTCCTGCGGCATACCGAACACAACGTCTAGCCTCCTAGTAAAACATCTCCACTCTGATCTATTTGCTCTTCTATAACGCAAAAAAGACAGCCTAGGCTGCCTTTTTTGCGCTTTTTATTCTAGCTACAAAATAGCTAAAACAAACGACTTATAATACGTTTAGAAGTTCAACTTCAAACACAAGTGCACTGTGTGGAGGAATAGCGCCTTGGCTACCCGCAGCACCGTAAGCTAGGTCGCTAGGGATGAATAAACGCCATTTAGAGCCTTCACTCATAAGTTGTAGAGCTTGAGTCCAGCCCGCGATTACGCCGCCTACTGGGAATTCAGCTGGCTGACCACGTTCAACAGAACTATCAAATACTTTACCGTCAATGAACGTACCATGATAATGAACGCGAACAGTTGATTCTGGGCTTGGTTTAGCACCTTCACCTTCAACCAAAACTTCATACTGTAGACCGTTTTCTAGGGTCACAATACCTTCATTCTTAGCATTCGCTGCTAGGAAATCTTCACCAATTTTTTTGCCAGCAGCCGCTTGCTCTTCTTGCTGAGCTTGCATGATTTTTTGAATCACTTCATAAGCTTCTTTGATCTGATCTTCAGATACAGGCATTTCAGCGTCAGCCATAGAGTCTTGAAGACCCTTAGTTACATTGTTTAGATTGAAATCAGGAAACTGGTTCGTTTTAAGTTGATCGCCTACTTGACGGCCAATTAAGTAACTTACGATTTCAGCAGGTGTTTCTAAGCTCATATTCTCTCAACTTTTAGTGGGGTTTAAACTCGGCGCGCACTTTAGCATACTTGCCATGAAATTTCAGCACCCTACACAGCTCTTCACTAACCGATCAGCAGTTTAAAACCCACTACGATGGTCACCACTTCATAGGCCCGCTTAATCCACTTGGAGCCCATGCTTATGGCCATATGCGCCCCTAAAAAGCCCCCCAAGAGAGAACCCATTATTAAGGTAGGCAGCCAAGCCCAATGAATGTGCGCAATGATGCCCATGGTAATGGCGCCACTGGCATTCCAGAACAAACCCACGGCAATCAAGGTATGAGCCACAGCTTGTTTGTAATTCAGGCCAAACCACTTCACCAGCCACATGGTGGCAAACAAACCAGTGCCAGCAGACAGCGCCCCATTGGCAAACCCCACCACACTTAAACCAAGTCCTCCTAGTATTAGGCCCATGCCATGGCGGTTTTTGGGCGTATTATCCATGCCCAAAGCTGGTTTAAAAATTGAATAAAACCCTAAGCCAAGGGTTAACACACCTAGGCTCATTTGGGCTGCCTTATCGTTTATTCCAACAATAAATATGGCCCCCAACACCACCCCAGGAATACCGGTTAGCAACATGAAGAGATTGAGTCGCCAACTGGTGTGCCCTTCTTTCACAATGCGTATGGTGGCCCCGATTCCCAAGGCTACCGTGGCAATTTTATGGGTGGCTAAAGCCAACGAAAAAGGCAAACCTAGAAAAATCAGCACCGGTAATTGAATTAAACCGGCACCGCCCCCTGCAAATGCTGAAAATATATTGGCAACAACACTGATGAAAAAGAGTAAAATCTGCTCTAACATGCGCTCACACGTAAAATGAATAACTGAATTTTGGATATCACGATGTCATCCTTTGCTTTGTACTACTACGACCAATGCCCATTTTGCCAACTGGTATTGCGTGAACTAAACGGCTTAAAGACTCAGGTAGAGCTGAAAAATACTCTGATGGTGCCCCAGAATCGCCAAGAATTAGTGCAAGGTGGAGGTCGTACAACCGTGCCTTGCTTGCGCATCACCCAAGATAATGGCTCAGTAGAATGGCTATACGAATCAAGTGATATTGCTCGTTACCTAAAAAAACTAGGCTAGACCGACCCTTTGAGCGCACCAGAATTCACCTTTGGTGCGCTTAGAGCATGGATTAGATAATGTTTTTCTGCTTCAAGATACGCTCAACGGTATCCACTAGGGTTTGAGTTTGGCTGTCGATCTCCAAATTCACCTTAGCGCCAACCTCCAGTTGACCAAATGTAGTTATGCTTAAGGTTTCCGGAATCAAGTACACGCAAAAGCGGCTCTCTTCCACTTTTGCGATGGTTAAGCTGCAACCATTTAAGCCCACGTAGCCCTTATCAAAGATATACGCTTTGTATTGATTGGGTATATCAAACCAAATGATGCAGTTATTTTCAGGTCGCTCTATTTCAACGATATCGATATAACCGTGTACATGACCGCTTAATTGATGGCCACCTATGTCATCTCCAAAACGCGCAGCGCGCTCAACATTGACCAAACTGCCTTCTTCTAGGTGGGCCAAGTTAGTGATATTTAGCGTGGCCATCATCACATCAAATGACACTAAATCATCATTAATATTGGTAACGGTTAAACAGGCACCATTAAGGGCCACACTGGCCCCCAGCTTTAAGCCTTCAAGCATCTTTTTAGGCAGAGCCAAGGTAAAGGTCCACAAGCCTGTTTGCTTAGCGATAGATTGAACGGGTAAGGTGCGCTGTACGATTCCGGTAAACATAAACTAATTCTCATCTTCAAGAAGTGCATTATGACCTATACTTGTTTGAGATTCCTCTCATTATTAGTGGCTCATGACAGGTCAATTGGAAGACAAAAAAATAGGGTTGGTGCTCTCTGGCGGCGGCGCACGAGCGGCTTACCAAGTGGGTGTTCTCAAGGCCATCAGTCGGCTGCTTCCCAATGAACGAGGCAATCCGTTTGATATTATCAGTGGCACCAGTGCAGGGGCCATTAATGCGGTGGCACTGGCCAGTTACGCCAGCCACTATCGTATGGGCATTCGCCAGCTTGAACGCATTTGGAAAAATTTCAGCTGTGATCAAGTATTTCGCAGTAACTTCACCAGCGTTGTGTCTTGGTCCATGAAATTTTTCATGAATTCCTTTTTTGGCTACAAGGCAGGAGAGCCCGTTTCATTATTAGATAACACCCCCCTTAAACTGCTGCTAAATAAGTTTATTTCTTTTGATAACATTCAAAAGGCCATTGATAACCAAGATTTACACGCCCTTTCGGTTACCGCCTCTGGTTATTCCACTGGCGAGAGCGTGAGCTTTTTCCAAGCTCATAACAGCATTAAAAACTGGCAAAGGCTACGCCGCATAGGGGTTCGTTCGCGAATAAACATTCAGCATTTATTAGCCTCTTCAGCCATTCCCACGGTATTTCCCGCCGTGAAGATAAACCGTGAATTTTTTGGGGACGGCGCCATTCGCCAGTTAGCCCCCATCAGTCCGGTATTGCATTTAGGTGCCAATAAAATTTTGGTGATTGGGGTGAGCGGTGACAACCACAAACGTAAACCACGGGAAACCATGACCAGCTACCCCAGCATGGGCAAGATAATGAACCACATGTTTAACGCTGCCTTTTTGGACAGCATGGAAAGTGATGTGGAGCGTCTTACTCGTGTTAACAATACGGTTGCCAAAATACCCGACCACATTTTACAAGAGCAAGGCATCGCATTGCGCCCTGTAGAATTATTAGAAATAAGCCCCAGTGAATCTATAGATGACATCGCCGCACGTCACTCTCGGGAACTACCGGCCAGCTTAAGATTCTTTTTTCACAGTAAAGGTCGCCGACAAAAAGGAGGGGCCGGTGTATTGAGTTACTTGTTGTTTGAAAGGGGTTTTTGCCGCGACTTAATTCAGCATGGTTATGATGATGCCATGAAACAAAAAGATGAAATATTGAGGTTTTTCTGTGAAGAATGTGAGCTTCAAGCTAAGCACGCTTAATTAGAACGCTTTTCACCTAAACGGTTTAATTCGTCAAAGCTTGAGCTTATGGGCACCGAGCGCTAAGATGCAAACAAAAAAGCTGAACTAAAATGCGCATTCTACTTATTGCTTTACTCTTCACCCCCATTATGGCTTTCGCCTACCCTGTGGATTCCTCCATTGGTTTTGGCAGCGGTTACACTTGGACTGAAGCCACTTTTGATGAACCTATCACCAGTATTGGCGATACCACTCAAACCCCAAGTTACAGCTCGGTAGACAATGACAATTTACCTTGGGATTTATTTGCCAGTTTTCGCTTTCATGAAAACTACGGCATCGAAATTGGTTATATAGACTACGGTACCATTACGTTTAAACGTACGTTCACCACAGAAACAGGAGGCGTATTTGAAAACAGCTCGACTAGAAATGCCAGCATCAGTACTCAGGGCTTTTATATTAGCCATGTACTTTTTATACCCGTATCTCAGAACTTAAATATACAAGCTAAAGCGGGGATATTATTTGGAACCAATGATTATAAAGATTTAGAACTAAAAACAGATCAAGATGAAAATACTACTACCAACCCAACCAACTCCAGCCGAGCCATTTCTGAACCTCAATTCTCCATCGGGCTTTTATATCAATACCAACCCGATTGGGGTTTGCGCTTACAACTGAATCAAATTGAATACGAGCATATTGAAGAGAAAGAAACCTTCTCGCAGTGGTTCACCAGTTTCTCTTTTGAACGTAAATTTTAAGGTACCATCATGACAATTCATTCAATGGTATTACGCCCCATTTTACTTTTAGGCTTAGTCGCTGCATTTTTGTTTTTAAATGGTTGCGCCTCCATTACCAATGGCAGCCATCAACAGGTAACGATAAAAACAGGTAAAAACACGGAAATATATATTAATGGGCGCTACGCAGGAAAAGGCTATAGCTCAAAAAAATTAGCACGAGATCAAACTCATAAAATTGAATTAGCCTTGGATGACTGTCGAAAAACTGTCACCACACAAGCAAGATTTAATAAAATGAGTTTACTGGGATTGTTTATCGATGCGGGATTAGTCAGCATTCCAGTGGATTTCATGAGCGGAGCAGCTTGGAGTATTTACCCCAATAACATTCAAGCCCAACCAAGCTGTAATGAAGGCGCCCAGCTATAACTTAAAATAAAAAAGGCTAGGCGAAAGTTAGTCTATTAATGCTTTTACAGGTCCAAAAGTTTTACGATAAAAACTCAAAGGGCCATGTTCTGTTAAGGCTTCAATATGAGCCTTAGTTGGGTAACCCTTATGTTTGGCAAAACCGTACAGGGGGTACTTTTTATCTAACGCCACCATTTCATGGTCTCTTTGTACTTTTGCCAACACAGAGGCCGCCGCAATTGAAGAGACCAAAGCATCCCCTTTTATCACAAAGCTGGCTTCACAAACCAAGTCTTTTGGTAAACGATTACCATCAATTAATGCATGACCTAACCTATGAGGTTTTTGTAAGGTTAAACCATTCACTGCGCGGGTCATGGCCAGCATTCGAGCATGTAAAATATTTATATCATCAATTTCTTCAGCACTGGCTCTGGCAATGCAGTAAGCCAACGCCTTCTCTTTAATTTCAGGGAACAGTGCTTCACGTTTTTTCTCGCTAAGCTTTTTAGAATCATTAAGACCGCTAATGGGATTATCTGGGTCTAAAATAACCGCTGCCGCCACCACGTCCCCACATAAAGGGCCGGCACCTGCCTCATCCACACCGCAATAGATAAGGCCTTGTTTAATAAGAGCCAGCTCTTGAGGGATTATTTCTTCAATCATAGTAATTCTAAAATGGCTTTAGCCGCCGCCTGATCCGCATCCCGCCTTAGATCATTATGAAGCGCTAGAAACTCAGCTTGCATGCTGTCGGTAAGTGATGAGTCGTTTAAAAAGTGCATCACGGCATTGGCGAGATTTTCAGGTGTGGCAGCTTCTTGTAATATTTCAGGTACCAGTTCTTTGCCTGCTAATAAATTAGGCAAAGAAACAAATGGCTGCTTTAACATTTTACGAACAAAATAAGCCGTTAATGCTGATAATTTATAAGACACTACCATGGGCTTTTTCAATAGCATGCCCTCTAGCGTGGCCGTACCTGAGGCCATTAATACCACATCGGCCGAGGCCATGGCTTCGCGGCTTTGGCCATCTAATAACAGGGTATCGCTGAGGGATTGACTGTGTAGCATGCTTTCAATTTGCAACTTTCGGGCATCATTGGCAGCAGGAATAACAAACTGCACCTGTGGCATTTTTTGTTTAATGATTCGGGCAGCTTCAATAAAAACCTCACCTAAGCGAGAGACTTCTCCTTCACGGGAACCCGGCAACAGTGCTACAACAGGTTGAAGAGCCGGTAAATTAAGTGCTTCTCTGGCCCCTTGCGTGTCGGTTACCAACTCAATGGCATCGGCTAAAGTATGTCCTACGCATACTGCATTCACGTGATGCTTTTGGTAAAACGCCACTTCAAAAGGAAACAAACATAACACTAAATCAACGGATTGCTTAATTTTAAAGACACGTTTTTCGCGCCACGCCCAAACACTGGGGCTCACATAGTGGACGGTTTTAATATCACGTTTTTTTAATTTTCGCTCAAGGGCTAGGTTAAAATCTGGGGCATCAATACCAATAAAGACATCAGGTTTCATTTCTGTGATGGTGGCTAATAATTCTTTGCGAATTTTCAGCAATTCACCTAAACGCCCCAGTACTTCAAATAACCCCATCACAGACAAGCGATCCATGGGGTAAAGGCTTTCGAAGCCTTCTTTAATCATGCGTGGACCACCAATCCCCACAAAGCGGGCATCTGGGTATTGATTTTTTAACGCTTTAATTAAACCTGCGCCCAAAATATCGCCGGAGGTTTCTCCGGCCACTAAAGCAAAACATTTGGACATTAACGAATGATTCCGCGAGTAGAGGTATTTAAACTTTCAATAAACAAAGCAACACTTGAAGATTGCTCTACTAAAGCATCCAGTTCCTGCAAGGCTTCACCAAGAGTGAACCCTTGACGATACACAATTTTATAAGCCTTACGTAAAGCACTGATATCATTGCTGGTAAACCCTCGACGTTTTAAACCTTCACTATTAATACCATGAGGTTTAGCCGAGTTGCCATTGGCCATAATGTAGGCTGGCACGTCCTTTAATACAATTGACCCTGTACCACACATACTGTGACTGCCAATTTGAACAAACTGATGGACCTGAGAAGAACCGCCTAAAATTGCAGTATCACCAATATGAACGTGACCCGCCACATTGGTATCATTGGCCAATATGCAGTTGTCCCCTACCACCACATCGTGGGCTATATGAACATTCACCATAAATAAATTGTGATTGCCAATTTTGGTAATGCCTTGATCTTGCGTGGTGCCTCGGTGAACAGTGCACGCTTCACGGAAAACATTACCGTCTCCTATTTCTAAGCGCGTCGCTTCCCCTTTGAATTTTTTATCCTGACAGTCTTCACCTATGGTGCAAAACTGAAATATTTTATTGTTTTTGCCAATTGTCGTTGGGCCCTTTAGCACCACATGACTATTAATGATGGTGCCTTCACCAATCACTACGTCTGGGCCAATGATAGTCCAAGGGCCAACTACTACGTCATCTGCTATTTGGGCACTCGGATCAACAATTGCTAGAGCATGAATCACAGTTCTAATTTCCTTTGTGCACACATAATTGTAGCTTGGCAGGCTACTTGCCCATCTACCCAAGCCTCACATTCGAAACGCCAAATCCCCCGCTTATCATTTAAATATCTCGCTTCCATATCAAGACGATCTCCTGGCACAACGGGCTTTTTAAAACGCGCTTTATCTACGCCTGCAAAATAGTAAACTGTGTTAGCAGCCTCTTCTTTGCCCATGGCATCCAATCCCAATAGTCCTGCCAATTGTGCCATGGCCTCTAATATTAATACCCCTGGCATAATTGGGTGATTAGGAAAGTGTCCTGGAAAAAATGGCTCGTTACTGCTGACATTTTTATAGCCTGCAATACGCTTTTTTGGATCAAGATCGGTAACTCTATCCACCAGTAAAAAAGGATAGCGATGCGGCAACAGATCAATGATTTCGCTGTACTTCATAGTCGTCATGGATCTTACTCTTGCTCACTTCCTTGAAGGGATTTTTCCACGGATTTTAAGCGCTTGCTTAAATCATCCAATTGTCTAAACCGAGCCGCGCTTCTGCGCCAGTCGGCGGTTTTAGACATGGCAGTACCCGAAGAGTAACTGCCTGGCTCTGAAATACTTTTGGTCACCAAGCTCATGGCGGTGACATGAACACCGTCTATTAAGGTTAGATGGCCCGTTACCCCTACGCCACCTGCTAAAGTACAGTTGCGCCCGATCTTGGTACTGCCCGCCACCATACTGCCTGCAGCAATGGCGGTTTTTTCACCAATCTCTACGTTATGGGCAATTTGAATGAAATTATCTAATTTCACGCCATTGCCAATTTGGGTATCACTTAGCGCGCCGCGATCAATGGCACAATTAGCACCAATTTCCACATCATTGCCGATTAACACGCCACCAATTTGATGAATTTTAACCCACTCACCTTTGTCTTGAGCAAACCCAAAACCGTCTGAACCAATGACGGTTCCGCTGTGAATAATGGCGTTTTCGCCAATCACCACATCATGATAAATACTCACATTTTGGTGAATGCGGCTATCTTTTCCAACACGACTGTTTACCCCCACCACAGAGCCCGCACCTATAATGGCACCCTTGGCTAAAACCGCATGATCTTCAATCACCGCATTAGCGCCAATGCTCACCGACTCTGCAATTTGAGCCGTTTCACTGACCACCGCACTGGGATGAATAGTTTGCGAGCCTGCTGGCAGGGTTTCAAACAAAGCACTGACCTTGGCGTAACCCAAATAAGGGTTAGACAAAATCAAAGCGTTGCCTTTTACGTCGCTGGCTTGTTTAGGGTGAACAATAACAGCACTGGCTTGGCTAGTAGTTAATTGATCGCGATACGCCATGTTGGCCAAAAAACTTAACTGGCCACTCTGGGCATTAGAAAGGGTGGCCAAACCCGTGATGATGCAATCTGCATCACCTTTGAGTTCGGCTTGTAAAAACTGAGCAATTGCGCCTAATGTTTGAGCCATATTACTTTTTAGCTGCGCTTGCCTGATTGAGTTTGTTCAATAACATTTTTGTTAAATCTAGTTCAGGGGCCACGTGAATAACCGCTTGACCATTCAATACCACATCTACTTTTTCTTCGTCGATGAGGCCTTTAAGAATCTCTTGTAAACGAGGCAGGTTGGCACGGAAAAACTGTTGACGCCATTGCTGTTCAGCTTGCTGTAATTTACCACCAAAGAACTTATATTCACTTTGCTTTTCTTTAATGCCGTTACGCATTTTACGCTGCTCTTCATCGCTCATGATGGCGCCATCTTTTTGCAATTTTTCTTGAATGGCCATCATTTCTTTTTCTAGGGATTTAACTTTTACCAAGTCATCACCAAATTGGTCAGATACTTGTTTAAAAGAGCTTTTAGCCCCTTCCGATTCAAATAACGCACGCTCTAAATCTACTACGGCAATTTTGCCTGCGGCCATGGCAGAACCAGCTGCAAAACATAAACTGGCTACTAATACTTTTGTCCATTTAATCATTGTTATATCCACTTACTTTTTATTTAGTTTTTCTGTTATACGTTTAAAAATTCAAGGGTGCTTAACACCCGTTAGAATACTTGCCCAAGGGAGAATTCAAAGCCTTCGGTTTCATCGCCGGTTTTGCTGTTTAGGCTTCTTGCGAATGTAAAGGTTAACGGACCGATGGCGGTTACCCAAGTTAAGCTGACGCCTGCCCCTAAGCGAAGTTCGTCTGCGTCGAAGCCTTCTGAGCAGCCGGTGTGTTCGTTGGTATTAGGATCATTATTTGAATCTACTCCAGTTGCTTCTGTTAATACCAAGCATTCGGTATCAAATACATTACCCGCATCTAAGAACAACACTGAACGCATGCTACGTTGATCCTCAACAAAAGGCAGTGGAAAAACTAGTTCCATACTGGCTTCTGTTAATAAATTACCACCCAACTCGCTAGTATCCTCTTGGTAGTAAACATTATTACCGCTGGTTAGCTCTTCACCGACATCATATACCCCGTCTCCATCAGCATCTAAAAATTCCAACGAACCATCATCTTTATATACATTAGTATTCGAAAGTTTATTCATACCTGAAGGTCCCAAAGAGTTTGAACTATAACCTCGAACCGAACCTACACCACCCGCTCTGAAGTTACGGAAGAAAGGCAGTTCCTCAGTGTCGCCATAACCATCACCATAACCAATTTCGGTACGTACTCGGAATGTCCAGTCACCTTTAATATGGAAGTATTTTTGAGCGTTATAAGTTAAACGGAAATATTCAAGTTCACTGCCCGGAACGGTAGCTTCAAAGTTAAGGCTTTGCTTAGCACCCGCGGTTGGGAATAAGCCTCGGTTTAAGGTGGTCCAGCTCCAGCTAGTACCCAGAGTTACCTCATCAAATTTATCACCTGCATCAGCAATAAAGGTATTTATTTCCTCTGGAATATAGGAGTTAGCAGTATCTCCACCATTATCTTCAGCTACAGAATTCCCTAATTCCATTTCAGTACGGCTGGCTTCCACACTAAATGATAAACGCTCACGACTATTAATCGGGAAACTAAAGTTAGTTCGACCACCGTAAGTATCTGTATTGTAATCCGCAGATGAGGTGGTTTCAGAGAAATCGGTTTCTTGGAAGAACACACTATAGCCACGGCTTATGCCATCTACCGTGTAATACGGATTGGTAAACGACAGATTTAAACTGGTCACCGCATCGGTTTTATTCACCGAGGTGCTCATTTTTTTACCGGTACCCATGAAGTTATTTTGTGAAACGCTAGATCCAATGATCACACCATCAGCACTTGAGTAACCAATACTCAGGTTTAAGCTACCACTGGGTTGCTCTTCTACGCTGTAGTTCACATCTACTAGGTCATCACTGCCTGGTACTTTTGGGGTTTCAACGCTTACGCCTTTAAAGAAACCCAGTTGCTCTAACTTACTTTTAGATTGCTCTATTAATTCCGTAGAGGCCCAGCCGCCTTCCATTTGCACCATTTCACGACGCAGTACTTCATCCATGGTGGATTCGTTGCCTGTGAAGTTAATACGACGTACATAGGTGCGTTTACCGGGCTCGACATAAAAGGTAATGGCGACGGTTTTGTCTTCATCGTTAATTTTCGGAACACCGTTTACTTTGGCAAAGGTGAACCCTTCGTTGCCTAAGCGCTTAGAAATTAAGTCTTGAGTGAGGGTCATTTTACGACGACTGAAGGTTTGGTCTTCTTTCATGACAATCAGTTTGCTTAATAAGTCTTCTTCTAGAATCAGTTCACCAGCTAGATCAACTTTATTAACTGTGTAAATATCCCCTTCGTGTACGTTTAGGGTAACAAATACATCTTCTTTACTGGGGGAAAGCGAAACCTGAGTCGATTCTAAATTAAAGCGAATAAAGCCACGGTCTAAATAATATGAACGTAAACGTTCGGTATCGCCGCCTAGTTTTTCACGGGAGTATTTGTCGTCACTTTGATACCAAGACCAAAGGTTGGTGGGCTTTAATTCAAATTGGTTTAGCAGTTCTTGTTTGGTGAAGTTTTCAGAACCCACAATATTTATGTGACTAATGGAGGCCACTGAGCCTTCCTCTACATTAATTTTTAACGAAACGCGGTTACGAGGCAGTTTTTTTACATCGGTAGTAATTTGGGCGTCGTAACGACCCTGGCTGACGTATTGACGCTCTAATTCAAGTTCTAAGCGCTCAAGAGTTGAGCGTTTAAATACATACCCTTCTGCCAAACCCGCCTGTTTCAAACCTTCTTTTAATTGATCGGTTTCAATGGCGCTGTTGCCTTCGATTTCTAGTTCGGTAATGGTGGGTAATTCCACAACGTTAATTACCAGAATATCGCCATCGCGCAAAATTTTAATGTCGTTAAAATAACCGGTTTTATACAGAGTGCGACTGGCTTTTGCCAAATCACTGTCGCTTACCTCATCGCCAATATTGACAGGGAAAGCACTAAATACCGTGCCGGCACTAACGCGCTGCAAGCCATCCACACGAATGTCTTTCACGTTAAACGACGCTGCTTGCGCGATGGCGCTGCAGCAAAATAATATGGCGCTAAATACGGTGAACTTCATGATAAACCAAACTTATTGTTATCTTTTAATTGGCTTCTTTAATAAAAAGCCAGATTATTTTCTTTATTCTACAATGACGCATTTTCAATTTTTAAGCACAACACAGGCGCTATAGCCGACTCACATCATTAAATAATGCAATGAGCATGACCATTAGCAGCAAAGACATGCCCAATTTCATGCCCATTAGCTGTACTTTTTCAGATACCGCTGAACCTTTGATGGCTTCTACCACATAAAACAAGAAGTGCCCGCCATCCAGCACTGGGATTGGCAATAAGTTCATAACCGCCAACATAATACTGATATATGCTAAAAAACCAACAAACGCTTCAAAGCCCGCTTGAACTTGGGCGTTGGCCACTTTAGCAATGGTAATGGGCCCACTCAAGTTCTTAACCGACAATAAGCCCTGAATCATCTTGCCAATGGACTGCAAGGTAATCACAGACATATCCCAAGTCTTGGACACAGCATGAAGAGCAGCATCAACAGGATTGTATTGCTGAGTACGAATAAAACCTTCTGGCATTTCAGGGGGCTGTACAGCTACGCCAGCAAACCCTGCACTTTCGCCATTCTTTAACTTTTTAAAGGCAGGAATAAGCGTAACGGGTACTTCAGAATTATTTCGTAATACGATTAGCTCTAGTGGCTTGTTAGCACTGGCTTTTACAAAATCAACAAACTCTAGCCAATGTAAAATAGCTTTTCCGTTAACTGAAAGAATGGTGTCATTTACTTGTAGGCCTGCTTGCTGAGCCGGCAAACCCTCTTGAACTTGCGCAATAACAGGTGGCACATTGGGTCGATACGGGGTAAAACCCAACTCAATGATAGGGTTAGGCTCTTCGGCGTCACTTAACCATTTAGTGATAGGAAGCGTATAAACTGATCCTTCTTTAACACTGATGGCAATTTCACCTGTGTCGCCTAGGCGATTAAGCAGCTGAAAATTCACCCCTTGCCAACTATCTGTAAGCGTTCCGTCTACGGCAATGATTTCCTGCTGTTCTTTTAAACCCGATAACGCCGCGACACTGCCTTCCTCAATAGGACCGACAATGGGTTTTATTTGAGTGACGCCCACCATAAACATCAGCCCTGTCTCTTATACACATCTCCGAGCCCACGAGACTCCTGAGCATCTC
>OLHJ01000121.1_pt1 | contig 28860 bp, 23 predicted proteins | sample 1609491 | NCBI WGS metagenome assembly OLHJ01 (sample SAMN05416861, study PRJEB24817) | seawater metagenome | isolation source: Sea water | place: Canada:Atlantic | collected 2013-11
AAATATTTTCAGATTGTAAAATGTTTTAGAGACGAAGATCTTCGTGCCGATCGTCAACCAGAATTTACGCAAATTGACTGCGAAATGGCCTTTGTAGAACAAGAAGATATTTTAAATACTTTTGAGGGATTAACTCGTCATTTACTAAAAGAAATAAAGGGAGTAGATGTAGGAGAATTTCCTAGAATGACATACGATGAAGCAATGCAACGCTACGGAAATGACAAACCAGATATTCGCTTTGGAATGGAATTCGGTGAGTTAAATGAAGTTGCTCAAAATAAAGAATTTAAGGTATTTAACAGTGCTGAATTAGTAGTTGGAATTGCAGTTCCAGGTGGAAATAATTATTCTAGAAAAGAAATAGACAAATTAATAGATTGGATAAGACGTCCTCAAGTTGGAGCTTTAGGTATGGTTTACGTTCGTTGTAATGACGATGGAACTTACAAATCTTCAGTAGATAAGTTTTACGATCAAGAAGATTTAGCAAATTGGGCAAATGCCACTGGTGCTGAAAAGGGAGATTTAATCTGTGTTTTATCTGGAGACACCAATAAAGTAAGAGCACAACTAAGTGCTTTACGTATGGAAATGGCAGAAAGATTAGGCTTGCGTAAAGCAGATGATTTTGCTCCACTTTGGGTAATCGATTTTCCATTATTAGAATGGGATGAAGACACCAAGCGTTATCACGCAATGCATCATCCATTTACTTCACCAAAACCTGAACAGATTGAGTTACTTAAAACCAATCCTGGTGATGTAAAAGCAAATGCTTATGATTTAGTTCTTAACGGAAACGAAATTGGTGGAGGATCCATTCGTATTCATGATAAGGAAACCCAAGCGATGATGTTTGATTATTTAGGCTTTACTCCTGATGAAGCTAAAGCACAATTCGGATTTTTGATGGATGCTTTTGAATATGGCGCACCACCACATGGAGGAGTTGCTTTTGGATTGGATAGATTAGTTTCTATTTTAGGAGGCCAAGAAACTATTCGAGATTTTATTGCTTTCCCAAAAAATAATTCGGGAAGAGACGTAATGATCGATGCCCCTGCATCAATTGATAGCGCTCAACTAAACGAATTACATTTAAAATTAGATTTATAAGTTAACCGATGAAGCTCTTATTGAAAATCCTTTTGCTTATCAATATAATTGGGCTTTGTATTGGTTTTTATATAAAATCTGAAAACATCGCCCAAGGGGAGCTTATTATTGGCCTTTCCTTAGTTCTTGGTTTTTTTATAGTTATGCCTCTTTTTATTTACCATCGTTGGAAAAATAAAAATGTAAAGGACTATATGCTTTCTAAAGAAAACATATTAAAGATGAGAGAGTATAATGACTCTAAAGATGATAAAAGATAGTTATACCAAAGGATAACACGGGCTTTATTTTTAATTTTTTGTTTTTTTTAGAAAAATTTAATAAATCTGTTATCTTTGAAAGATTATTAATTATATTTTTATTTACAATGGAAGGAACAGTAAAATTTTTTAACGAATCTAAAGGTTTCGGATTTATTACAAACGATGACACAGGAAAAGACATCTTTGTACACATAACCGGTCTTAGTGGCGATGCATTAAACGAAGGAGATAAAGTTGAATACGTAGAAGAAGAGGGCAGAAAAGGAACAGTTGCAGCTCAAGTTCGTCTTATTCACTAATAGGATATAGATTACAAGCTTTTAAAAACCCTTTTGTTAAACAAAAGGGTTTTTTTTAATTCAAATTTCTTTTTTCAATAAAAAATTTCTTCAGTAATAATGAGGTTTCCTCTGCCATAACACCTCCCTGCATTTTTGTTTTCGGGTGTAATTTTGATTTTAAGTTTATACATCCTCTTTGTTCATCTCTTGCTCCATACACAATTTTAGATATCTGACTCCAAAACAATGCTCCTGCGCACATTTGGCAAGGCTCCAATGTTACATACAAAGTACAATCTAAAAGGTATTTTCCACCTAAATAATTAGCCGCTGCGGTAATGGTCTGCATTTCTGCATGCGCAGTTACATCGTTTAGAGTTTCGGTAAGATTATGTCCTCTTGCAATAATTTGATTGTTCGCAACAATAACAGCTCCAATAGGCACTTCTCCTTTTTTAAATGCTTCTTTGGCTTCTTGTAAAGCCATTTTCATAAAATAAGTATCGTCGAAGGGTTGTATCACAATATTCAGTATTTAAAAATAAAATATCTTAAGACTAATTAGTTTTCCACGAAAATACAAATTAACCAAATAACAAATCTCTAATAACAGTATCTTTACACCGTGTTAAAATCAATATTAGATAAGATCATTTTTCCTGAAGATCTCCGGAAAGTTCCAAAAGAAGATTTGCCCAAACTTGCAAAAGAACTTCGCGATTTTATTATCCATATGGTCGCCACCAAAGAAGGTCATTTAGGAGCTAGCCTTGGTGTTGTTGAATTAACCATCGCTTTGCATTATGTTTTTAATACTCCCAAAGATCTCTTAGTTTGGGATGTAGGCCATCAAGCATATGTACACAAAATATTAACGGGTAGAAAAAATGAATTTTATACCAACAGACAGTTAGGAGGTATTAGTGGTTTCCCTAAAATAAGTGAAAGCAAATACGATGCTTTTGGAACTGGACATAGTAGCACTTCCATTTCTGCTACATTAGGAATGGCAATGGCTTCCCGTCTGGCAGGAGATGATAACAAGCAACATATTGCTATAATAGGAGATGCATCCATCGCAAGTGGGATGGCTTTTGAAGCCTTAAATCATGCGGGGATTAGCAATACAAATATTCTCGTTATTTTAAATGATAATGCCATTGGCATTGACCCAAGTGTTGGTGCTTTAAAACAATATTTAACTAAGGTTACACTAAAAGCTTCCCCAGAAACAGATAACATTTTTGAAGCTTTAAACTTTAATTATTCTGGGCCTGTAGATGGACATAATTTAGAAGATTTAATTTCTGAATTGAATCGTTTAAAAAACATAGACGGCCCTAAATTATTACATGTTATTACAAAAAAAGGAAAGGGCTTACAACAAGCTGAAGACAATCAAGTGCTTTATCATGCTCCAGGAAAATTTGATGCAAAAACCGGGGATATAATTATCAAAAAAACAGATAATATTCCTCCCAAATTTCAAGATGTTTTTGGTAAAACAATTGTAGAACTAGCCTCTCAAAATAAAAAAATAATAGGAATTACTCCTGCAATGCCAACAGGAAGTTCTTTAAAATATATGATGGAAGCGTTTCCTGAAAGAGCTTTTGATGTAGGTATTGCCGAACAACATGCAGTTACTTTTTCTGCAGGACTAGCGACACAAGGATTGGTTGTTTTTTGTAATATATATTCTACTTTTTTACAAAGAGCTTATGACCAAGTAATCCATGATGTATGTTTGCAAAGCCTCCCTGTAATATTTTGTTTAGATAGAGCTGGTATCGTTGGAGAAGATGGAGCAACACATCACGGAATATTTGATCTTTCTTATTTAAGATGTATTCCTAACCTTATCGTTTTTGCGCCTAGAAATGAAATGGAACTCAGAAACATCATGTACACTGCTCAATTAGGATTAGAATCTCCTATAGCCATTAGATATCCAAGAGGAAGAGGAATTAATTTAAATTGGCAACAAGCCTTTTCAAAAATTGAAATAGGAAAAGGGGAACAGATTAAAAAGGGGAATACCATCGCTATTTTAACTATTGGCACTATAGCAAATAATGCTTTAGAAGCCATAAATGGTATTGCTTCTTCTAAATTAATTTCTTGCTATGATATGCGATTTGTAAAACCTTTGGATGAAAATTTACTTCATGGTATTTTTAAAAAATATGAAGCAATCATTACTATTGAAGATGGAGTTATTGCTGGTGGTTTTGGATCTGCTATTGCTGAGTTTTCAGTAAAGCATTCTTATCATAATAAAATGGAGGTATTGGGGATTTCCGATTCTTTTTCAGGACAAGGAAGTGTGGAAGAACTTCAAGACATTGCTGGAATTTCTTCCGAAAAAATAAAGCAAGTCATTAAAAAATATCTATAAAAAAAGGCCGCCTTTTCAGGCAGCCTTTTAAATTATTGTAAAACTAATTATTAGTTAATAATAAGTTTAGCTGTATGAGAATAATCCACACCTTCTATTTGCATAATGTACATTCCAGTATTTAAGTTGGTAGCATTAACATTTACATTGTCTTGTAAAGTTACTTCTTGATTAAATACTTTTCTTCCATTAATATCATAGATAGAAATTGTAGCATCACCTAAATCAATAAGTGCTCTAATATTAATATTTCCATTTGAAGGATTTGGATAGATAATAAGGTTGTTTTCAATTGAACCATTATCATTTACTCCTAAAGGATCACAACCATCAGGTAAATCGAAAGCTGGTGTTCCATCCGTAACACTTCCAGAAATTCCTTGAGAAGCACTAAATCCTAGTCCTCTTCTTGCAAAAGCATTCCATATTAAACAATCGTTAGCTCCTCCATTTGCAGCTAAATCTGCTGCTAAAATAGCATCTCTACCATCTTCAAATCCAGGAGAACAACCTTGTAATTTCATACCATCAAGTATTAATTGCATGGCAATATTATTACCTCCAGTACCATTATATAAATCAGCATCATATCCATATTCGTCTATTAATACCCAAGTTAAATCCCAAGTAACAGTAGCCCAAATTGTTCCAACTGCATGAACTTGACCACCAGTAGCTGGTAAGTCTGCATAAGTTAATGGGTTAACAGTCATATCATAACTATAAGGATATTGGCGTATTCCTGTACCATCAACATCTTGTCCTGTCGCGTATGTTCCTATTCCTCTAGCATCCTCAGCTGTATCTCCTGGTTCCATGGTTAACATTAAACCTACCCAGTCACTCCAACCTTCGCCCATTTGCTCTGCATTATTTAAACAACTAGTGTTATTTGCACCACCTGTTAATCTATTTGAGATTCCATGTCCAAATTCGTGAGCAATGATTCCATTATCTAAATCACCATCTAATGGCAATCCTATTGTAACTCCATTAATAGTAGCGTTTATACTTGCTGCCATTAATTCTGCAATAATTGGTTCTCCATCCACATCACTTATCATAAACATTGGTATTGTAACTTGGTCTCCAACTGCACCACCTCCCATAGCAATTGGGTCTCCAGGAACGTTATTTACCATTATTACAGCAACAGCTCCTTCATTTTGAGCAGCTAATCCTTTAAATCCAAATTCACAATCACCTCTTCTAATTACTGCTATTTTTCCAGTTAAATCAACACCATTGGTAATAGGATCACAAGCATCGTTAGGATCTGATGAAGTTCCTGAATCATCATCTTCCACTAAAGCTAAATCTTCAGTCAAATCAACAATTGCTCCACCAAAAGCAGCTGGTATTCCATCATAATCTCCAGCTAAAGGCCCATCATTAAGAGTTAAAATAGGACCAGAAGAAACTGGTCCATCCCATAAATACATTTGCATTCTTGGGTTAGCTCCATCCGGTGGAGTAGCAAAGTTTGCATTGTTAGTTCCACCTCCATCTTGCGCTTCTGCATTTACAGAGTCAGATCCATTTCCTAATCCTGAATAATTTAATTCTTGAAAGTTTCCACTTTCTTCATCAAAACCATATTGATAATACACATCATGCATGATATTATTCATGTAAAATAAATTTACCGTAGCAGCCTCTATCCAAACATTTGGATTCTCATCAAAATCATAAGGAAAATCAAAATTTAATCCAGCTCCACCATCAGCAGAGATTCCTGGTGAATTGTTTCCATTAATATCATCATATGAATAAACATTATTACCTCTAGTAACTGTATATTCAGCACCAGCAGCACCATCAGTATCATGCCATCCAAAAGGGGAACCGTCTCCAGCACCAGATGGGTCAGCTAATAATTCTTCAGGACCATGGTTAGGACTTTCTGCTGGTATTGGGAAAACTCTATATTGAGCACCACCTGCACTCATTGTCATAGCTTCTTCTTTAGAAAATAAAACACTATTTTCAACATGAGCTAATTCAGAGTGACTTGCATTTGCTCCAAAATCACAACTTATAACCCAGTCTCCTTGGTTAATAAGAGCTCCAGAAACAGCATCTACTCGTACACTGTAATAATGGCTTGCATCTAAAACATAAATGCTAAGATCCCAAGCAAGTCTTAAGGAATTGTCTTCCATTTTTTGGAAAACTAATTTTACTGGAATATTTTCTAAAGAAATGTTTCCCTTAGAATATACAAATGAATTGTCAGAAGTATTTTCTAATAACTCAAGATTCGTTGGACTATTTAAGCCTAAACTTTGAGCTGCATTTGTTATTGCCGTTCCTGCAGAAACAGAAGGGCTTGTAGTATTCACTTTTTGTGCTAAATTATCTGAAAAAGATAGACTAGAATATAGAACTGCTCCATCTTTAATTGCAAATGAAGAGGTTGAATTAAAAATTTCAATTCCTTCGTATCGTTGAACAACGTAAACATTTTCTAAATTCATACTTTTTGAGAAACTATGTTTATCAACAATTATGTCAGAAAAATCTTGTGTTTGTAAACCTAACTGTGTTTTGTTAGTGTTTAAATAGGAGTTTAATTCACTAGAGAAATCTTGCCCATAAGCAAAACTAACAGCAATAAACATCATTAAGTAAAGAACTTTTTTCATAAATTTTTTTGTTTAAATTAGTAATTAAGTAATAATAAAAGTGTTATTTTTTTTCTTAAATAGCTGTGAAAATAACACATAAATGCCAAACAATTAAAGAATTCCATTAATTTTTTCAAATAACATTAAAGCATTACCATCCGTTAGGCGGGAAATATAATTACAGGTTTCTATTAAGTATTCATATTCACTTTTAGATTTTGAAATATCTGTGGAAATATTTTTTAGTATTAATTGGTCAAAATGCGTTAATGTATTGTTATGTAAATTTTCTGCAGAAGTAGTAAAAGTATCTAATAATGTTTGAAGGATCTTATAGCCTGCAATTTCTTTATCGGTCACTTCATTGCTTTTATAAATTTTCTCTACACTTATCTTTATAATATCTTCAATCTGTGCTTTGTATTTACTTTTATCTAAAAGACTTTCAGAAAAATCCCCTTTTAAAATCGCTTCTTCATTTTCAATAAAAACGCTTGTAGCTTCTGTCACTAAAGTATTAATAGCCAAGGATCGTAAATAAGCCAATCTATCAGATGCCTTTGTGAGGCTGTTATATTTTTCGGTATAAATATTCTCTTTTACTAAATTTATCAAATATTCCAGGGCAAATTCTTCCTCAATTAAACCCAAATTAATACCATCTTCAAAATCAATTATCGTATAACAGATATCATCTGCAGCTTCTACTAAATAGGCTAATGGGTGTCGACCATAACTTAAATCTGATGCTTCCCCTCTTTTTTGAAGACCTAACTCTTCCGCAACTTCTACAAAAAATTCTTTTTCAGATTGAAATACACCATATTTTTTATCGGCAATATGTTTGGTTGGTTTTTTAGGAAGTGAATCTTTTGGGTATTTCATAAATGCTCCTAAAGTTGCATAAGACAATCTTAGCCCTCCCTCTACTCCATTTTTGGATTCAGTTAAAATCTTAAACCCGTTGGCATTTCCTTCAAAATCTATTAAATCTTGATATTCCTTTTTGGTTAATTTAGATTGAAATCGTTTTCCATTTCCATTTAAAAAATAGTTGCCAATTGCTTTTTCACCGCTATGCCCAAATGGAGGGTTACCTATATCATGTGCTAAAGCAGCGGCCGCAACTATAGCCCCGAAATCGTTAAACTGGTAGCCTTGTGATTTTTGTAATTGTGGATGCTTCTCTATTATTGCTTTACCAACAGTTCTCCCCAAAGACCTTCCCACTACAGAAACCTCTAAACTATGGGTTAGTCTTGTATGAATAAAAGAGGTTTTAGATAAGGGAATTACCTGTGTTTTATCTTGTAAACTTCTAAACGCTGATGAGAAAATGATCCGATCATAATCCACTTCAAATCCCAATCGAGTTTCATCTTGTTCTATTCGTAATCTTTTATTGGTATCTCCTTGCCTCTTTAAAGAGAGTAATTGTTCCCATTTCATCATAATAAATAAGCTGTTTAGTGATGCAATATACTATTTCTATGTTCTATTTCTATAAAAACTAAATGTTAAGGGGGTAACAATTTATTAACCTAAAAGTGACCTAGTGATAATTTATCAGTAACATCAAGTTTACATTGATATAGTTTATTTGTACCAAGATTTTAAACCAAGAAATGAAAAAAACAATTACTCTTTTACTCCTAACTATTATTAGCTTTTCATACGCACAAGAAACTGGATCTTTAGTTGGGACTTTAACCGATAAAGATTATAATAATGAACCTTTAGCATTTGCAAATGTCCTTATTAAGGATTCTAGTATTGGAACTACTTCAGATATTGATGGAATTTATATTTTAGAAAACCTTTCCATAGGTAGCTATACTCTTGTGATTAGTTTTATAGGTTATGAAACTGTTGAATTAAGTAACATCATCATAGAAGCAGGAAAAGTAACTACTGTAAATGTCCCAATGGGAATTAGTGCCGCAGCCTTAGACCAAGTAATTATAAAAACCTCCACTAAAAAAGAAAGTGTAGCCTCTCTTCTAATAGAACAAAAGAGAGCTAAAGTGATGCAACAAAGTATTGGGGCCGAAGAACTTTCTCAAAAAGGAATTAGCAATGCAGCTGGAGCTATAGCAAAAGTTTCTGGGGTTTCCCGACAAGAAGGAGGAAGTAATGTCTATGTAAGAGGCTTGGGAGATCGATATTTGAATACTACTTATAATGGTCTTTCTCTTCCGTCGAATGACATTGAAAAAAAGAATATGGATCTGGATTTATTTTCTTCAGACATTATTCAAAACATATCTATAAGCAAGGCTTATAACACGAGTTTCTTTGGTGATTTTGCTGCAGGAAATGTAAATGTCCTTTCAAAAAAACAACAAGGAAAAGGCTTTTTAACTACCGATTTAGGTTTTGGGTTTAACACAAATGCTATAGGCAATGATTTAGTGAAAAGTGAAGGCACTGGCAAGCTCGGTTTTTACAATCGTTATGATAACAATGCCTTTGCAATTGTTTTATCTCACGGAATTGATCCTATTTCAGCAGGAACGCCAATTAATTTACAAGGAAGTATTTCTGGAGGAAAATCCTTTGTTATAGGAAGTGAATCTAAATTAAATGTGTTTTTGACCGCTGTATTTGAAAACGATTTTGAATTCAGAGAAGGAGAAATTGTGGATTATACCACAGTAGAAAAAAAGCGATTCCCAAATGCTGAAGAACATGAATATTCTACTACCACAACTGCAATGGCAAACGTAGAATACAAAATAAATACAGAACATAAAATTAGCTTTAACTCTTTATTTATAAATAGCTCTAAAGATGAAGTTGGTTATTATGGAACAAATGGGGAAGGAACCAATAGGGATGCAATTCTAAATACAGACAAAGGGTTTTATCAAATGAACGTTCAATTTAACCAGGACATGGTATTTGTAAACCAGTTGCTCGGAAAACATAAAGTAGATGAAAAGATGGAAGTGAATTGGGGTATTGGTTATAATAAAGTAGATGCAAGACAACCCGATCGAAAAAGAATTAGCATAGAACAATATGATTTAGCATTAGATAATGACTCTTCAACAAATCCTACTTTTTACAATAATATCCCTTTCGACAATCAACGCTACTTTCAAGAAATTGAAGATAATGAACTCAACAGTTATATTAATTTAACTTACCAAGCTTCAGAAAATGTAGCTTTAAATTTTGGATATAACGGAAGAAGCAAAAAACGTGATTTTGAAAATATTCGTTATGGTTATGACCTTATAGAGCCTCATACACCAGTAGAGGATGTAAACAATTTAAATGATGTATTTGCTGCAGAAAACATTGGTATTGTATACGATCTTGTCGTTTTTAATGCTATTGACCCTGAAGGTGGAATAGGTAATGTCAATTACCCCGGTCTGCCTGAAAACACCTATAATGGAACACTAGATATTCATGCGGGATTTGTAAATGCAGAAATTTCTTTAGATGAAAAATGGCTGTTTGTCCCTGGTTTTAGGCTGGAATCTTTTCAACAAGAAATTGAATATGATGTAATTAATCTTTCTCCAGATGATTCTGGATTCAGAAAAACATATAGTAATTTTTATCTGCCGAGTTTAAACATAAAGTATTCTTTAAATGAGGATCAAAATTTACGATTTGCTACTAGTAAAACCATTTCTTATCCAGAATTTAAAGAAGTTGCTCCTTTTGTTTATGAAGATGTTACGCAACGAATTGGTGGTAATCCAGATTTATTGAACGATCCATCCTTTTCTGAAATTTACAATATTGATTTAAAATATGAATGGTTCTTCGGTAAAGGAGAAATCTTAACCGCAGCTGCTTTTGCGAAACAAATAAATGACCCTATTAACAAAGTAATTGCAAACGATGCAACTGGAACCCAACGCTATTTTAGAACGGGAGATAAAGCTCAAATTCTTGGTGCTGAAATAGAAATGAGAAAAGCATTATTGAAAACAGAAAATGAAAGTCCAATAGTATCTCTTGGTTTTAATGCTACCTATATGTATACCAATCAAGATTTAAAAGACTCTGACGGACTATATTCCACCACATTTGAGAGAGAGGAAGAAGAACTTCAGGGCGCATCACCATTAATATTAAATGCTGATTTAAGTTATAGCCCAGATTTTGGGAATTACCAACCAATGGGAAATTTAGTGTTCTCTTATTTTTCAGATAGAATTGATGCTATTGGATCAGGACAATTGGGAAATGTCATCGAAAAATCGATTTCAACTTTAGATTTCATCTGGAAAAATAGAATTGGCGATCATTTAGAAATTAATGCAAGTGCAAAAAATCTATTAAACCCAAGCATAGAAAGAATTAGAGAAAACACATCGCAAGGCGATGTAATTCTATCACAATATAAGCGAGGAATCAACCTTGCTTTACAAGTAAAATACAAATTTTAAAACAATAATTAATCAAAACAAATAAAATGAAAACAAACTATTTATTTTTAAGCATTGCACTTGTAGCAATACTTTTCGCTTCCTGTGAAGCAGACGACACTTCTGACATTATCATTAATTCGACTACCAATAATAATGGAGGAGGAAGTGAAGAAACTTCAAACTTAATTGAAATTGGAGGTACAAAAACAGAAGATTTCACCTTAGAAATCGACAAGGAATACGCCCTAACAGAAGCTTTAATAATGATGGATGGAACCACTTTAACCATACCATTAGGAACCGTAATTAAAGCATCTGCTGGAGCAGATGTTTATGTAGCAATTTCACAAGGAGCAAAAATTATTGCCGAAGGAACTTCAAGCAAACCAATAGTTTTCACCTCAAATGTAGCAACTCCAAATGCTGGAGATTGGGGAGGGTTAATTATTTTAGGAAAAGCACCGGTCAATTCTGTTGCTGGAGGAGAAAGCACTTCTACTTCAGAAATTGGAGGCTTACCTTATGGAGGAAGCCATATAGAAGACAACTCAGGTATAATAAAATATGTGCGTGTGGAATATTCTGGTGGTGCGGCAGATGCATCTTCAGAGAATAATGGCTTTTCTTTCTATGGTGTTGGAAACGGAACTACTATAGAATATATTCAAGCTTTTGAAGGAAAAGATGATGGAATCGAATTTTTTGGAGGGACAGTAAACGCAAGTTTTATTTCTGTAATTGGAGCACAAGATGATTCCGTAGATTGGACAGAAGGATTTTCGGGAACCTTAAGTAATATTTATATTGAGCATGGCGTAGAGCACGACAAAGGAATAGAAGCGGATGGATTTAATACCGATATTGGAAACAATGCAAATCCTCAATTCTTTTCAAAACCAACCATAAATAACGTAGTTATTTTAGGTCGAGGTTCGGCAAGTGGAAATGAAGCTATTCGTCTTAGAGCAGGAACCCAAGGAATCTTTAATAATATTTTAATTATCGGTTTTGAAGAAGGGTTTGACTTAGATGGGGATTTAGGAGATAGCCCAACTGGACAAGGAGTTGTAGACGGAAATTTACAAGTAAATGATGTTTCTTTTAATGATGTTTTATTAAATATGAAAAATGACACTGAAGTTATTTTTACTGAAGAAAACTTTATTACAGGAGACGGAAATGGAACAGGAACAGATTATGCAGTTTGGAAAAATGGCTGGACAAGAAATTAATTTGAATTAACCAAGAGTACTCTTCAAAATCGTGTAGTTTTTGTCGACTAGATTTTTAGAGTTAGAGGCTGTTCAATTTGAACAGCCTCTTTTATTTAAAAAATCTAATTTATTAATCCTCTTAGTTGAAAAAAGTTACTTTTCCATTAGAGATATCATACATTCCTCCAATAATTTGTATCTCCTTATTTTTTTCCATTTCAACTAAAACAGGGCTTTGATTTCGAATATTTTCAATAGACATTCTTACATTCATTTCTGCAACGTTATTTACAAAATCAATGTTTTTTGAATTTCTAATACTCTCATCAGCTGGCTCTTTTACCGCTTCTACAGCAGGCTCAATCTTATTGATTAAAGCCGTTAAATTTCCTAATCTAGCATGGTCACAAGCTCCTTTTACTGCTCCACAAGCAGTATGACCCAATACAACAACCAATTTAGTTCCTGCCAATTTACAGGCAAATTCCATACTTCCTAGAATGTCTTCATTTATAAAGTTTCCAGCAATACGGACACTAAATAAATCTCCCATACCTTGATCAAATATCAACTCAGAAGAAACTCTAGAATCAATACAACTTAATACTGTTGCATAAGGAAATTGTCCTGTTGAGGTTTCTTTTACTTGTTCATTTAAATTTCTGCTTATCCTTACATTGTCTTGAAATCTTTTATTTCCTTCTTTTAAATATTCTAATGACGATTCTGGTGTCATTGCGGATTGTGTTTCTTTTGTGTGTGTATACATGATTCTTATTTTTTAGGGTTTAAATTAAAAAATTTGATAAAACTATTTGGGTTTTCTACAATCCCCATTTCGGAGATTAATTTAATATTAATATTTCTATTTCTTGCTTTTTCTGAAAAATCTTCAAGAATTTCAACAATATCATTGTCTAAATATCGGGTTTTTTGAACATCTAATTCTAAAAACGATTCCTCAGGTAATTGATCTAATTCTTTTAATATCGCTCCTTTATTAAAAAAAGTAACTTCTTCAGCTAGTGTAATCTTAAATTTAGTTTTACCATTACTAATATCTTCCATGTGTAAGAAATGTGAATTTTGGTAGCTTTTTATTAGAATTACGACAATACCAACTCCCATTCCTAAAGAAATACCAATTAAAAGATCGGTAAAAACAATTCCTAATACCGTCACAATAAATGGCACAAATTGTTTCCATCCTAATTGATACATGGTTTTAAATAAGGACGGTTTAGCTAATTTATATCCTACTACTAATAAAATGGAAGCAAGTACCGATAGTGGAATTAAATTCAATAATTTAGGAATCAACACCACAGAAATTAATAACAATAATCCATGGACAATAGCAACCAATTTGGTTTTTCCACCCGATTGGATATTTGCAGAACTACGAACAATTACTTGTGTTATTGGCAATCCTCCTACAAGTCCAGATAAAATATTCCCAGATCCTTGTGCAATTAATTCTCTATTGGTTGGAGTAACTCTTTTTTCTGGATCTAATTTATCGGTAGCTTCAACACATAATAGAGTTTCCAAACTTGCCACTAATGCAATGGTAAAAGCAGTAATCCAAACATCTGTATTTGTAATTGCTCCAAAATTTGGAAAATTAAATTGACCTAAAAAGGAGGAAAGATCATTCGGAACTGGAACACTTACAAGATGATCTGATGATATTCCAAAGGCCTTACTTCCTTCGGTAAAACTTACATAAATAATCCCAATAACTACAGCAACTAAAGGCCCCTGAATTAATGTAAATATTTTAGCCTTCTTTAGTAATACTTTATCCCAAAATAGGATTATAGCCAAACCTAAAACTGCTATAATTGTAGCGCCAAGGCTAATAAAACTAAACGTTTTTATTATTTCTGAAAAGGTATTCTCTCCATCCATTTGAAGAAAAGCAAAATCCTCTTCAGGATTTGCGTCATAACCGAAAAAGTGAGGGATTTGTTTTAAAATAATGATGATTCCTATTCCAGTTAACATTCCTTTTATAACGGATGAAGGAAAATAATAACCAATAACTCCAGCTTTTAAAAAGCCAAGTATTATTTGAATAATTCCACCTAAAACAACTGCTAATAAAAAGTTCTCGAAACCACCTAAGGTTCCAATTGCAGTTAAAACTATAGCCGCTAATCCAGCTGCTGGACCACTTACTCCAATTTGAGAACCACTTAAAGCTCCTACAACTACTCCCCCAATAATACCAGCGATAACTCCCGAAAATAATGGTGCTCCACTGGCTAATGCAATACCTAAACATAAAGGTAGTGCAACAAAAAATACAACGATACTTGCTGGCAAGTCGTTTTTAATATATGTAAACATAATATATAGTTTTTTGTCTTCATTAGTTTATGAAGACATTAATTAAATTGATAAAAATTAAAACTATATAAACTGTTTTGGAGGAGGTACCATTACCTTTAATGTATGGTCTGTTTTACTATCTAAGTAAAATGAAATAGCTGCTTTCTTTTTAAGAGAAAATGAAAGCTTTTTATGTAAAGTATAAAAGTTCAAAACCTTTTCTTCTATGTCTTTCTCTGCTTTTTCAGATTTCTTTTCTTCTGAATTTTCCACTAATACAATGACATCCGTTTCTGAACATAAATTTATAACAGAGGGCGCCAGAATTGAAATAATCAAAACTGTCGATAACGTTATATAAATAAATGACTTAAACACGGCGGCAAAAATAGTCTTAAAAGACATTGAATTTCAAAGTATTTTGTTAATTTTTTAAAGTTCTAACAGCAAATATATATACCTCTCTATTTCATATAATTAAAGTTTTATTTACAGGAAAAAATCGTAAAACCTTTTTAATTTTTTTACATATACTTAACATTCACTTAACATTGAGGTTAGTTATTTGCAGCGACAAAAACTATTAACGATTTTATAATGAGAAAAAATTACTTTGCACTAGCAGTTTTTTTATTAGTTGCATCATTTACTGCCCAATCCCAAGCGCTTGAAGACATGAAGTTTGGAAAGGGAATGATTAATTTCACCGCCAAAGACAGTTCCTTTAGTGTGAAATTTGCTCCTAGAATACAAATACTTTCTTCAACAAATTGGAATTATGAAGACGACGAATTTGGAAAAGCAAATACTAGCTTTTTAATACGAAGGGCTCGTTTAAAGTTTGGTGGTTTTGTATTAAGCCCAAAACTTAAATACAAAATAGAATTAGGTTTATCTAATAGAGATATTGCAGGCGCCACAGTTTACACAGGGAATGCACCAAGATATATTTTAGATGCAGTAATAAAGTGGAATTTTCATGAAAATTTTGTTTTATGGGCGGGACAAACTAAGCTTCCTGGAAATAGAGAACGAGTAATTTCTTCAGCTAATCTACAATTAGTGGATAGGTCTCTTCTAAATGCAGCTTTTAATATTGATCGAGATTTAGGAATTCAATTAAGACATCATCTAACACTTGGCGAAAACTTTGTAATCCGCGAAATATTCTCAGTAGCACAAGGGGAAGGAAGAAATGTAGTTACCGGAAATTTAGGAGGCCATCAATATACGGGGCGCCTAGAATTTTTACCCTTTGGAAAATTTAAAAACAAAGGGGATTATTTAGGAAGTTCGCTCGAAAGAGAAGCCAAGCCTAAATTAGCTGTGGGAGTTTCCTATGATTTTAATAATAATGCTGTTAGAAACAGATCTAACAGGGGTACTTATATGGAAAATGATCTTGGTTTATACGAAACCGATATTAAGACCATGTTTATTGATGCCATTTTAAAACATAAAGGATTTTCATTTATGGGGGAATATTCTAATAGAGATGCCGAAGATCCAATAGCAAAAAATAGTGATGGTACAGAAACGGGGGTTATTGTCCCAGAAGGATATGGTATTAATCTACAATCCGGCTATTTGTTCAAAAAAAACTGGGAAGTTACAGGACGTTTTTCAACCATTGACATGAAAGAAAAAGACGTTTCTAATCAATATACCTTAGGAGTTTCTAAATATATAATTGGACACAAATTAAAAATTCAATCGGATATAAGTTACTTAACATTGGCAGACATTAGTAATGATGTGATGTTTCGCTTACAATTAGATGTTCATTTTTAAAAATAACCTTTAGGTAACATTCAAAATCTCATAAATTGAGATATTTGCACCTTTAAAATTAATCTATATGGATAATATTTACATTTTAATGATTGCTGCTTTAGCCATTTTGGCAATTGCTGATTTAGTGGTTGGAGTTAGTAACGATGCGGTAAACTTCTTAAACTCCGCAATTGGTTCTAAAGCCGTTTCATTTAAAACCATTATGATCGTCGCAAGTTTAGGGGTTGCTTTTGGAGCCCTTTCTTCTAGTGGTATGATGGAAGTTGCTCGAAAAGGTATTTTTATGCCGAGTGAATTTTACTTTAATGAAATTATGATCATTTTTATGGCAGTAATGATTACTGATATACTGCTTTTAGACTTCTTTAATACCTTAGGGATGCCTACTTCTACAACAGTTTCCATTGTCTTTGAGCTTTTAGGTGCAGCTGTTGTGATGTCTTTAATAAAGATTAGTATTTCAGATACTGAAACAATAGCCAATTTAGGTCAATATATAAATACCGCAAAAGCCACCGAGATTATACTGGGGATTCTCCTTTCGGTCGTCGTCGCATTTTCGGTTGGGGCCTTTGTTCAATACAATTCTAGACTCTTAATGACTTTCAATTTTGAGCAAAAAGCCAAATGGGTTTCTGCTTTGTTTGGGGGAATAGCAGCAACTGCAATCACTTACTTTATTTTAATAAAAGGATTAAAAGGAGCAAGTTTTGTTTCGGGTGATTTTAAAGCTTTTGTTTCTGAAAACTCCGTCATGATTGTAGCATTAAGTTTTCTCTTCTGGACTGCTTTATCTACACTTATTACTGCAGTTTTTAAAATGAGTGTTTACAAGTTTATTATTATCATTGGAACTTTTGCCATAGCTATGGCATTTGCTGGTAATGATTTAGTAAACTTTATTGGTGTTCCTATTGCGGCATGGCAATCTTACGAAGCATGGGTTGCATCTGGAGTCCCTGCAACCGAATTTAGTATGGAAGTAATGTCTAAAAAAGTACCAACACCGAGCCTTCTGTTATTTGCAGCTGGATTAGTTATGGTATTAACACTTTGGTTTTCTAAAAAAGCTAAAGCAGTATTAAAAACATCCATAGATTTATCGAGCCAAGATTCAGTAAAAGAACGTTTTGAACCTAACTTTTTATCAAGAGGCTTAGTTCGTTTCTCCACATTAATATCAAAGTACCATGGCACTATATTACCTAAATCTGTTCAAAGTAAAATAGACAAGCAATTTGAAAAACCAAAAGAACTTAAATTAGCTGGAAATCATCAAGATTTACCTGCCTTCGATATGGTTCGTGCTGCTGTAAACCTAATGGTAGCAAGTATCTTAATTTCTATTGCAACCTCTATGAAGCTTCCTTTATCTACAACTTATGTAACTTTTATGGTGGCCATGGGAACTTCACTTGCCGATAGAGCTTGGGGAAGAGAAAGTGCTGTATATAGAGTTGCGGGGGTATTAAATGTTATTGGAGGATGGTTCTTTACCGCTTTTAGTGCATTTGTAGCTTCAGGAATTATAGCCTATTTAATTTATTTAGGAAAGACTCCAATGATTGCCATACTTTTATTATTAACAGTAATATTATTAGTAAGGAATTATCTTAGTCACAAGAAAAAAGGCAATAATACATTATTACAAGAAGGCTTAAAGAAAACGGAAAGTAAAACCGTTCAAGGGATTATTCAAGAATCTGCAGACCATATTTCAAATGTGGTATCTAGGACTAACAAGATTTATTCTGGTATGCTAAGCGGTTTGGCTACAGAAGATTTATCCAAACTTAAAAAGAGTAGAAAAGGTGTTGAAAAATTAAATAAAGAAGTGGATGAGCTTCGAGACGATATCTTCTATTTTATTAAAAACTTAGATGAAACCAGTGTTCGTGGTTCCAATTTCTATATTATTATTTTAGGCTACTTACAAGACGTTGGACAATCTTTAGACTTTTTGGCTAAAACGAGTTACAAGCATATTAATAACAATCACAAAGCACTTCGTTTTAATCAAATTAAAGATTTGCAAGATATAGATTCTTCTTTTGAGAATTTATTAAATGAAATTGAAAGCATCTTTAAAAGCCGAAAATTTGAAAAATTAGGAGATATTCTTAATGGTAAACAAAGAGCTCAAGATGATCTTGCTGTTAAAATAGCAAGTCAAATTACTAGAACTCGTACCGAAGAAGATGATAGTCCTAAAAACACTGCGCTCTATTTTAGTTTATTAATAGAGACTAAAGATTTATTATCTGCAATTATGAATTTAATTGAAGAATATTATAACAGTTATAATAAAAACTAGTTCATTTATTTGAAACCAAAAAAGCCTTTCCTTTTCTTTAAATAGAAATGGAGGGGCTTTTGTTTTTATACCCATTTGTTATAACTTCGGAAACAAAACAAATACAAATGAAGCAAATACTACTTTACTTAAGTATCTTTTTGATTAGCACTACTTCCTTTTGCCAAGAGTTAACAGGAGTCGAATTATTAGAAAATGCAATTACTTATCACGATCCAAATGGGAATTGGAATACTTTTAATGGGACAGTTCATGTAACTATGGAATCTCCAGGTAAACCCAACAGAGATACAGAAATACAGATCAACCTACCAGAAGAGTATTTCTATTCTAAGGCAGTTAAAGATTCAATCTCTACAGAATTCATTTTAGAAAAAGAGGATTGTAAAATCCTTTATAATGGAAGTGAAACTTTTTCTGAAGAAATAGCAAAGGAAAAACGTTTGAGCTGCGAACGAGCTATTATGTATAAAAATTATTATACCTATTTATATGGCTTACCAATGAAACTAAAAGATCCAGGAACGATAGTGGATAATAAAGTGGAACGAAAATCTTTTATGGGAAAAGAGTATTTGGTCATAAAAGTAACTTATAAGGAGCCTGTTGGTGGTGACACTTGGTATTTTTATTTTAATCCTGAATCTTACGCCATGGAGATTTACCAATTTTTTCATGAGGAATCCAAAAACGATGGAGAATACATTCTATTAACGGAAGAAGAAATTATTAATGGAATTAAAATGCCGAAAAATCGTGCTTGGTATACTAACAAAGAAGACCAACTCTTAGGAACCGATATTTTAAAATAAAAAAAAGGAAAGCTTTCGCTTTCCTTTTTTAATCAACATTTTAATTAAGATTCTTGTCTTATCAAGTGATTTTAAGACCCACACATCAAACAATCATCATCTGGCTCTCCATTTTGAGATTTCGATAACATTTCACGAAACTCTTGTGGGCTCATTGGCTTATCGGATATTGCAGAGGTTGCTTCCACTTTTACTTCAGCAACTTCCACAACCGGTTCTTTTTTAACTTCTTTTTTTAGCGTAAACTTAATTGCATCTACAGCACTCTTCGTACGTAAATAATACATTCCTGTTTTTAATCCGCTCTTCCAAGCATAAAAATGCATCGATGTTAACTTCGCCATATTTGCGTTTTCCATAAACAGATTTAAAGACTGAGATTGATCTATAAAATAACCTCTATGACGAGACATATCTATAATATCTTTCATACTTAATTCCCAAACTGTTTTATACAATTCTTTAAGATCTTGAGGGATATCTACACCTTGTACAGAACCATTAGCACGCATGATTTCTTCTTTTAAATCGTCATTCCAAAGTCCAAGATTAACTAGATCTTCTAACAAGTGTTTATTCACAACAATAAACTCTCCCGAAAGTACTCTACGAGTATAAATATTTGAAGTATATGGTTCAAAAGCTTCGTTATTCCCTAAGATTTGTGAAGTAGATGCTGTTGGCATTGGAGCAACTAATAATGAATTACGCACGCCATTCTTTTTAATTTCTTTACGCAATTTTGCCCAATCCCATCGACCACTTAATTCTTCATCTTTTATGCCCCACATATTATATTGGAACTCACCTTTAGAGATTGGAGAACCTTTATAAGTCTCATAAGGGCCATCTATTATTGCTTCTTCCATAGAAGCAGTTACTGCAGCAAAATAAAGTGTTTCAAATATTTCTTGATTCAATTTTTTAGCTTCATCGCTAGTAAAAGGCAAGCGTAGCATAATAAATGCATCTGCCAAGCCTTGAATTCCTAATCCAATAGGTCTGTGTTTAAAGTTAGAATATTCCGCTTCAATTACTGGATAATAATTTCGATCGATAACTCTATTTAAGTTTTTAGTTACACGCTTGGTAACTCTAAATAATTCTTTATGATCAAATTCTCCATTTTTCACAAACATTGGTAATGCAATAGAAGCTAAATTACAAACGGCAACTTCTCCAGGAGATGTATATTCCATAATCTCTGTACAAAGATTAGAGGAACGTATTGTACCTAAGTTTTTCTGATTGCTTTTTCTATTTGCAGCATCTTTATAAAGCATATAAGGAGTTCCTGTTTCAATTTGAGATTCTAATATTTTCTCCCAAAGAACTCTAGCTTTAATTGTTTTTCTTCCTTTATTTTTAGATTCATAATCTAAATAAAGGTCATCAAATTTATCGCCATAATTATCAAACAAATCTGGACATTCATTAGGACACATTAAAGTCCAATTACCATCTTCCTGAACTCGTTTCATAAACAAATCTGGAATCCACATTGCGTAAAAAAGATCACGAGCACGCATTTCTTCTTTTCCATGATTCTTTTTCAAATCTAAAAATTGAAAAACATCTGCATGCCATGGCTCTATATAAATAGCAAAAGAACCTTTACGTTTTCCACCTCCTTGATCCACATAACGAGCAGTGTCATTATAAACCTGAAGCATAGGCACAATCCCGTTTGAAGTTCCGTTTGTACCTGAGATATAAGAACCAGTAGCTCTTACATTATGTATAGATAATCCTATTCCTCCTGCAGATTGTGAGATTTTTGCAGTTTGTTTTAAGGTATCGTATATCCCATCAATACTATCATCTTTCATGGTTAACAAGAAACAAGAAGACATTTGTGGTTTTGGAGTTCCACTATTAAATAATGTTGGAGTAGCATGAGTAAAAAATCGTTTAGACATTAACTCATAGGTTTCTTTAGCCGCTTTAAGGTCGTTTAAATGAATACCTATAGAAACTCTCATTAGCATATGTTGAGGCCGCTCAACAATATTACCATTAAGTTTTAATAAATAGGAACGCTCCAAAGTTTTAAACCCAAAATAATCGTAGCCAAAATCACGATTATAAATAATCGTAGAATCCAATTCGTCAGCATTCTCCATGATAACATCATACACCTCATCACTTAAAAGTGGTGCTTTCTTTCCATTACGTGGATTTACATATTCATATAAATCTTTCATAACTTCAGAAAAAGTTTTCTTGGTATTTTTATGAAGATTAGACACCGAAATTCTTGCTGCCAAACGTGCGTAATCTGGATGAGAAGTAGTTAAGGTAGCTGCAACTTCTGCCGCTAGATTATCCAATTCACTGGTAGTAACCCCATCGTAAAGCCCCTCAATTACTCGCATTGCAACCTTTACAGGGTCTACTAAATCATTTAACCCATAACACAATTTACGAACTCGCGCCGTAATCTTATCGAACATTATTGGTTCTTTCCGGCCATCTCTTTTAATTACATCCATTAATTTTATATTTTTTCGATTTGTTGGTTTATTTGTTTTTGGGCAAAGAAATCTTTGTCCAAGTAACTACATATAGTGTAGGTATTAGTGTAATAAAAAAATCCACCCCTTGGGGAGAAGGCGGAAATTTCTAAAAGTCTGCGTCGAAACTTATTTTTCCTGATTCTTTGTCTTTCCCTGCATTTGCAACACCAGCTTTCTGGTATTCAGAAACACGTTTCTCAAAGAAATTAGTTTTTCCTTGAAGGGAAATCATATCCATAAAATCGAATGGATTGGTGGCATTATATACTTTCTCACAGCCAAATTCTACCAACAGTCTGTCGGTTACAAATTCTAAATACTGTGTCATTAGTTTAGCATTCATACCAATAAGACTTACTGGTAATGATTCTGTTATAAAAGATCGTTCTATATCTAAAGCATTTGTAAGTATGTGAGTAATACGCTCTTTAGGAACTTGATTTATGATATGGTTATTGTGTAAATGCACTGCAAAATCACAATGTAATCCTTCGTCACGAGAAATTAACTCGTTAGAAAAAGTTAATCCTGGCAATAATCCTCTTTTCTTTAACCAAAAGATAGAACAAAAACTTCCTGAAAAGAAAATTCCTTCTACTGCAGCAAAAGCTATTAATCTTTCTGCAAAACTTGGGCTATCTATCCACTTTAGTGCCCAATCTGCTTTTTCTTTAATTGCGGGAAAAACTTCAATTGCATTAAAAAGCTCATCTTTCTCTTTATCATCACTTACATAGGTGTCAATTAAAAGTGAATATACTTCAGAGTGGATATTCTCCATCATAATTTGAAAACCATAAAAGAATTTTGCTTCGGTATATTGTACTTCCGAAACAAAATTTTCTGCTAAGTTTTCATTTACGATTCCATCAGAGGCTGCAAAAAATGCAAGAATATGTTTGATAAAATAACGCTCATCGTCATTTAATTTTTCTTTCCAATCGATAATATCTTGATGAAGATCAATTTCTTCAGCTGTCCAAATACTAGCTTCTTGCTTTTTATACCAGTCCCATAAATCATGATGTTGGATAGGAAATATCACAAATCTGTCTTTATTTTCTTGTAAAATTGGCTCTACTTCACTCATAATCCTTTTGCTTTAATATTTGATAAAATAACCTCTTGTTGTGTTGTAACAAATATGGAATTTTTTATGAATGTTTTCAGAAAAAAATAATTTAGGTTTTCAACAAAGTTTTCAACATAGTATTTTTTGCGCCTTACAAATATTTTGTTAAATTAATAGTTTATCTTATTGGTTATCAGGTTTTTATAATTACAAAATATATTTATAAACAAAGTGAAAATAAGCAGTTAAAAACCCTGAAAGGATGCAATTTCACAACACTTAAGCTATAAAAATACAAGTAATTTTTTAGCTTATTTTTCAACAATAAAAGCTTGAATTATTTTTTAAATTCTTTGAAAAAAAAGCAGAAATGGAAAAATAAAAATAAAAAAAGATGAAATTATTAAGAAATGATAATGAAATTTTAATCGAGATGTTCCGCTGCAACTTTTTCTAATTCCAAATACCAATTTTCTCCAAATTTCCGAATTAAAGCTTCTTTTACAAATTTATAAACGGGTACTGAAAGCTCTTTACCAAGAGAACATGCGTCATTACATATTGGCCATTTATGATAATTAACTGCAGCAAACTCACTATAATCCTGTACACGAACAGGATATAAATGACAAGAAATGGGTTTTTTAAACGAAATTTCTCCTGCATTATAAGCATCTTCAATTCCGCAACCTGCTATTCCATTTTCAGAAAAAGAAATATAAGCACACTCTTTTCCATTTACAAGTGGGGTTTCTAATTCAGAAAGGTCTGTAACCACATGATTTCCAATTTTTTCTATCACATTAATCCCTTCTTTTCTAAGAAAAGGTTTCACTTTGGGATAAATCTCTTTAAGGGTTTTAGCTTCTTCTTCAGTAAGCGGAGCACCTGCCTCTCCTTCTACACAACAAGCCCCTTTACAGGCACTGAGGTTGCATACAAACTCCTTTTCGATGATATCTTCAGATACTATTGTTTTTCCTAATTGAAACATTTGGCAAAAGTAGTTTGTTTTATTTTAAAAATATTTCAGTTTTATAATTAGTTTTGCCCTATAAAATCTTTCAACCATGGAATTTAACTTTAAAGAAATATTAACCGCAACCATGATTCTTTTTGCGGTGATCGATATTGTAGGGAGTTTGCCTATTATTATTTCACTTCGTGAAAAGGCTGGGCACATTCAATCAGGAATGGCTTCGATAATCGCAGCGATTTTAATGATCGTTTTCTTATTTATAGGAAAACAAATTCTAAGCTTGATTGGTATTAATGTAAACGAATTTGCTGTAGCTGGTTCTTTAATACTTTTCTTTTTGGCTTTAGAAATGATTCTCGGAATCACACTTTTCAAAGAAGATGAAGATAGTAGCCCAAAATTAGCTTCTGTTTTTCCATTAGCCTTTCCTTTATTGGCAGGACCTGGTAGTTTAACGACTTTACTTTCTTTAAGAGCCGAATATAATATTGAAAATATTATTGTAGCGGTATTGATAAACATTTTATTTATCTATATAGTTTTAAAAACTTCGGGAAAATTACAGCGTATTTTAGGTAAAAACGGGATTATCATTATTAGAAAAGTATTTGGTGTAGTTCTATTAGCTATTGCTGTAAAACTGTTTACCTCTAACATACAGTTATTATTTAACTAACTCTTCGACAATCTCAGTGACCTACTTAGTGACCTGATCAATGTCTTAAAATAAATTAATATGAAAAAAGTAATTTATCTTTTTATTGGAATTGCCATTATTCTCATTATCTATAATCTTACCTTTTTAGACTTTTCTAATCTATTTGAAGGAGAAAGCAGCATCGCATTAATTGGAGTTTTATGTGGAGCTTGTGTTATTTTATTAATGCTGATTTTACACAAATCTCGTAAAATAGCGAAGAAGAAAAGATAATTATTCTGGTGTTTGAATCGTTTTATTAGATTCTATTTCCATTACCTTTTTAAGCATTGGATCGTCTTGATTTAGAATAAACTCAAATGTATTACTGCCAAACAACTGCTGTGCAATACAGGCTTTTAATATGTTTTTTATATGATCTTTATGATCTTCAAATCCAATATGAGCTTCATCCATTCTTGAATATTCAAAAAACTCACGCATTAAATCTTCATCAACTTGGTAAGTATCTACAAAATCTTGAAGTTGATAATCGCTAAAACTTTCTCGATTTCTTTCTAAGTATTCAAACACAAAATAACTTGCAAATCCACTTCTGGAAATATACTCTAAGGTTTCATTTTCTAAACTGGTATCTTTTGAAACAAAAACATCTGGAATAATTCCACCACCTCCATAAACCACCTTACCTTTAGGGGTTATAAAACGCAATGTATCTGCAACTTTTATACTATCTGCACTATTCATTTCACCGTTACTATAGCGTTTTTCATAATCTTTATAATAGGCATTATTCCCATTACCATAAGGTCGCTGAATAGATCTTCCTGTAGGCGTATAATATCTGGCAATTGTTAAACGCACTGCACTTCCGTCACCAAGAGACATTTCTCGTTGTACCAACCCTTTACCAAAAGACCTACGCCCAATAATTGTCCCTCTATCGTTGTCTTGTAATGCTCCTGCAATGATTTCACTAGCCGAAGCAGAATTCTCGTTTATTAAGACATATAAATTTCCATCCTCAAAATCTCCTCCTCCATTCGCAAAGGTTTTATCTACTTTTCCACTTTTATTTTTAGTGATTAAAATAAGCTTGTCATCCTCAAGAAATTCATCAATAATTTTTTCAGCTGCTGAAATATAACCCCCAGGATTGTTTCTCAAATCCAATATAAGTTTGCTAATTCCATCCTCTAAAAGTTGATCTAAAGATTCTTTAAATTCGTCATAGGTAGTTTCAGAAAATCGATTTACTTTTATATACCCAAGCTCTTCTGTTATTTTATAGGAAGCGTCGACACTAATAATTGGAACCTCTTTTCGCTTCACTTTAAAACTAAGTAAGTCTTCCTCTCCTTTTCTAAAAACTTTTAAATCAACCTTACTGTTTATTTTTCCTTTTAAGTATTTGGTAATACTGTCTCTTTGTATAGAATCTCCAAAAATCTTTTTTTCATTAGCATACAATAATCGATCTCCAGCTTTTATCCCTGCTTTCTCTGCGGGACCACCAGCAATGGTTCTAATCACAGCAATCGTGTCTTTATATACATAAAAACTCACACCAATACCCACAAAGTTTCCACGCATATCGTCTGCATTGTCAGCATATTGACTTTTTGGAATATACACCGAATGTGGATCCAGGTTTTCTAGAATTCGGTTTACGGTAATGTCTACAATACTATCCGTATTTACTTCATCTACATATTCGTAATCTATATAATCTATAAGACGGTTGAGTTTGTCTTTTTTAGAATTTTTTGCAAATATCTTTTCCGAAGTATCTGAAAAATTAAATTTAGAACCAATAAATACACCTGCGGCAACAGCCACTCCTAATAATAAGGGTAAATATTTTTTCTGAAAACTCATTTACTCATCTAAATCATTAATGTGTACAATCTCAACTCCAGCTTTTCTTAAAAAATCTACTCCAGAAGTGTCTTTATACTTTTCCATATAAACCATTCGAGTTATTCCTGCTTGGTGAATTAACTTGCTACAACCTTGACAGGGTGACATGGTAATATATAATGTCGCGCCTTTGCATGATTGTGTAGAGGATGCTACTTTTAAAATGGCATTTGCTTCTGCATGCAGAACATACCATTTTGTGTTTTTTTCTTCGTCTTCACAAATATTTTCGAAACCCGATGGCGTACCATTATAACCATCACTAATAATCATTTTATTTCTAACAATTAAAGCACCAACTTGTCTTCGATTGCAATAAGATAATTTACTCCATTCCCTTGCCATTCGTAAATAGGCAATATCATATTTGAGTTGTTTTTCGGGCTTCATGTATTTATGCTATGATTTAAAATGGTCTTCCTGAATATTTTCAGGATTTGTTATGCTATCGGAATTAGATATTTTATTTGATAGAATTAAAATATACAAGGCGAATTTAATGTGAAGTTCTTAGCCATCAAAATATGTCGGCGTTAAATATTCTATAAAGTATAATTAACATACCCTAGGTCTGAACTAAATTTGGATTTAAATTAAAATGGCCAATTCCGCTGTAACATTGGAATAACCAGGCCTATTACGATGGAAGATATTACTAATACCCAGTCTCTTTTATTGAATCTAAATATAGTTTGAAAAATAAAACCAAGAAGTAAAACCAATAATACAACAACGAGTTGCGCTATTTCAATACCAAGAGCAAATTCTAATAATGGAAGAATTGTATTGTCGTCGTTTATAATTTTAAAATAGGAAGCAAAACCAAAGCCGTGAATTAATCCAAAGAAAATAGTAATCACATAAAATAAACCTAGAGATTCTGAATCTCTATTTTTCCCGGTTGTAAATAAATTATATACCGCAGCAATTAATATGGTAATGGGAATTAATAACTCTATCCAAGTACTAGAAACCGTCACTACATTATAACTTGCTAGTAATAACGATATCGTGTGCCCTACCGTAAATAAGGACACTAAAATCAATATTTTTTTCCAACTAGAAAAAGTATAGGCAGCTACCAATACAATTAAAAATAAAATATGGTCGTATGCCTGCCAATCTAAAACGTGATTTAGACCTAACTTTAGATATAGCCAAAAATCTGACATGCATATAGGATTAATATGTTAAAAACCAAAGGTAATGAATATGGCTTAATTATCGTATCTTTATATACTGCTCCCCCACTTATTTGAATTTTATGAAAAAAACACTACTTATTGTATTGACTTGCTTTTTTAGTCTTCAAAGTTTTGGGCAGGATCCAGATCCAGAATTATTTAGAACATGGTATTTGCATATTATCCAAGCAACAGATTTAGATACTGAATATGTTGTTTCAGAAATAGACCCTTCTATTCAACCTTTTATTACAATTTCAGAAAACTTAGATTTTAATGGTGAGGGTGCATGCAATACTTTTAATGGCAATTATGACCATACTGGGACAAACTTAATGAATACTATTAATTTTAATAGTACCGATAATGATTGTGAAATACAAGTTCATAATTCCTTCGAAAGTTCTTATTTCGGGTTTATGCAAGGTGAATTTTGGTATTATATTGATCAAGATAGCGATGGACTAACTTTATCTTTAGGAAACCTTTTAATGGGGTATGCAACTTTTAAAAATTATCCTCTTTCAACATCAGACTTTACATTAAATAACATCATAATTTACCCTAATCCAGTTTCTGATATACTTTATATTTCTTCTGAAAACACAGTAAGCGAAACCATCACCATTTATTCTTTGAATGGAAAGAAAGTCGTAGAAGATATAACCGAAACAAATTCCATAGACGTTTCAACATTATCTAAAGGGATGTATTTTATCGAGATTTCTTCGGAATCTGGAAAATCTATAAAAAAGTTTATAAAAAAATAATGCCTATTTCATAAGAATTATCAAATCACTAAGACTTTTAGCTAAACACTGTGTTTTAATCAAAATTAAGGTGAATACTTTTGTTAATTTATAACTTTATGTTGTGTTTTTTAATACATTCACAAACCAAAACCTTCTCTATCCCTTTGTAATAAAGCCTTTTATTGTTAAAATATGTTAAATTACTACTTTGTTATGCAAAGTACTGTAACAT
>OLHJ01000122.1_pt1 | contig 28830 bp, 22 predicted proteins | sample 1609491 | NCBI WGS metagenome assembly OLHJ01 (sample SAMN05416861, study PRJEB24817) | seawater metagenome | isolation source: Sea water | place: Canada:Atlantic | collected 2013-11
GTGTCATACAAACAAAATTATTCGAATCACTTTTGTTTCAAAACCAACAAATTACCATGGGTAAATTTATCATCGCATTAAAATTTTCACTACCATTCCTATTCCTTCTTCTTATTTCAGGCTCCTGTTTTTCGCAACAAGACTCACTTATTAGCCGTACCATTAAACCTAATGAAGACTTTTTCTTTACGGAAGACCCTGATTTTATGGTGTCTCAAATTCCTGAAAAATGGCAGAATGAATCTGCGGTGATTTTATGTCGAAAATACAATTATTCATATCACAAGAAAAAGAACTTCAAGAATAAGGAAGACCATAGAGTTCAACTACAAATTTTAGATCAAAGTGCAGTCGACTATTTTACTACATTCTTTTTCCCATATGCCACCGAAAGTCATTTTGGTATCCAAATCAGAAAAAAAAATGGATCTACCTATGTGGTGGACATGTCTTCCTCAGAAATAGTTCCTTCCCCAAAAGTCCCTAATTATTTTTTTAGTTCCCATTATCAGAAATACAAACAAATAAAGCTAGAAAACCTTGAAATAGGAGATATTTTGGATTTCAAATATTTAGGTGAAATAGAAACCAATTTGTCTCTGGCTAAATCTACAGCTGCGGTAGCACATATTTTAACCACACCTTATCCAATTATTAAACAACGATATGACATAGAATTTTCCACAGGACTAGTTTTTGTGGGTAGAACTTTTAACCTAAAAAATACTTTTGTTGAAACCGAAATAAACCATCTTGACAACTCTAAAATGGGAGATAATACACAATATTTTTCTTTTGAAGATACAAACCGTGAAAAATCAAAACAAGAGATTTGGAAATACCCGACTGTAGATGAACCTTCCATAAAAATACACATTCGTAACCCTAACTATGACCCTATGGGGAAAAAGTTATTGGTTGATGATCAGTTTATTATTAATCAACCGTATAATCTAACTCTAATTCAGGAAAACGAAATTCTAAAAACCCAGATTCTGAGTTATTCTGGAGATATTGAAGCTCTTATTAGAAAGCTGAAAAAAGAAAGAGGTAACTATAAATCAAACGCTGATTTTACGAATGAAATTTACTATCGACTAAGAGACAACTATACCCGTGGGAAAATTCAAACCCCAAATGGCATAGACCTTTCGGGACGAACATATACCGTTGACGATGTATCCTTCACCAACACTTTTTCTCTGGTTCTTTCACGATTAGACGTTCCGCACAAATTGGTGGTTGCAGCAAAACGAACCATTCCATCACTTGAAAACGTTGTGTTTCCAAATGAAATGTCGCGTGCTATAAAGGTGGGTAATACCTATTTTTTCCCTTTTTCAAATTTCACCACAGTGGACTATATTCCGGAATACTTACTAGGAGCCCAAGCCATAGAGTTTGACTATGAGTATCCTTTTGAAATTACAGAGCTACCTGCTTCCAAAAAAGTGGTTTTACCCTCTAAAACCTATAATAAAAACCTGATAACCAACAAACACACCATCACGGTTTCGAACGATCTCCAATCTCTGAACACTTCCATTCTCAGAACTTTTGAAGGGTTAAGCAAAGTAAGAAATATCAGACCCGCAGTTTACCAGTTCAACTATCTGGATTCGGAAGAGCCGGTGAAAGAGTATTCTTTGAAAGAAGGGTTCCAATCCATTAATACGGTTTCAATTTCAAGAAATAATGAAAAGGTGGCGGTAAAAAGTCCTAAAGAAAATAAGAACAAAAACGTAGCCTATTTCTGGAATCAACGGAAAAAAGATTACCCAGTAAGTTCCTATTCCCACTTTGATTTGATATCGGTAGGTCGTGACCAAAACAATCCTAACTTGGTTTATAAAGAGCATTTTACAATTAATGGACTAATTCAACCTAAAGGGAACGAATATGAGTTTGAAATTGGAAAACTCATTGGTAAACAATTAGAATTACAACTAAGCGATCTAGATAGAGAATCAAATATTCATTTAGATTTTGCCAATGGCTTTCGTAATACGTACTTGATTACTTTACCAGAAGGTTACACCATTTCTGATTTAGAACCCCTGAATTATGAATTGACTAATTCAATGGGGGCGTTTAATTGCGAGGCTACTATTAATAAAAATGTACTACGACTTACGGTTAACAAATACTTTAAAGCACAGGATGCAGAGGCTAAAGATTGGCCTCAGTTTGCGGAAATCATTAATACCGCTAATACCTTTACCCAGGTTGTGGTGTCTATTGAAAAAGGAAATTAAATCACCTTTCTAAAAGTCAAATTAATACGTAAACCTTCAACGGTTTTTTGTTGAGGTACTTGATGCTTGTAATTTTGTTGAATTCCAGTCCCCATAAACAACAAACTACCCGATGCCAATTGCAATTTCACCTCATCTTTAGGGTCTGTTTTGCTGCGTAAATCAAACCTGCGCGAAGCGCCCAGGTTCAAGGAGGCAATAAAAGGATCAATGCCCAAGGCCTTTTCATCGTCTGCATGCCAACCCATTTTGTCATTTCCATTTCGATAGGCGTTTAGTAAAACACTGTTGAATGTGGCACTAGTGACATCTTCTATTTTTTGTTTAACCCTGAGTAAAGGCTCTGTCCACGGTTGTAACTCATGCTTGATGCCAGAGTAATCATACCCCACCTCTTCATTGGCAATCCATGCCGCTTTTCGTGGAATGGGATGTGATTTACCGAAGACCTTCAATTCCGGTTGTTCCCAATGATACGTTTTCCACAAAAACTGTTTCAACTCCTCTTGTTCTTGGTAATTTAAGAAACTACCATCATACCACGCATATCCATTGGTAAGTGGCAATTCAATTTTAGCAGACATCCCGTCAAATAGCGACATTTAGCAAAACTACCATTTCCAGTACAGACACTTAACAAATCTTAAACCTATTTATTAAATGGAAATAGGGGCCGTATGCTTATTTTTTTAATTTAGCGCCCTAATAAATAAACGAACCTAATTTCTAAAGAATTAGCATGGCATCAAGCAATTCGAGCAAATCATATTTTTCGGTTATCATCAGTATCTCTCTAGTCCTTTTTATGCTGGGTATTACTGGATTACTGGTTCTGAAAGCAAAATCCATTTCAAAATCGGTGAAAGAAAACATTGGGATAACCGTGTATTTGCGTGACGATGTAAAAGACGTGGATGTAAAACGTCTACAGAAATCACTAGATGCATCGCGTTTTGTAAAAACCACCGAATTTATTTCGAAAGAAGATGCAGCAGAATTATTACAAGCCGATTTAGGCGAGGATTTCGTTCAGTTTTTAGGATACAATCCGCTATTAACGAGTATTGATGTACGCATGAATGCAGAATATGCGCACCCAGATAGTTTGGCTTGGATAGAAGCCGATCTATTAAAAAATCCTAAAATCCGTAATGTAGATTACCACAAAGATTTGCTTACTGCTGTAAACGAAAACATAAATAAAATCACCATTGTAATGGTAGGCTTCTCAGTGATGCTGCTGTTTGTAGCCATTGCGTTAATTAACAGTACCATTCGATTATCTATCTATTCTAGACGATTTATCATTAGAAGCATGCAATTAGTTGGGGCAACACCTCAATTTATTACGCGTCCATTTGTTATGAAGAGTTTAGTCAACGGATTTTATGGGGCGCTCATTTCAATTTTACTTATCGCATTGGTAGTGTATTCTATACAAAACCAAATGCCCGAATTATTTAACATTAACGATATCACGTTATACGCCATGGTGATTGGTGGTGTAATTGCTTTAGGATTACTCATTAGCTGGGTAAGTACCACGTTTGCAGTACGTAGATATTTAAAACTAAAAACCGATCAATTATACCGATAGTTATGGCAGCAAAAAACGAAGTTAACGGAGGCGATCAAATGCCTTTCACCAAGACCAATTACATGTACTTATTAGCCGGATTTGTGCTGATCATTATCGGATTCTTTTTAATGGCCGGTGGTGGCTCTGATGACCCTACGGTGTATAGCGATGCTATTTTTTCAGCGCGTAGATTAACAGTTGCTCCAATTGTAATTTTAGGTGGGTATGGCGTGATTCTATACGCTATCATGAAAAAAACACAAGAGTAGTTTTCCTACATGAGTTTATTTGAAGCAATAGTCCTTGGAATTATTCAAGGACTAACGGAGTTTTTGCCCGTAAGTAGTAGTGGACATTTAGAATTGGTCAAAGCGTTATTTGGTGGCAATAGTCTGCCTAAAGAAAGTATGGCTTTCACCATTTTATTACACGGAGCCACTGCCTTAAGTACCATTGCGGTTTATAGAAAAGACATTGCGCAAATTATTGCCGGGCTTTTTTCTACGGAATGGAACGATGAGAAAATTTTTTCTATAAAGATTGTGCTTTCTATGATTCCGGCCGCTTTGGTTGGGGTGTTATTTAACGAAGAGTTGGAGATCATGTTTAGCGGCCAAACCTTATGGGTAGGTGTGCTTTTATTACTTACTGGAGTTTTACTTTTAACGGCCGATCGTGCAAAATCAACCGAAAAACCAGTGAGTTACTTATCCGCATTAATTATTGGAATTTCTCAAGCCATTGCCATATTACCTGGAATATCACGCTCAGGAGCAACTATTTCCACAGCCGTTATTTTAGGAATTGATAAAGAAAAAGCGGCCCGTTTTTCCTTTTTAATGGTAGTGCCGTTAATTTTAGGGAAAATGGCTAAAGATATTTTAGATGGCGGATCTGATTTTGGATCCTTATCTATTCCTGTGCTATCTGCCGGATTTATTTCTGCTTTTGTAGCCGGAATTTTAGCTTGTACTTGGATGATTTCTTTGGTTAAAAAGAGTCAGTTAAAATACTTTGCATACTACTGTTTTGCCGTGGGTCTTTTAGCCATAGGCATCAACTTAATGTAATTTAGGTAGGTGATGGCTAAATCATACGATTTTATTGGCGGAGAAGTCTTTTTAGTAGATAAACCACTTAATTGGACGTCTTTTGACGTGGTTAACAAACTACGTTGGAACCTCAAGCAAAGAACAAAAATCAAACGCTTTAAAGTGGGGCATGCGGGAACGTTAGATCCTTTGGCTTCTGGCTTATTGATTATTTGTTGTGGTAAGGCTACCAAAACCATAGATTCATACATGGGATTACCCAAAGAGTATACCGGAACCATTGTTTTGGGTGCGAGTAGACCTTCGTATGATATGGAAACGGAGATTGACCATGAGTTTGACCTAACCGATATTACCGAAGAAAAGATTCGTGCTGCGGTAGAAACCTTTAAAGGAGACATTCAGCAAGTAGCTCCGTTACACTCGGCTAAAAAAATTGATGGTAAAAAAGCCTACGAATACGCACGAAAAGGAATTGAAAAAGAATTAAAAGCCAACAACATTACCATTTACGAATACGAGCTTACGCGAATTGAATTGCCCGAAGTAGATTTTAGAGTAAAATGCTCTAAAGGAACTTACATCCGTTCATTGGCACATGATTTAGGCACTGCGCTAAACAATGGCGGTTATTTGAAAGCTTTACGTAGAACGGCCATTGGCGATTACCGTGTAGAAAACGCGGATTCAGTGGAGGATTGGGTGCAAACCATTCAAGATGCTGAAATGGTAGAGAGAGATTCTTAAATAAATCAATCCCTGCTAATTGGGTTGACGCAAATGCGCAGAGAAGCGGTAAGGGCGCAAAGGTCTTGAGAATAAAATTTAATAGTTGTCAATCCCCCTAATCCTTCCTATCGTCAGGATTTTAGAATAACATGCTTCCGCACGCCCATTTGAATTTTCGGTAAAAATTCCCCCTTGGAGGAGGGGGACAGGAGAGAGGTACGAACGACAGGGGGATTGAATAAAGCGTGAGCGGTAGCAGTGATACCCCACACCCTTCGGCTCCGCTCAGGGGGCGAAGGGGAGGAGTAAAACGGATGACGCGACCCTTGCGGGCACGCCCAAAACAAAAAATACTCCACACTTCCATCTTCCGTCTTCGGTCTCCCGACTTCGGACTCCGGTCTTCGGTCTTCGGACTTCCGCCTCCCAGCTCCTTCCAACAATAACGGGGAATTAACGTTCTAATTGAAGGCATTTTCGTATTTTTGCAGACTTTTTAAACAATTTTGCGGAAAATGCGCTCATTTTAGTTTATATTTTGGACTGAAAAGTATTTTCCAAATTACGATAAAAACAACATTCACAGATGAAGTTAACAAAGTTCAAGATTGAGATTCCAGAAGAATTAGTCGCTCAACATCCTACCCAAGAAAGAGACGAGTCTCGTTTAATGGTATTACACCGCGATACTGGAGAAATCGAGCATAAACTTTTTAAAGATGTCGTAGATTACTTTGGAGAAGGTGACACCATGGTCATGAATGATTCTAAAGTATTTCCAGCAAGATTGTACGGAAACAAAGAAAAAACAGGTGCTTTAATTGAGGTATTCTTGTTAAGAGAATTGAACTCTGAAAGTCGTTTATGGGATGTATTAGTTGATCCGGCACGTAAAATTCGTATTGGTAACAAACTTTACTTTGGTGAAAACGATGATTTAGTAGCTGAGGTTATTGACAATACTACTTCAAGAGGTAGAACTTTACGTTTCTTATTTGATGGCGATTACGCTGACTTTAAGAAATTGATTTACGAAATGGGTGAAACACCACTTCCAGATTACATTACGCGTAAAGTAGAGCCGGAAGATGCAGAGAGATACCAAACCATTTTTGCAAAGAAAGAAGGTGCTGTAGCACCATCATCAGCAGGTTTACACTTTAGTAGAAACTTAATGAAGCGCCTAGAGCTTCAAGGGGTGGATTACTCATACATCACTATCAATACCAGTTTAGGTAGCTTCCGTCAAGTAGACGTGGAAGATTTAACTAAGCACAAAATGGATAGCGAGAAACTAATAGTTGACGAGGCTGCTTGTAAACTAGTAAATGACGCTAGAAACAATAAAAAGAAAATTTGTGCGGTAGGTACTTCTGTTTTAAGAAGTATGGAAACTACGGTTTCAACCGATGGATATTTAAAACCGTTTGATGGTTGGTCAAACAAATTTTTGTTCCCTCCACATGAGTTTTCATTACCAAATGCATTGATCACTAACTTCCATGATTCTCATTCTACTTTACTAATGGCAGTTTCTGCTTTTGGTGGATACGATGAAGTGAGAAACGCATACGAAGTGGCAATTAAGGAAAAATACAGATTCCATGCCTACGGTGATGCAATGCTGATTATCTAAGACTTGTAGGCAACTACAAGCACTCCAATAACATGTCGAAAACAGATATACGTAAGCTATCGCTCGAAGAAATCATTGAACAAACGAAGGAGTATGGCTTTGAAAAATTCCGTGCGCGCCAAATTCACGATTGGCTATGGAAGAAGTCTGCCAAAACTTTTGATGAGATGTTGAATCTCTCTAAAAAGCATAGAGACATATTAAACGAGCATTTTGAAATTAATCCGGTAACCATTGCCGAAGCGCAAAGGAGTGTAGATGGTACGTTTAAATACGCCTTAAAACTACACGATGCCAAGATTACGGAAGGAGTTTTAATTCCAACCGATACACGAAACACCGCTTGTGTTTCTTCTCAAATTGGGTGTAGTTTGGCCTGTACTTTTTGTGCTACTGGAAAACTAAAAATGATGCGGAACATTGATTCGGCTGAAATTTATGATCAAGTAGCGCTTATAGACGCAGAAGCAGAAAAGCATTACGGTAAAGGTTTAACCAATATTGTTTTTATGGGAATGGGTGAACCCCTATTGAACTATAAAAACTTATTGCGTGCCATTGATAAGATTACCTCTCCAGAAGGTTTAAATATGGCCTCTAAGCGTATCACTGTTTCTACGGCTGGTATTGCTAAGATGATTCGCAGGTTAGGCGATGACCAGGTAAAATTTAACTTGGCGGTTTCGTTACACGCGGCTATGGATAGCAAGCGTGATAAAATCATGGCTATTAACGAATCTAACAACCTAGAAGTGTTGATGGATGCGCTGAAGTATTTCTACCAGAAAACCGGAAATAAAATCACTTTTGAGTACATCTTATTCAAAGGATTTAATGACACCAAAGAAGATGTTAGAGCATTAGCCAATCTTTGTGCTCAGGTGCCTACTAAGGTTAACATTATTGAGTACAATGCCATTGATGATGCGCTGTTTTCAAAAAGTACGCGTCAAAGTACCGAAGAATTTCAAGCCTTCTTAAAGTATAAGGGAGTAGATTCTCAAGTACGTAAAAGTAGAGGTGACGATATTGATGCCGCTTGTGGCCAGTTAGCCAATAAAAACGGAGCGGCTCTTAAAGAAGACATCTAGTCTAAATAGCTGACTAATTGCGGCTTCACTATTTTTCTCAAATATCCATTTTTTGTTCTCGTGATATCTGTATGACACGTATATTTGTGTCACTTATTCAATGAGTATTTTAGACCAAATAAAAGCTCCGGTAAAATCGGAAATGACGGGATTTGAGGCCAAGTTCCGTGAGTCTATGAAGAGTAGAGTTTCTTTACTCGACAAAATCATGCACTACATCATTAAACGTAAAGGAAAGCAAATGCGTCCGCTATTTGTATTCTTAACCGCCAAGATGAATGGAGGCATTACCGAATCTACTTACACTGCGGCTTCTTTAATTGAATTATTACACACCGCTACCCTAGTTCATGATGACGTGGTAGATGTTTCGTATGAGCGTAGAGGATTCTTTTCTATCAACGCTTTATGGAAAAATAAGATTGCCGTTTTGGTAGGTGATTACTTGTTATCAAGAGGACTCTTAGTCGCTTTAAATAATGATGAGTTTGCCATATTAAAGATTGTAGCTAACGCAGTTAAAGAAATGAGTGAAGGGGAACTTTTGCAAATGGAAAAGACACGTAACCTCAACTTTGATGAGTCTATTTACTACGATATCATTCGTCAAAAAACGGCTACGCTAATTGCTGCTTGTTGTGCTTCTGGAGTGGCTTCTTCTGGGGGTAGCGATGAAGAGATTGAAATTGCACGTCAGTTTGGAAATGATGTTGGGATGGCTTTTCAATTAAAAGATGATCTTTTTGATTTTGGTGAAGGTTCAAAAATTGGAAAACCAACGGGTATTGACATCAAAGAAAAGAAGATGACTTTACCTATGATTTACGCCTTGAACAATGCACCGAAAGCAGAACGCAAGAAGTATATCAACATCATTAAGAATCACAACGAAAACTCTAAAAAGGTAAATGAGGTCATTCAATACGTGCTTAAAAGTGGCGGTATTGAACACACCAAAGCCAAAATGATGGAATACACCGAAAGTGCAAAATCACTTCTGGTAAACTTCCCTGACGGTGAAGCTAAAGACTCGTTGTTATTGATGGTAGATTATACCATTAATAGACAGAAGTAATTTCCATAAAAAAGCCTCTTGTTCGGAGAGGCTTTCATTGTTTTTAGCGATGAATAAGATGTCGACTATTCTATGTCGGTTGTTTTCATTTCGTTATTTCCACTTAAAATAGGAAAATACATTTGCTGAATTTGGACCGGATTTAGCGTATACCTTCCCGAATATCTAGGCTGTAAAGAAGTTGAAAATACATACTCCCCTTCTGGCAAATATTTGCAATACAGATTTACCTTTTCCTTATAAAATTCACGATGTACTTCATATCTATTCGTTTTTTCATTTTTCATACCATAAGAACACCCTCCAGGAATTGGAATTTCAATCATCACATAATCACTGCTCTGCTTCACCTTTATTTTTACTCGCAGCTCTATAGTTTCTCCAGACTTTAGCACATTCACCGTATCATTTTGATACACAAAATGAGATTCCACTTCAAAAAGGCTGTCCTGAACTTTGGGTTCTTCGTTCCAATTAAATTGGTGAATTCCTAAATATACGGTTCCAGAACCTTTTTTATTTACCACCAATTCCTGATTTAAACTATCCCATTTTTGTTGATACGGAAAGTCAGTAATACTCTGCGTGTACCCCTCTATAGACAGGCTATTTGGCTCCACTTTTTGAGTAGAATCATTCAAATAATGGGGTAACAATACTTTTAAAATTTGCGCCCGTTGAAGGGTATTCACACTTTCTTCTGTCGCACCTAAATAGGTAAAATAGTCTCGCACCTTAAACAAAATTTCATCTTTGGGGTTATTGGTTTCAATAATAGAATAAGCCATTAGTGTATTTTGAATTGAAGAGTTATCCCAGCCATATTGCGTTCCTTTCCAGTAAATATTACCAAATAGAGTTCTTGCCGATTCCTTTTTCAATTTGTCAATAGAAAAGGTTTCACCTAAAACCTGTTGAACTTGATAGTAACGCAATTGATTTGAAAAGGAAAGATCCTCCAAATCCACCTTTCTTAAATACTGATTAGCCTTAAAATCACTATTTATTTTCAGAATTGTCTTTAGGGCTGAAAGCTTATCGGTGACCGACATTTGGTTTATTTCAGAAGTTAAGTAGTAGAACGATCCCCAAAAATCATGTTTGACATACCCGCTTTCCTTAGCAAACATAATGGCATCCAAAACATAAATACTCATTCTGTGCGTACTCTTATTTCCAGGCCACCAGCCCCATCCACCATCATCATTTTGACCAGCAATGAGTTTTTTTACCAAAACATCTATCTGCTTTGCATCTTTAAAAGATCTTCCTTGTGCCGTTAAAATTTGTTCTTTTAACAGATACCCAATAAGCTTAGATGAAGTTTGTTCCATACATGAATAAGGGTAATTTTCTAGGTATTCAATATTCTTTAATAAATATTGTAGGTAGTCTCCTTGGGCATACAAATCTAATTGCCCTTTTGGTACTGGAATAGTGACTGTTGTATCCCCTCTTAGTACATAAAATTCTCCGTTAGCCTGACGCATTCCTTTTTTATGTACTGGAATACTTTTTTCCTCCACGTCTGCATAACCAGAAACCATATTTAAACCATAACCAAAAGTCAATTCCTGCTTTTGGGGTGCATGAATGGGAAACCTTGATAAATGCGTCAAATTAGTTTCCATCTCTTTTCTCCGTAAAGTATCTCCATTCAGATAAAAGAAAGTACTAATTTTTTGAGGAGTGTTCACATAACTTGTCACCTTTCCTAGAACAGTAGAACTATCCCCCTCAATCAAAAATCGCGGAATTCCTAGTTCAGCCATAATTGGCTTAAAAGACACAGAACTAGAAACTCCTTTACCACTACGTTTCTTCTGATCCATAGCCAAAACTTGGGTCTCCCATTTTGTAATATTATCGGGGAATACTACAGAGAACGAAGCTTTTCCATTAGCATCGGTGTATAAATTCGGTTCCCAAAATCCGCAATCATCAAAATTATTTCTTACTGTTCTCAATGAAGGCGAGGCGAGTTCTTTTTCAATAGCCTCGCCAATATCTGGTTGGTTTTCGTCATATAATTCCACGTAACCAATAGCTGATTTAGGCAGGTTAGAACTTCCTAAAACCTTCATCCCGTCTATATAGTAATAATCGGCATCTGCCCTAGCTCCTCTTACATTAAAATATCCTGCCCCGTCATCACTAGCGTAAACTCCAGGTACATTAGTAAACACATCTGCCGCGGACCTTATAGCCATATTCCCAAAGTCTTCAGCACTTACTGTAGCCCTTACGGAGGTATTTCCTTTATCAATCAATTTATTGGTGTAGCTCACCACAACCATTTCACGAAGGTTAAACACATCTAAGGACATTTTCACCTTTAGAGGCGAAATTTTATTATTCGCAATCTTTACATTTTCAATTCGAGTAGAGGCATACCCATCACCCACCAAAATGAATGAATACGTACCAGGGGGAATATTTGTAAAAGCAAACTCGCCCTCAAAATCTGTTTGACTCGTAATAAACACACGATCTTCATTTTTCAATACTAGCTTCACAAACGGAATAGGATCGTTATTCTCTGAATCCACAATTTGGCCCATTAGCATACCTCCAATACTGTCGTTTATTACAAAATCCAGAAGCAAAGTATCTTTGGGAGAAATACGCCATCCTGCATTCTCCAATTCCCTGAAGTTTTGAAGGGTATCAAAGTCCAAACTATCAATAACTTGATAATTTACACCTCCTCCATTTACTTGGATACTATCTACCCAACGGAACTCCCCTTTTGCCTTACCAATTAGGAATCTATAATAACCTGGTTGCAGACCCGAATATTTAGTTTTATGTCCATTATAAAGAAATGTTTGGGTGGAATCATCTACCTTTTGTAATTGAGTAATTAAATCATCTTCTTCGTTTCCATAGGTGAGAATGAGTAAACCATCTCCTTTCTCACCAACAACTTTCTGTTCAAAAATGGGGAGTGACATTTTAGGTATCCGATTTTTCCTACGCACCACGCTAACCGATTTCTTTTGAGCCCCAAAATCTTCTCTACTCCCCCAGTAACTTAGCTTTTCTTTTAAAGGAAACTCAAAAGACCGTTCCATTTTAATTGTTCTTGGTGAAAAAGTATACTTATATCCTGGCTCAAAATCAAAACTTGTCTTATAACCATTGGTAATCGCTACATCAATTCTCTCATTATCAAATGGTCCTACCCACCAAAGGTTATCACTGCTTTTTTTATAGCGAATAACATGATCTTTTTGGATAAAATAGACATCTTCATTAAAGTTATTCTCTACCAAAAGAACATTTTTATGAATCAATCTACGTTCATAGTTATCAAACGAATCGGGCTTGTTTATTGCCACAACTTTTGAAGATGTAGAATCATAAGCTAAAGAAAAATCAATTTTCTCACCCCAATCTACGCAAAAATCCAGTACTCTAAACTCTTTTTCAGAAGTACGTAAAGTAATATTATGACATCCTGGGGTAAGCTCAAAGGCATATTCTTCCAATTTCAGTTTATCGTAATGCACCAACACCCCATCTACATAGATAACATGTATTCTAACACTTCTTCCATTATCAAAAACAAAAGGAGAGAATTGGGGCAATTTCCATTCTTCCATTTTTTGTTTTTCTATGTGAAATCCATCCTTTGGAAACATCAACCTATAAAAAGGCATGGTGTCTACCCCAAATTCTAAAAGTTTATCTTCAGATATATCTCTTGTACAACTATGAGGAGTAGCGTCAATAATATTTTCAGAATACATCGTCCTTACAAAGGAGGATTTACCATGGTAAGGAACGCTCACCGAAGTATTTTCTTTAAACAAATTATTGGTCGAAAAAGCAGTAAGGTTTACCTGTTTTGCGGGTGCCCCATTGATATCAGAAACTTCAACACTAACCTCTACCTTTTGACCCGGAGTAACCCTTTTAGGTAGGTCAATCTTTACCTTTAAGTTGTGAGTAAATTTGTAAATACGTCTATTTTTACTTTCAATTTCGGCACCCCATAAATATGAATACCTCAATACATACACATCATCATTCATGGCCTGAAATAAACTATCCAATTGGAAGCAAACACCTTCAGCAACCAGTCGCTTATTTCTTTCTAAACTATATTTCACCCTTAGTTTTCTTGGGTTATTTAACTTTAAGTGAATACCTTGATCAGATCGAACATCAGAAAAGAATACCAGACTTTCTTTAGCTCTAAATTTATGATCGGCCGAAGTAGTTTCGGTAATAAATTCATAAGATCCAAAACTCGGATCTATCTTTTGCTCAAAGGGAAAAGATATAGTCTTTAGTTCTGGGCTTCTACCACTTCCAACCTTAAATAACTTCCCATCAGCCGCAATTTCATTTCCAAGATGAAAATATTGAGCTGTAATAAGATCATCCTTTAATTCAATATCAATCCAATTAGCTTGTTTTTTATAGTCAAAGTTCTCAGATTTTGTATGGGTTTCATTTTCACTCGTATTAAAAATAACCTTCACGTTTACATTAATATTCGCATACGGAAATATGGAGTCTGGTAATATCAATTTTGTTTCTCCCATAGGATCAAGATTTACATTTTGCTCCCAGAGTAATTCTGGAACAAAAACGGTATCTCTTACAATTTTAGTTACGTGATTTGTAGACACTACCACTTTTGCTCTAGCATCAGCTACATCAAATCCATTAGCATCTTTACCCGATAAGAAAATGGCAACAAGCTCTTTTTGGTGATATTCCTTTTCTGGAACCCTCAAATCAAAAGTTACTTTATTTAACTGATAGTCTTCAACCAAAAACCTTTTAGTCATTAAGGTTTTTTGCTTTTTTAAGGATTGAATTTCGAACCTATATTCTGAATCAAGGCGTAGAGAGTCAGATAACTTCACCTCACCCAAATAGGCTCCTTTTGTAATAGGATGTATCACTTTTGACGATAATTTCGCCCCTCCGTATACCTCGGTAATAACAATTTTGATGGGCTTATTATAGGGTTTCACATTTGATTTCACCAAAAACGACTTCCATTTAAGCGTATCATTTAAACGATATTTTGGCTTGCTAAAAGCTAAATAACCGTTGAGTTCTGAATCAATATAATAGTAATCGTCATGTCTATATCCTTTATACAAGCCAACTTTACGACCCCATGAGACCATCTTTCGCCATGCAAATTTTAATTTAGGGTAAGTTGCCAATTTTTGGTTTTCCAAACTTAAAAATGCTGTATCTTGATTTACGCAAATAGTTAAAACTCCACTCTTTTTGTTATTCTTTCTATAGTAGAACTCACTCAATTCATTGTATTTGATTCTTTTTCTACCAAGAAAAACATCTGCATCCGTAATTATTTTACCGGTATTCTTCTCATATACCATTATTTCTAAATCCCTGTAATTATTACCTAGGCTATAACCAATTGGCACATTTTGATGGTAAGAAATATCCAACATACCATCAACCACTTTGGATATTAAAAAATGTCCCTTCGGAAGGTCTAACAAGTTATACGACCCATTCGCTGTCAATGAAGAATCTATTTTGTCATAAAAAAGAGAATTAGAAACATTGAGATAATATTTTCCAACAAAGCATTTCGCTTCTGAAGCGGTGATTTGATAAATATAAGTATATCTACTATCACCTTCATTTAAAACACTCTCTTGAGAAAAGGATAAATCTGTTACAAACAGAAAATAAATAACTAACAGAAATCTTAAAAAGTTAATCATAGCCAAGGGGATTTAGGTGAAACATCAGGAAATCAATTTAGGATGCATGCACTCTAAATTCTTTTTTAAACACGCAAGAAAAAGACCTATCGTTGGGTGCGCAATATATAGCAACATCCACAAAAAAAAGCCTCCCATTACTGAGAGGCTTCTTCATTTTCTATTTCGGTGGTAATACTATTAGTACGCTCTTTCGTTACTTCCTTCCATGTAGTTCATAAACGCTCTGTTTACTACTTTGAATCCACCTGGAGTTGGATATTTACCTGAAAAGTACCAATCACCCGGATTGTTTGGACACGCTTCTTTTAAGCCTTCTAACCCTTGGTAAATTACTTCTACTTCGGCATCAATTTCAGTTGGCGTAACCAACTCCGCAATTTTTGCAGATATTTCTTCTACCGTGAACGGATCATATACCTCACTCACGTAATTTTTAATTTCTGATTTTGGTAACGATTCTTGTGCTTTACACTTTTCATATACCTTATCCAGTACCTTAGACATGCCTCTTTCTTCTAATAAAGCAACGGCAGCTCTAAATGCAATAAAATCACCCATACGCGCCATATCAATTCCGTAACAATCAGGGTAACGAATTTGCGGTGCGGAAGAAACAATAATGATTTTCTTTGGATGAAGCGTGTCTAAAATTCTAAGAATACTTTGTTTTAAAGTAGTTCCACGAACAATTGAATCATCAATCATTACCAAGGTATCTTTTTGGTTTTTAACCACTCCGTAAGTCACATCATACACGTGAGCTACCAAGTCGTTTCTACCTTCATCTTGCGTAATGAACGTACGTAATTTGGCATCTTTAATAGCCAACTTATCCATACGGGTAGTCTTTGATAAAATCTCGTTCACATTTTCAGGAGTAGCTGCGGCACCTAAGGCGGCAATTTCTTCTGTTTTACGCACATTTAAGTGATCGTTAGCGGCTTTCATTAAACCGTAAAACGATACCTCCGCTGTATTTGGAATAAAGGAGAATACGGTATTATCTAGATCGCCATTAATGCTTTCCAGTACCTTAGGAAAGATGTTTTTTCCTAAATCTTGACGTTCTTGGTAAATCTCTCTATCCGATCCTCTCGAAAAATAAATACGCTCAAATGAACATGCTAAATTTTCCTTAGGCTCAATGATTTGCTCAAATTTTATAGTTCCATCAGCCTTTACAATAATGGCTTTCCCACGATCTAACTCTTGTACCTTTTCGTAACCTACATTAAATGTAGTTTGAATGGCGGGTCTTTCAGACGCTACCACAAGAACCTCATCATCTTGGTAATAATATGCCGGACGGATACCATTTGGATCACGGAAGGCAAAAGCATCACCATGGCCCATAATTCCACTCATTAAATAACCACCATCCCAAGATTCAGAGGCACGTTTTAAAATGTTAGCGACATCCAGGTTTTTAGCAATTAAATCCGTGATTTCTTCGTTACTGTATCCTAAAGTTTTGTACTTATCAAACAGCTCTTGGTTTTCTACATCCAAGAAATGTCCAATTTTTTCCATTACCGTAACGGTATCTGCTTTCTCTTTTGGGTGCTGACCAATACGTACCAGGATATCAAATAATTCGTCTACGTTGGTCAGGTTAAAGTTACCTGCTAATACCAAGTTACGGGTCATCCAGTTGTTTTGACGCAAAAATGGGTGACAGGCTTCAATAGAATTTTTCCCGTACGTACCGTAACGTAAATGACCTAAAAATACCTCTCCAGTAAAACCTTCGTTTTCTTTCAAGTACTCTACATCATTTAGCTTATCGGCTAAATCACCTTCATATTTTTGAAAACGAGAGTGAACGTGTTGAAACACATCTTTAATGGGTTGTTGATCTACTGAACGGTGACGTGAAATGTAACGTTGTCCGGGTTTCATGTTTAACTTGATGTTAGCTAAACCTACACCATCTTGGCCTCGGTTGTGCTGTTTCTCCATCAAGAGATACATTTTGTTGAGCCCGTAGAACGATGTTCCGTACTTCTCTTTGTAATAAGTTAATGGCTTTAAAAGACGAACAAATGCGATTCCGCATTCGTGTTGGATGGCATCACTCATATTTCACGATTTGAGCTGCAAAAGTAATATAAAGAAAGAGTTAACAGCAACTTAATATTAGGGTTTAAATGTCCAAAACCTTAACTAGTTGTTATACAAGTAAAGAAAATAAGACTATTAATAATCCCCATCCGATTTATAGATATTATAGCCAATACCTACAAACAAATGGACCGCATCACTTTCAGTATTTTTATGAACTACAGCACGAATTGGCCCTAAAGGAGAACTATATGCCAACTCTAATCCACCACCCCAAAGTTCAGTTCGCATTTTCCCATATAGCTCAAAAGTATTTTGGCGATTTTCGCCATAAATTAATTCCATGGGGTACTGAGAATTCAAGTAGTTCACTTTTCCCTTTAAAAACAGCCCCCCAGAAATATTCCATTGACAACCCGCAGAAAGAATACTCAGTTGACTAATATTCAACTCATTTCTCGTTAAACCCCAAAAGGGCACCCCCGAATTTAATATAGGAGCAATTCCTCCTATTTTAGAGTGTTCATTAAAACCAATCTCATCTTGCGACCCCATATCCAATCGCGCATCCCAATACATGGAAACATTTTTACTTACCGGAATAAAATGCTGCATTGAAACTCTAAACATATAATAGGGGTCAACATGTACAATTTCATCAACCAATTCCTGCGGAATACCTACATAATCGGGACGTAATTTAGCCGTGTGATTTATATTAAAATGGTACGATGCATAGGCATGCCCTTTAAACCCACGCGTTGGAAAAACAGCCTTATCAAAACTGTTGTATGTGGCTACAAAATGAAGTGGGTTTTGTTTTTGACGCCATTGGTCAATAATGGTATCTGGATTGGTGGTTGGATTCGCTTTGGCTCCCAATACCCCGTAACTAGCACCTAACAAAAAGTTATTATCGAAAGTATAAGCAAACCCCAATTGTCCAATAAGTTCATTGTAATTAAAACCTGCGGGCTGACCATACAGATTCTCCCACTGGTAATTGGAATCTTTGGTGTAACGGAAATCTGCATACAAAAAGGCCTGTTGATCTAAGCCCATATATTTTAAATATTTCACTCCTAGAATTGGGTTCTCAGAAAGAAACCCATCAAAAATGAGGCGCGAGTTTTCTAGAGCTAAATTACGTACGGTAACGTTGGCATTAATTCCAATACTATTTTCGCTATCATAGTACAAGGATAATTTAAGTTTAGCAGGATTATCTTCCACCACATTTACTTGCAATTGTTGGGTACTATCAGTTTGGGGAACCAACTCAAAACTCACTTTCTTATAGTACAATGAACCGTACAATAAACCAATTTTACGCGCCACTTCCTGGGCCGAAATGGGCTCATTCATTTTAATCCCTAACCTACCCGTGATAAACTTTTCGGAAGTTAATTTGGTTCCGTTTACCTGAACATCACTGATAACGTACTTTTCTTCATCAAAAATCTTTTGCGCTTTTTCAGGTTTGGTCTTCCCATAGATTTTATCAGAAAGTGCCTGAAACACCTCTTTTTGCTTTAAAGCCTCTTCATACCCTAACTTTATAATGGTATCCGCTTCATCAAAGGCAAAAGTTGAAAAAGTACTAACGGGAGGGGTAACTACATAATCAGAATTAGCCAATTGAACTTCAGTATCTTTTACACTCATCATCCAAGCCGTTTGATCCAGTATGGAAATCATGCTTTGCAGCTCTTCCTTTTTGAGCAATGGCGCACCTACATTTACCGAAATAATAATATCAGCTCCCATGTCTTTTGCTTCTTGTACAGGTAGATTACGCGTCCACCCGCCATCAATTAGCAATAGGGTATCGTATTCTACCGGAGTAAAAGCCGTAGGAATAGCCATACTTGCGCGAATGGCATCAATAATATTTCCTTGGTTTAGGGCTACTGGTTTTGCATTTACAATATCAGTAGCCACACAGGTAAACGGAATGGGAAAATCTAAAAAGCTATTTACCCCATGTACTGGACGCGATAAAACGGATAGGTATTCTAATAAATTTTGCCCTTCAATTAACCCACCCGGAAGCGAAACACCCTTTTTAGTAATATCCATTTCGGTAAGGAAACTCCCATAATAGGGTTTTTCCGAAATAGTAACTTCCGATAGTGGAACCGTATTAGACAGTACCATATCCCAGTTGGTAGTATCGGCCAAACTGTGCATTTCTTCTACCGAATAACCCATAGAATATAATCCACCTACAATACTTCCAATACTTGTGCCGGTTACATAATCGGGGACAATTCCTACTTCTTCTAGTAACTGAATTACCCCAATATGAGCAAAGCCTTTAGCGCCTCCACCACTTAAAACCAATCCAATTCTAGGTCGTTTTTTAGACTCAGAAATCCCGTTCTTTTGGCTCCATCCAGTACCAAAAAACAAGAATAAGATTAGAAATAGTAGGAACGCTTTTTTCATTGGCTACAGAAATCTAGACTTATCTACCCCTAACCATTCTAGCGGTGAATTACAGTAAATATCTTCAATTTGTTTTGGCGACAAGCCCATATCTAAGATGTATTTACCAATTTCTAAATCACCTAATGGGAACGGGTAATCACTACCTAAGGTAATTCTTTCGGTACCTATTTGCTTAATGATGTAATGCAATAAATCTGGATCATGGGTAATGCTGTCTACCCAAAATTTGCCAAAGTAATCTCTTGGGTTATTTGGGTTATCAATAGCTACCAAATCAGGACGACAATTGAACCCGTGTTCTAATCTACCAATAGTTGGAATCAAAGACCCACCTGCATGAGAGAACATAACACGTAATTCTGGAAACTTATCGAATACCCCACCAAAAATCATAGATGCGGCCGCACGAGCTGTTTCAGCTGGCATTCCCACTAACCAAGGTAACCAGTATTTTTTAATTTCATTAAAGCCCATCATGTTCCAAGGATGAACCATAATAGCTAAACCTAATTCTTGACAGGTTTTCCATATTGGGTAAAACACTTCTTCGTTTAGGTTCAAATCGTTAATGTTTGACCCAATTTGAATACCGGCTAATCCTAATTCTTTAATGCGGTGTAACTCTCTAACTGAAAGCTCTACATCTTGCATCGGCAAGGTTCCTAAACCAATGTAATGTTTAGGGTCATTTGCCACCGTATTGGCAATATCGTCATTTAAAAACTTGGCTACTTCATACCCGTGTTCAGGCTTAGCGAAATAGGCAAAAAGTACTGGAACCGTACAAATAACTTGTACTTGTGTTCCGGTTAAATTGTAATCGTTTACTCGCGTTTGTGGATCAAAACAATTGGGCTCAACGGTTCTGAAAAACTTTTCGCCTTGCATCATGTCTACATTATCGTCATGGTCATGGTGATGCAACATAATGAAACCTTCGTACCCAAATTTCTTAGCGAAATCAGGAATATGGCGAGGCATGATGTGCGTATGCGTGTCTATTTTTAATCCAGAATAATCTGTCATTGGTCTATTTTTTAGTGGTGGTAATTTTATTCTGTAAATCTTGGATCGGTTTCCATGGTGTGTCCACAACGGTTACATGTTCTTAAATCTTCAGAGGCATAATACTCTTTGAACTTAGGTAAGAAATCTTTTTCTACGTCAGTTAATGGGAAAAACGTTTTGTGCAAGTTGTTGTTACACTCATCGCAAAACCACATTAAGCCATCTTTTAAATCGCCTCCACGTTTGCGTTCTACTACTAATCCAACGGTATTTTCTCCACGCATTGGTGAGTGAGGAATACGCGCGGGTAACAAGAACATTTCTCCTTCTTTAATGGCTACATCGCGGGCTTTACCGTTTTCTTGAATGCGCACATTAATTTCTCCTTTTAACTGAAAGAATAATTCTTCTGTTTCATTGAAGTGGTAGTCTTTACGTGCGTTTGGACCGCCAACAATCATTACGATATAATCGCCAGAATCAATGTATAAGTTCTTATTACTCACTGGTGGTTTTAAAAGATCTTGATTGTCTTCTATCCACTTCCATAAATTAAAAGGTGCTGCAACTGCCATATTAAAGATTTTATTGGCGGTAAAAATAAGCATTTGCCTCCTTTAGCCCTCTATAATTATTCAATGCATCTTCTATTTTTAGCAAGAGGATATTGTACTTTTGGCATCCAAAATCAACAACAATGAATTTAGATTTAACAGGTAAACGTGCCATGGTTTGCGGAAGTACTCAAGGAATTGGACGTGCTGCTGCAGAAGAATTGGCTAACATGGGAGTAGAAGTAGTTCTAGTAGCTCGTAATGAAGAAAAATTAAAAGCAGAAGTAGCTAAATTACCCGGAAACGGAGTTAACCATAGTTATTTAGCAGCCGATTTTTCTGATCCATCTGCATTAGCAGCGGCTTTAGAAACTTTTGTAGCCAACGAAAAATCAGTTCATATTTTGGTAAACAATACCGGTGGACCTGCTGGTGGATTAGCTATTGATGCAGATCCTGAATCTTATAGAATTGCCTTTAACCAGCACTTAATTGCCAACCAACTATTAGCGCAAGCTTTGGTTCCTGGAATGAAAGAAGCCGGTTTTGGACGTATTGTAAACGTTATTTCTACTTCGGTAAAAGCACCATTGAACGGTTTAGGTGTTTCTAATACCATTAGAGGTGCGGTAGGGAATTGGTCAAAGACTTTGGCTAACGAACTAGGTCAATTTAACATCACGGTAAATAACGTACTTCCTGGAGCTACAAATACGGTTAGGTTACAATCTATTGCCGAAAATAAAGCCAATCAAACGGGTAAATCTGCTGATGACGTATTAGCAACAATGGCAGCTGCAGTTCCTATGAAACGAGTTGCTGAACCAGAAGAAGTAGCTAACGCTATTGCATTTTTAGCTTCTCCGGCTGCGAGTTACATTAACGGAATTAATATACCGGTAGACGGAGGAAGAACTCCTTGTTTGTAAGAAAATACAACGCATAAAAAAGCCCCGATAGATTTCTCTATCGGGGCTTTTTGGTTTTAATTCTTTAGAAACTTAGATAATTTTCCAAGCTACGGATAAAGTCAGTAAGCTATTGCTAAGTGTGGTATTGTGATTTACGTTTTGCAATTGGTAGTAATCGCCAACGGCACCTTGGTATCTTAAATCAAACAAGAATAACGGAATATCAACCGATACACCACCCATAGCAGAATAAAACGAATCTTTGTAATCCAATTCATTTAAATCACCCAATTTGGCAATATTGAAAGACGGCACTAAACCCGCGTTTAAACGTATTTTCACCACTTTTAAATCCATTAATTTGTACCCTACAATTAAAGGCACGTCAAAAGTGTAAAAATTGATTTTTGAATTAATTCCAGTACCCGAAATGATTTCACCTTTACGGCTACTAAATAAACCTTCGGCTTGAAGATGAATCTTTTTGATTTTTACACGAACTAAGCCACCGGCTTGAAAAGTAACCGCATTATCTAATGAAAAATCTAAACTATCAGATTCAAACCCATTGAAGTTGTAATTACTCCCGAATTTTAATCCTAAGTTGATTTGTGAAAATGCTGCAGTAGAAAATACTAGAGCAATAGCTAGAAGTGTGATTTTAGATAGATTCATCGCTTTGTTTTAAGACGTGCAAATCTATCCGTTTTCAAAAACTGTACCGAGTTTTGAAAAAAATATTTAGCCCTTCTTTACAATTAGCTTAAATCCTTTACCATGAACGTTGATGATCTCTAAGTTCTCATCTGGACGTAAATATTTACGCAATTTGGTAATATACACATCCATACTACGCGAGTTGAAATAACTATCGTCACCCCAAATGGCTTTTAAGGCAAATTCACGTTCTAACACTTCGTTTTTGTTCTGCGCCAATAACTTCAATAATTGCGACTCTTTAGAAGTCAATTTATCGGTAGTATCACCACTTACCAAAGTACGCTCATTAGGGTTAAAGGTAAACATACCCAGACTTAAATCTTTTACGTTTTCCTCTTCCAGTATTTCAGACTTGGTTCTTCTTAAAATAGCGTTGATTCTCAATAGCAATTCTTCCATACTAAAAGGCTTAGTGATATAATCATCTGCTCCAAGCTTAAACCCTTCAATAGTATCTTCTTTCATTGACTTTGCCGTTAAAAAGATGATAGGCACTTTACCGTTAATCTTTCTAATTTCAGAAGCCATGGTAAAACCATCCTTCTTTGGCATCATAACATCAGAGATTACTAAATCGTATTCTCTTTTAGTAAAGGAATCAAAACCCTCTTCACCATCTACACATAAAGTCACATCATAGTCTTTAGCGCGAAGGTATTCGGCTAAAATGGTTCCTAAATTTGGATCATCTTCTACAACTAGTAATTTGAAATTTTGCATAGTATTTTATTTTTCTTGTTCAGGTGAATTATTCTTTTTTACCTCTCGTGGTAAATAAATGCTAAAAGTAGAACCTTTTCCTAAAACACTCTTCACATCCACGCTTCCTTGGTGTCTTGTGACGATGGTTTTAACATAATTTAAGCCCAGACCGAATCCTTTCACATCGTGCAAGTTCCCAGTAGGCACACGATACAGCTTTTCAAAAACCTTTTTTACGTGCTCTTGTCCAATACCAATTCCGTTATCAGAAACGCGAATGGCAATGGTGTTAACTACATTTAGTACCTCAATCTTTATTTCGGGTTGCTCACGCGAATACTTAATGGCATTATCCATCAAATTGTATAATACGTTGGTTAAATGAACACGGTCTCCGTTAAATGCATAGTTACCCGTTGGATCAATATCCACATTCACCGAGCCTTGGCGTTCTTTTACTTTGATATCCATTTTACCCACCACTTCGTTAACCAAAATGGCTATATCTAAAGGCTCCTGTTTTAATTTAAAAGCACTTCGATCTAAGGCCGCACTTTGCAATACCTCTTCTACCAACATGCCCAAACGCTTATTCTCCTCATTGATCATTCCCAAATAACGGTTCAATAAGCTTTTGTTTTCTGACATGGTAGGGTCATTCAAAACTTCTACTGCTAATGAAATGGTTGAAATTGGTGTTTTCAACTCATGGGTCATGTTATTAATGAAATCGTTTTTGATTTCAGAGTTTTTCTTTTGCGTAATGATAGCCTTTACCGTCCAGTAAAAAATGTAGATAATAGCCAATACTACAAAAGCCGATGTTAGGAGCATGGAGAAGGTGGAACGTAATACAAAACCTTTCTCTTTTGGAAAATACACTTTCAAGAAACCGGGCTTACCGGTTAGGTCATTCTTGAATAAGCGGGTTTTATACATGGACTCCTCCAACTTTCCGCTGGGTACATTTTTATTCCCAAACCGAAAAACCCCTTCGGCATCAAAAACTCCAAATTCAAAATTGGTATGTACCCCTCTTTCATAAAGCGCTAAGTGCAGAATGGAGTCCAAGAATAAGGAATCTATCCGATCTTCTAATTTCTCATTCGAATTTACCACCCGTAAACTTTTCTCAATTTCTCCCACATAGGCCTTGTTCTTCTCTATGCGTTTTTGCATTTCCTTATTTAAGGAAATGGCCTGATAGGGTTGGGTTCCTCCACTTCCAAAGGCCCAGGTTTCATTGCCGTCATTCTTATCTTCACCAAAGGCCGGCAACTTACGATCGCGTAATTCTTCGGTGGTAGAAACCTCCATTCCATCCTTTTCTTCACGGATAGAAATTTTAACCTGATCACCACTCCTTTCAAACTGCTCCACCATCATGTACTCATAGGTAGTATCGCCTCCTGCTAAAAGGATTTTTTCTTCCGCATTTTCATCAATAAAGTAATAGCGGTTTTGTTCTTGGGCTTTAATCATAGAAGCCGCCTCATGACGCATCAAGTAATCGGAAACGGATTTTAGGGCATCGCTCACATTTCTTCCAAATTCTTCTTTACGTAACTCCAAGGAGCTATGTACCCAATAATATTGCATCGCAATTAAAGCAATTACTGCGGTGGCAATAGAGATAATAAGAAGCTTGATGATGTTACTCTGCATTCATAGCAAAAATACACTTAAACCCTAGTGTTTTATGGGTTTAACGTAATTTAACATCCATTAAGTTATGCTTAACAATACGAACTTCAAAGAAAGCTACTTTTGAACTCAGCAATTCACTAGCTATCGTTTACTACTAAAATTCAACGCATTATGAAATATTTAATCATTCCTTCCATTTTTATGGGTATTGCTTTATTCACTCTTAATTTTAGTCATAAATCGCATTCGGAACCGAGCATTAAACCTATTAAAGAATCTCAAATAATAAGAGTAGTTGGTTACGGGAATCGGGTGCATCCCATTTACAAAGTAGAACAATTACATTCCGGCATGGATTACATTGCAAAGTATGGAACTTCGGTTATTTCTACCGCAGATGGTAAAGTGACTAAAATTATTCACCAAAACAAAGGCTACGGAAATCAGATTACCATTACCCATAGCCACCATTTAAAAACAACCTATTCCCATTTATCTGAAATTGATGTAGAGTTAGGAGAGGAGGTGTTTCAATACCAAGTTATTGCAAAAGTAGGTAATAGCGGAGCCTCAACCGGCCCACATCTACATTACGAAATTGAAGAAGACAATAAAAAAGTTGATCCTGCTACCTATATCAACCAGTAAAATTAGAATTATGCAAAACAGTACAATTAAGAGGGCATCTCTTTTTCCTACACTTATTTTCACACTAATGGCTGCGTGTAGCAGTACTCTAGGCGTAGCACAGGGGGCACCACCCCCACCACCTCCTCCAAGTGTTAAAAAGGAGATTCAGAAAACCAAAACGGTTGAAGTAGAAGAAATAAATGGGGAATCGCAAGTAACTGTTACCACCATTGAAAATGGTGAAAAAACTATTGTTATTTACAAGGGCAAAGAAGCTGACGATTACCTAGAAAAAAATATAGAACGAGCCATTGAAGATGTGCATACCGTAACCATGCAACGTACAGAAACCATGGAAGGCATGGAATTTCATATGGATGTAGAAGGTATGGAAAAGGGTGATGCCCGAAAAATTATTGTGGTCACCGAGGGTGATGAAGGACAAGAACACAGGGTAGAAAAGGTAGTTTGGAATGAAGACGGAAATCACTCTTTTGATATGGAAGATATGGACGTCAATATTACCGATGGTGAAAACGGAGAGTCAATTAAAATAGAAATGAAATACACCGATGAAAATGGAGAGCGTGTAGAGAAAGTAATGGAGTTTGATGAGGAACAAATCACTAAAACCATTGAAGACGCTCAGGAGCTATTAAATGAACTCAATATTGACATTGATTTAGATATAGAAATGGATCAAGCCGATGCGAAAGAATCTAAGACCGTTATCATCAAAAAGAAAATCATCATTGAAGATGAAGAAGCCATTTTAAGTGATGGGGGCAATTCTGAAATGTTATCCCATCTAGAAATTTCTCCAAATCCATCTAGAGGAATGGTTCGATTAGAATTTGAACCTACTCAAGAAGGGAAGGTAAAAATTTCAGTGGATACCATTGACGGAATGAATTTGTATACCGACTCGTACGATGGGGATGGGGAATACAACAAGAACATCAAACTCCATGATTACACTGGGGTAGTTCTAATTACCATAAACCAGGGTAATGAAGTTGAAGTACGAAAAGTTATCGTGCAATAAATACCAGTTTTCATGATTGTATGTTAGTAATTTAGGCGACTATCATACAGTAATAAGGAAGGTTTTGGACAGCCTTCCTTTTTTTATGCCTTGGCCTTAGGTGTGCTATTTGCTTACATTTGTCATATCAAATTGAACGACATGAAGTATTGGATGTGTGTAGGATTTTTTTTAAGTGTGAATCTTCTTTCTGCGCAGGAGGAAAATGAAGGCTGGACCCCAATTCAAAAATCGGATACTTTAAAATCGTTAGAAAGCACTTCTAATTGGTCTAATCAAACAGATTCTTCCGTTGTTACTCCAAAGGTGATTGTACCTGGAACCAAAACCATTAAGGTAGAACCTGCAATCCTTACAGAAAACGAAAAATATACAGAGTACAGTAAGCAACATCCACAAATTAAAGGATATACCATTTTACTGTACGCAGGTTCCGGGGCTAATAGTCGCTTAAAAGCACGTGACATGGCCCAGAAATTTGAACAGAAATTTGAGGGAGTAGATACGCATGTAGCGTGGAGAAGTCCTAACTATGAAGTGCGTGTAGGTGATTACCGTACAAAGATTGATGCTCAGATTGATTTGGAATTGGTAAAACAAGAGTTTCCAACCGCTTTTATTAAAGCGGGTATGATTGAGCTCCCCCCTTTAGAAAAGTTGGAGTTAACTCCGATTGAGAAAATAGAGTAAATTCTTTAGCAATAAGCAAAGGCTGTTGGCAATAGGCAAAAGCTATGAGCGAAGGCTTTAAGCTAAGGCTGATGACAAAGGCAATAAGCGAAGGGCTTTGGTAGCCGGCAAAAGCATTGGGCACAGGCTTAGAAAATATCTTCAAAACCAATTTACCATACAAAAATCAGTGCTTGACCTTGGCTATAGGCTTATTATCTGTAAGTAATTTGTTCTTTTACCAATAAATGAAGCATTTTAGGTAAAAGCTTTAGCCTTATACCAATTTAGCATCCTTACGCATCTTATATACAAAACCAAAAGCCATTAAAGCCACTAAGAAATAGGGAAAAGCCATTAGGTAAACAATTCCATTATTGATACCAGCTCCCTTACCAGAGATATCTGTCTCTACAATAGCCCTACACATACTACATTGCGCAGAACTTACTTGGGTAATGAAAAGCATTACCACGGCACACAATACAGAATAGAACCTATTTTTCATCTTATTAATTTTATACTACTGGATAGTAAGGTGCAATCATTAAATACACAATAATTCCAGTAACCGAAACGTACATCCAAATTGGATAGGTCCATTTCGCAATCTTTTTATGCCCCTCAAAATCGCCTTTTAAAGCTCTTGAAATAGTTACTAATACCATTGGTGCCAATCCCGCAGCCAATACAATATGAGTAATTAATAGAAAAAAGTATACATATTTTACGGTCCCTTCTCCACCAAAATGCGTGCTTTCTACTTGAGAATGGTAGGTAACGTATCCAATAAGGAAAAGAACACCCAACATAAACGCAGATTTCATTAAGTTACCATGAAGCACTTTATTACCTTTCTTAATGGCTACAATGCCCATAACCAAAACCACAAAAGTAGCTCCGTTTAGCATCGCATTGAACTTTGGAATAGAACGCACCAGCTCACTTGCATCCCCTTTTGGCAAATAATACAAAATGGCAACGGCCACTGGTAATACAATAGCAATGATGGCTATAATCTTATTTTTTATCCCTTCTTCTTTCAAAATTGTCCTCCCTTCTTTTGGCGTTTTTTTGGTATTCTTCTAATCGAACACGTTTAATAACGTCTATTATACTTGATTGATCTATGTATTGATTGCCGTCAAAATAACCACGTATATGATTTTGTTTATCTACAATCACAATACTAGCCATTCCCGGTCCGTAGGGTTTCTTATTATCGTCATACTCTGAATTCCTGTCTCTTATACACATCTGACGCTGCCGACGATCTACTCTGTGTAGAT
>OLHJ01000123.1_pt1 | contig 28739 bp, 31 predicted proteins | sample 1609491 | NCBI WGS metagenome assembly OLHJ01 (sample SAMN05416861, study PRJEB24817) | seawater metagenome | isolation source: Sea water | place: Canada:Atlantic | collected 2013-11
TACTGAAGCTACTGAAGCTACTGAAGCTACTGAAGCTACTGAAGCTACTGAAGCTACTGAAGCTCCAACAAATGAAATGTGTGATGTTGACGAAGGTGATATTAGAAATAAAGGTAATAGAAAAAGAAAAGAATGTTACTAGATTTATTTCTTAAAGATTAATTAGCTGGCGTTTAAAAATGAAAACTATCGTAATTGTCGGCAGGCCGAATGTAGGTAAATCAAGTTTATTTAATCGTTTAACGAAAACTCGGGATGCAATTGTGGCTGATATGCCAGGTCTAACGAGGGACAGGCACTATGGGAAGCTAGAGATTCAAGATAGCCAATTTTTACTGGTTGACACAGGAGGATTTGAACCAAAAAACAAGGAAGAGATTGTTCAGGAAATGGCCCTCCAAACAAAGCAAGCAATCGATGAAAGCGATATTATTATCTTTATGGTTGATTCTAGGAAGGGCTTACATCCAACCGATGAGCATATTGCTGACATTATTAGAAAGAATGAAAAGCCAAAGATTATTGCGGTAAATAAAGCGGAAGGCATTCTTGATGAAAAAGCATTCATAGATTTTTATTCACTCGGGTTTTCAAATTTAGTTAGATTATCGTCTGCGCATGGAGAAGGTATTTCAGCGCTTAAAGATTTTTTATTGACGTTTGATGAAGTCGGTGATGAAGAGATTGAAGATGAAAGCCATCCAAAAATATCAATAGTTGGTAAACCCAATGTAGGAAAATCCACCCTCATTAATGGCTTACTTGGTGAAGATAGATTCATTGCATTTGATAAGCCAGGAACAACAAGAGATGCAATTTCAACAGAATTTATTTGGGGAAAAGATACCTACACCTTAACGGATACTGCAGGTATTAGGAAAAAAGGGAAGGTATTTGAAACGATAGAAAAATTTTCAATTATTAAAACATTAAATGCTGTAGAGCAGTCAAATATTGTAGCTTTACTAATTGATGGGAAAGATGGGCTCTCAGCCCAAGACTTGCACATTCTTGCATTTGTAATCGAAACAGGAAGGTCTTTGGTTGTTGTTGTTAATAAATGGGATTTATTAGATACATATGAAAAAGATAAGATAAAAAATCAAATAGATCGAAAGCTTTCTTTTGCAAATTTTGCTGAAGTGGTATTTATCTCAGCAATAAATAAAATGGGTTTTTCAGAAATGATGAGAGCGATTAAAAAAGCATATCAATCCTCGCAAAAAAAACTCTCAACTCCACAAATTAACTCTGTACTTGAGAATGCCTTAATTGCGCACCCACCAAAAATTATTAAGGGCATAAGGCCAAAATTGAAATATGCTCATCAAGGCGGCTTAAATCCACCACAAATTATTATTCACGGTAATCATTTAAATGAAATAAAAAAAGATTACCTTGTTTTTCTGGAGTCTTTTTTTAGAAAATCATTTCAATTGGTTGGAACACCTATCAAAGTTTTATTAAAAAACTCTGAAAATCCTTTTGATAATAAAGATTTGAAACCAAAGAAAACAGGTCTCGTGACCAGGAGAAAAATTAAAAATGAATATAGAGAAAAATTGAATAAAAAAAAAGTTTCTAGTTAATCACCATCTACTATATTAAGGCTATCAAAGATATTCCACCAATTTTTCTTCTGAGCTTGGAGATCTTTTGTGTGAAATTTACTATTAGGGTAATTTAATTTAAGTATTTTTTCTGTATCTCTCTGAAGATCTTGGATTCCAAGAAATTCATAAGCGCTAATCATAATAATTAAAGCTTCTTCTTGGTGAACAGTTTGAGGGTATTCTTGCAGGATATACTGCCCCCTATTAAGCGCAGCTATATAGGCCTTCCTTTTCATATAGTATCTTGCAACATGAATTTCATTTTCTGCCATTTTATTCATTAGGTATGTCATTCTGATCAATGAATCCTCATAGTATTTACTATCAGGATATCGCTCTACAACAATATCAAAGGCTTGAAAGCTTTCCTTTAGAGGAGCAACATCACGATCACTGATATCTTGTAAGGTGAATTTATCCAATAAGCCTCTATCTACAAACAGAACGACTCCTTTTAAATAGAATGCATAGTCAACTGTTGGATGATTAGGGTAAAGCCTAATAAATTTATTAAGCATCGCAATAGCCTCAGCATCTTGAGAATATTTATAATACGAATAAGCTAGATCTAATTTAAATTGTGGTGCAAGCTTTGAATTTGGATAACGTTGCTCCCCTTTTTCTAATATTCTAATTGCTGAAGGCCAATCAGCAGTGCTTGCGTAAGCCTCACCCCTTCCAAGAATCCATTCTGGTGTTTGCCCAGTAGTTTCATCAAATTCAACGGGATCTCCAAAGAAAAAACAACCTGATAAGAAGAAAGTCAGTATTAATGTTGAAATTAATTTCATAGGTTGATTAATGATTATGATGATGTAAATTATACCTTATGAAAGAAAATAAATTAGAGTTAATCATCCCCATGAAATCAATAGGGAAAAGGGCAGATATTGCACTTCAGGATTTAATGTCAACCTATTCAAGAGCAAAGGTTCAAGCGTGGATTAAGTCTGGGTATATTTTACTTGAAAGTAAAAAAATCTCATCAAAAGATATTGTGATGGGTGGTGAGAGATTCAGCGTTGATGTTCAAGAAGATGAAAAAATATTACAATTTGAAGCAGAAAATATTCCACTAAATATTATTTATGAGGATGAAAATTTATTTGTTATAAATAAAGATAAGAATATGGTCGTTCATCCTGGTGCTGGAAACTGGAGCGGTACTATATTAAATGCTATTTTGTCTCATTTTCCTGAAAATAAATCTTTACCTAGATGTGGAATCGTTCATCGACTTGATAAAGATACAACAGGTTTAATGGTTGTTGCAAAAGACGAAGTTACCCAATCAAACCTTGTTAAACAATTGCAATCAAAAAAAGTATTTAGAGAGTATCGTGCCATCGTCTGGGGTCAAGTGCTTGTGAATAAATCAATTGATCTTCCTATAGGACGACACCCATCAGTCAGAACAAAAATGGCTATTAATAAAAATAACGGAAAGAATGCAGTTACACATTACGAAGTCTTGGAGCGATTTATAATGCATAGCTATTTGAGGTGCAAGCTTGAGACTGGAAGAACACATCAGATAAGAGTTCATATGAACCACAATACATCGCCTATAGTTGGAGATCAGACTTATGGGCTCAAGAAAATTATACCTACAAAAGAGTTATCACTTGCCTTAAAAGAAGCAACTATTAACTTTCCCAGGCAAGCGCTTCATTCAAGTTCATTGGGTTTGATTCATCCAAAGACAAAAAAGGATATGCGTTGGGATATTGATCTACCAGAAGATATGAAAAGCCTACTTGATTTAATAAGATATGAAAGCTCAATTCCTTCTTAACCTTTAAAGTTATGGATAATATAAATATATTTGAGCCCGAATGGATTGTTCCAAAAAATATTTTTGCCTTACAAACAAAACGAAACACCACCGCTATAAAAAAATCTTCATATATAAACAAAATAAAATTATCAACTAATTTTGGCCTTGAATTTATTAACAAAGAAGAAAAAGGATTAAATCAATCACATAGTAATATATCTATTGAGTTACCCAGCGATGAACGTAATGCTGATGCTTCATATTCAAAGTATCCTAGAGTGATCTGCTCAATAAGAACAGCTGATTGTATGCCTTTGTTGATTACAGATGAAGAGGGGAGTTTTGTTGCTGCTATTCATGCAGGTTGGAGAGGTCTATCATCTGGCATTATTGAAAATACCTTAAAAAAAATTAACGCTAGAGGAAAAATTATAGTTTGGATTGGCCCTCATATTAGTCAAGAATTTTTTGAGGTAGGGGCTGAGGTAAGAAATATTTTTTTAGAAAATGACTCAACGACTGATGAGGCATTTAAACATGGAGCGAATGGCAAATATTTTCTTTCTATGCTTAAAGTAGCAGAACTAAAGCTTTTTAATTTAGGTGTAGAAAAAATATACATTACAAAGAATCTCTGCACTTATAAAAATGCTAATAATTATTACTCATATCGAAGGGAAGCATCTTCAGAAAGAATGACATCATTAATATGGATTGAATAACTTTTTCTGTTTCATCTTTGATGAGTTCAACTTATAATATGTAATCTTTTTTTGGGGGGCCTATGGCTTTATACTGGATAATCGCTGTATCTTTTGCTGGAGGAATTACCAGTCTTTTTTTAGCAAGTGTAATTTTTAAGAATTCAAATAACACACTTACTAGTAATATGGTCAGTCTTGCAGTCGGAACACTTTTGACTACCGCCTTTCTAGAAATCATCCCCCATGCTATGGAAGTGTCAAATAATAATTTTCACTCTATAAGTTTTACTGTTTTAATAGGAATCCTTGTTCTTTTTATTCTAGAGAAACTTTTAATTTGGCGTCATTGTCATGGACCTGATTGTAATAAACATTCAGAGTGTGGAACTGGTGAATCTAATTCTAATATTAGTGCTAATGGAAAGAGCGGCATTGTTGTTATTGGTGATTTATTTCATAATTTTGTTGATGGTATACTAATTGCAAGTGCATTCTTGGTTGATATTAAACTAGGACTAATAACAGCTCTTTCAATGATGCTCCATTGTTTGCCTCAGGAAATGAGTATTTTTTCAGTACTTTTACACTCAGGGGTATCTAAATTTAAAGCTTATATGTGGAATATTGCATCAAGTTTTGCGACATTATTTGGTGGTCTTTTATCTTTCTATATCCTGAGTATTATGGAGAGTTTTGTCCCTTATGTTCTAGCAATCGCTGCGTCAAGTATGATTTATATTGCTATATCAGATCTGATACCTGGTCTTCATAAAAAAACAGAGTTAAAAGAATCTATCAAGCAGATTTCATTAATATTGGTAGGCGTATTAATTATTTATTTTATTCATGAGCTAGTTCATTAAATTGGAAATTATATTATGAAGGTGGTCACTAGATTTGCACCCAGTCCAACAGGATATCTGCATGTTGGAGGAGTCAGGACTGCGCTATTTTCATACGCTTATGCGAAAAAGAATAAGGGAGATTTTTTATTAAGAATTGAAGATACTGATATTGAGAGATCATCAAAAGATGCTATAAATGCAATATTAGATGGTATGAAATGGTTAGGGCTTGAGCATGATAAAACAATAAAATACCAAACGAAACGCTTAGATTTATATAAAAAATATATAAAGATCATGATAGAAAGTGGTGATGCTTATTATTGTTATGCCTCTAAAGAAGAGCTTGATAAGATGAGAGATGATCAGATTAAAAAAGGGGCTAAGCCACGCTATGATGGTCGTTGGAGGCCAGAGCAAGGTAAGACCTTACCACAGCCCCCTAAAGATATCTTTCCGACAATAAGATTTAAAAATCCAAAAACAGGTATTGTTAAGTGGGTTGATTTAGTTAAAGGTGAGATTAATATCAATAATGAAGAGTTAGATGATTTTATTATTGCAAGGTCAGATGGAACGCCAACGTATAATTTTTGTGTGGTCATTGATGACTGGGATATGGATGTATCACATGTAATAAGAGGGGATGACCATATCAATAACACCCCAAGACAAATTAATTTGCTTAATTCCTTAAAGGCACCAATTCCAAATTATGCACACTTATCTATGATACATGGTCCAGATGGCCAAAAACTCTCAAAAAGACACGGGTCAGTTAACGTAATGCAGTATAAGGAAGATGGATATTTACCTGAATCCCTCAATAATTATCTTTCTAGGCTCGGCTGGTCACATGGTGACAATGAAAAATTTTCTATGGATAAATTTTGTGAATGGTTTGATTTTAAGCATGTCACTTCATCTCCTGCTCAGTTTGATAAAACAAAGTTAGATTGGTTAAATGGAGAATATATTAAGGAATATGACATAGATAAATTGACAGAAATGGCTATTATAAAATTTAAACAAGTGAATTATCCTGTGGATGATACAAAATTGATTCGTAATGCACTTAGTTTATACAGAGACAGAGAAACGAACTTAAATCAACTTTTTGAAAATATTGTTTATTTTGTTAAAAAACCAGATTTTAATAATGAGTTAGAAGCCAAATTTATAAACGAAGAGAGTAAAAAGAATATAAAAGCATTAGTTGAAAGTTTGCAAATTCTTAGTTGGGAAGAGGTTGAGGTAAACCAGTGCATCAAAGAATTTGTTAAAAGTAATGGGTTAAAGTTTCCTGAAATCGCAATGCCACTCAGGACAAGGCTAGCTGGAAATCTAAATACACCGAATATAGGTAGTATAATATTTGTATTAGGTTTGGATGAAGTCAAAAATAGACTTAAAGACTGCCTTTAAAATTTATATAAAGAAAATATTAATATGCATTTACAGGATAATTTTTTAAATAAAGTGATAGAAGAAAACATTTCTGTCTCAATATATCTTTTAAACGGGATTAAATTGCAAGGGAATATTCACTCTTTTGATCAGTCTGTGATTGTTTTAAATGGTCAAGCACCTCAGCTAATTTATAAGCATTCAATCTCAACTATTGTCCCTTCCAAGAAAGTGAGCTTGACTCAATCATAGAAGTATTCGAAAGACCTAAAAATGGTGAGAACGCAATATTAGTCAGTCTTAATATTGATGATATTGATCATAAGGAAAACACTATTGAGTTTAAACTTCTTGCCTCCAGTGCAGGCTTTAAAATTGCAGAATTAGTTGAAAGTCAACGCAAGTTTCCTGACGCTAAATTTTTTATCGGCTCAGGGAAGTTAGAGGAATTACTACAAATAAAGAATTCAGAAAATATAAAGACCATTATTTTTAATCATGAACTTACTCCCTCGCAGGAAAGAAATATTGAAAAAGCCACTTCCATGCGTGTTTATGACCGAACAGCTTTAATTTTATTTATATTTTCAATGCGAGCTAAGAGTCATGAAGGTAAGATGCAGGTTGAATTAGCCCATCTAAATCATTTATCTTCGAGGTTAACGAAGGGCTGGAGTCATCTTGAGAGACAAAAGGGAGGTATTGGTGTAAGAGGTGGTCCTGGAGAGAAGCAAATCGAGCTTGATCGGAGAATGTTAGGGCAAAGAATAAAGCAGCTTAAAATTAAATTATTAAAGCTTGAAAAACAAAGAGCAAATCAAAGGGGCGCAAGAAGAAGATCTAAAGTATTCACAATTGCTATTGTCGGCTATACAAACGCAGGTAAATCAACTCTCTTTAATCGCCTTACAAGTGAAAATATTTTAGCTGAAAATAAATTGTTTGCTACATTGGATACTACTTCACGAAAGTTGTTTATTGAGTATGGACATGACCTTGTAATTTCAGATACGGTTGGGTTTATAAAAAACCTACCAACAACGCTTATTGAAGCTTTTAAATCAACTTTGGAGGAAGCCTCAGATGCTGACTTACTTTTGCATATTGTTGATATAAGCAATACGAATAAGAGTGAACAGATACTTCAGGTAGAAAAGATTTTGGAAGAAATTGGTGCTAATAATGTACAACAGATTCTAGTGTTAAATCAAATAGACAAAATTAAGCTTAACGCTGGATATGATAGAGATGAATATGGTAGAATCAATCGCGTTCAATTATCAGCAATTAAAGGTGATGGGATTGAATTTTTAAAGAAAGCAATTGTCGAAAGAAGTCTAAGTTATATTAATGAAAGAAATGGAGATTATGCTTAAATTATTAGGAAATATGGGTAATAAAATTTCAAAAGTAATAAAAAGTTCCAATAATGACGGGCCACCTGATTTAGATGAGCTAATGAAAGACCTTAAATCTAAAGTAAATAATGTCTTTAAATTAAAGCCAAAAAATTCTAATAATGGAGATTGTTCAAAACCACCTTCAAATGGACTAGGTGACTCTGGAATCATTAAACCTTTGCCAATAATTATTGTCATTTTCCTGGTTTGGTTAGCGACTGGATTTTATATCGTAGATCAGGGTACAAGAGGTATTGTTTTGACCTTCGGTGAAAATACAAGCGTTACTCTTCCAGGACCAAGGTGGCATATTCCATATCCAATTGAGACAGTTGAAATTGTTAACCAAGAGCAGGTTCGTACCATAGAGGTAGGTTATCGTTCTCTTGGCGAGGGCGCAACTCAACAGCTTAAAGAATCTTTGATGTTAACAGGAGATGAAAACATTATCGACCTCCAATTCGCAGTCCAATATAATTTAAAATCAGTGGAAGACTTTTTATTTAACAATCGTTCAGTTGAAGGTTCTGTTAGAGGTGCTGCAGAAACTGCAATTAGAGAGGTTGTTGGAAAGAGTGATATGGATTTTGTTTTATTTGAAGGAAGGGAAGAGATTGCAATAAAAACAAAAGATCTGGTGCAGTCCATTCTTGATTTATATAAAACCGGTATTAATATTACCAGTGTCACCCTGCAAAATGTTCAACCACCTCAACAAGTTCAGGCTGCTTTTGACGACGCAGTTAAGGCCAAACAAGATCTTGAGAGACAAAAAAATGAAGGACAAGCATACGCAAACGATATCGTTCCTAAGGCAAGAGGTACAGCTTCAAGACTCACTGCCGAAGCAAATGGATACAAAATATCAATTGAAAATGAAGCACTGGGTAATGCTAGCCGTTTCGATCAGATTTTAGCTGAATACATAAGAGCCCCTGAAGTGACTAAAAAAAGGTTATTTTTAGAAACTCAAGAGCAGATCATGTCAACAGTAAGTAAAATTATTATCGATCAAAAAGGATCAAATAGTCTTATTTATCTCCCGCTTGATAAGATTATTAATAATTCAAGCAAAAATAATAGTGAAGATATCGACCTAAGTCAGGCATCAAGCCAAACAAATCCTGATGTATCTGCATCAGATGTCATTAATTCATTAACAGATCGTTCTAGGGGTGCATTTAGAGAACGCGAAAGGGATATAAGGTAAATATTATGGGAAAACTATCAAGAATACTCGTATCATTCATTGTTTTATTAATTTTATTAAGTCTTTCTACGTTCACTGTTGATCAAAGGGAGTTTGCGTTAGTTTTTAGATTGGGTGAGATTGTTTCGGTTAAAAAAGATCCGGGCCTTTATTTTAAAACTCCAATTGTCGAAAATGTAAGATTTTTTGATAAAAGAATATTAACTTATGAGTCAGAACAGCCAGACAGGTTTATTACAAGTGAGAAAAAAAACGTATTGGTGGATTCATACATAAAATGGAGAATCACAGATCCATCAAAGTATTATGTATCAGTTAACGGTGATGAAAGACAAGCGGAGAGAAGAATAACGCAAACTGTGAATGATGGGCTTCGTGCCGAATTTGGTAAAAGAACAATTCAAGAAGTTGTTTCTGGGCAAAGATCAGAGATTATGGGCATACTTCAGGAAGGTGCTGATAGGGAATCAAGATTGATTGGTGTTGAGATATTAGATGTGAGACTCAGGAGAGTTGATCTTCCCGAGGAGGTAAGTCAATCTGTTTACCAGAGAATGAATGCTGAAAGAAAATCAGTTGCGAATGAGCTTAGATCACAAGGTTTTGCTGATTCAGAAAAAATTAGAGCTGTTGCTGAAAAAGAAAGAAATATTATTATTACAGAAGCTTATAAGAATGCACAAAAGATAAAAGGAGAAGGTGATGCGAGTGCATCTAGAATCTATGCTGAAGCTTTCTCAAAAAATCAAGAGTTTTACGATTTCTTTAGAAGTCTTGAGGCTTACAGAAAAAGCTTTAAAGGAAAAGATGATATTTTAGTTCTTGATCCTGATTCTGACTTTTTCAAATTCTTAAAAAGCCCTGATAGCAAGTAATTGAGTGGCTCTATTGTTCTAGCGATTGGTCTGGTTTTAGTTATTGAAGGCATATTTCCTTTATTTTTTACGCAACTATGGAAAGATACGTTCAATAGAATAACAAACCAAAAAAATGGCCAAATAAAGTACTATGGACTTTTATCTGTGATTATTGGCATAATGGTTATATTTATTGGAATCTACTAAATGAGTCAATGGCTTCTTCCTGAAAACGCAGAAGATATCTTCCCTGAAAAAGCAGTAGCAATCGAAACAAAAAAAAGACTTCTCCTAGATCTTTATCTTAAAAATGGATATCAACTCATTTTTCCTTCTATGCTTGAATTCTCTGATTCCCTAAATGCTTATGGTAGGGATTTAGATCTCGAAACCTATAAAGTTGTTGATCAAATGACAGGAAAGATGATGGGCATAAGCTCTGACCTGACGACTCAGGCTTTTAGAATCGACTCTCAAATGGGAGAGAAAGGCATTAATAAATTATGTTATGCAGGTTCAGTATTAAGGGCTAATTCTTCCAGCAAACAACCTCGTGAGTTGTTACAAGTTGGGGCAGAATACTTTGGTAATCCAGGTTTAGATGCAGATATGGAAATACAAAAGTTATTGATCCAGTCTTTAAATGCGCTTGATGTTAAAGATATTGTCTTTGATATTAATCATCTAGATGTCTATAACTCATTGAAGAATGAAGTCGATTTATTGCCTAGCGAGGAATTAATGCTTGGTAATGCCATGATGCTAAAGGATAAAATCGAAATAGAAAAAATTCTTTCTAAAAAAAGTAATAACGATATAACAAAAAAAATTATATCTCTAACTGATCTTTATGGAGATGAGTCCATCTTAAAAAATCTAAATAAATTATTACCAGACCAGTCTGTTGCAAATGATGTGATTAAATCACTCACTAGAATTTGTGAAAACCTAAAGAAAATGGATGTTGAAATTAGCTTTGATTTTTCAGATATTAAAGGTTATCAATACCATACGGGTATGGTGTATTCAGCTTATGCAAAAAAATTTAATTCAGCGGTAGCACAAGGCGGTCGTTACGATAATATGAATAAATTTTCTGCTGATATGAGACCAGCGACTGGTTTTTCTATCGACTTAAGGTTTATCATTAACAACTTATTAACTTAAGAAAGTATCATTATGGCTAAAAATGTAGTTGTTATTGGGACGCAATGGGGTGATGAAGGTAAGGGAAAAATCGTCGATTGGTTAACAGATCATGCTTCAGCGGTTGCACGATTTCAAGGAGGTCATAACGCAGGACACACTCTTGTTATTGGTCAAGGTTCAAAACAAAAAGAATACAAACTCAATCTAGTTCCCTCTGGGATTATTCGAGAAGGAATTGAATGCTACATAGGCAATGGTGTAGTTTTGGATATCAATCATTTAAGCAAAGAGGTTGATGGTCTTGAGAAAAATGGCATTACTGTTAGGGGTAGGTTGAATATTAGTGCTGGTTGTCCTTTGATTCTTGATTATCATGTTGAGCTAGATAGAGCCAGAGAAGCTATTCGATCAAAGAATAAAAAAATTGGGACTACTGGCAAGGGGATTGGTCCCGCCTATGAGGATAAAGTTGCTAGAAGGGCATTCAAGGTTTATGATTTATTCTTAAATCCAAAAGATATTTTAAGTAGACTTAAAGAGACGCTCGACTATCATAACTTTGTTTTAACAAAATATCTAAATTCAACACCGATTGACCTCAATAAACAGTTTGATTCAATGATAAGCCAATCTGAATTTATTAAGCCTTTTGTTTGTGATGTTTCACAAAAACTTTACGAGGTTAACCAGTCGGGTAAAAGTATTTTATTTGAGGGAGCACAAGGTGCCTTATTGGATATTGATCATGGGACATATCCTTTTGTAACCTCCTCTAATTGTGTATCAGGGCAAGCATCTGCCGGAACAGGCGTAGGGCCATCCATGCTTAGCTATGTGCTTGGTATAACAAAAGCCTATACCACCAGAGTAGGCGGCGGGCCATTTCCAAGCGAACTAGATATAGATGACGAATCTTCACCTGGTTTTCAAATGTCTACAAAAGGGAAGGAGTTTGGTACGGTGACCCAACGAACAAGAAGGTGTGGTTGGTTTGATGCAGCTGCATTGAGGCGGTCTGCGATGGTTAATGGGTTATCCGGGCTTTGTATTACAAAGCTAGATATACTTGATGGCATTAAAACCTTAAAGATCTGTGTGGGATATAAAAATGGTGATAATAAGATTGATCTTTTACCCTTAGGTGCCGATCAAACAGAAAATTGTGAGCCAATACTTATTGATATGCCTGGATGGACTGAAAATACCTTTGGAACTAAAAATTGGGATGATCTTCCAAAAAATGCAAAAAATTATATTTCAAAGCTTGAAGAGTTATGTGATGTCCCGGTTCATATAATTTCTACAGGTCCAGAAAGAGATGAAACTATACTAATTAAGCATCCGTTTGATTAGGTCAGTTTTTAATCTATGATTAAAAAAGTAAACTCAATTATCTCAGCTTCGTGGATTTACACAGCAGATAAAATTAATACACTTCTTGAGGATCATTCAATTGTAATTTTGGAAGATGAGATTTTTGATATCCTTCCCACAAAAAGTGTTTTTGATAAATATGAAGCGGATGATGTATTCGCATTATCTGACCATATAATTATTCCTGGCCTTATCAACAACCATACGCATGCGGCAATGTCTTTATTAAAAGGATATGCAAACGATCTACCATTAAAATCTTGGTTAGAAGACCATATTTGGCCTGCAGAAAAGCAACATGTCAGTGAGGCCTTTGTTAAAGATGGCTCACTAATTGCAATAGCGGAAATGATCAAGACGGGCACTACTACTTTTAATGATATGTATTTTTACCCCAATGAGACAGCAGAGGCTGCCGTTGAAATGGGAATGCGAGCAAATATTGGGTTAGTGGTAATGGAGTTCCCAACAAACTACGCTTCAGACCCAGAAGATTATTTAAAAAAAGGCTTGGATTTTAGAGATCAATGGAGAGATGAGGATTTAATTTCAACTTCTTTAGCACCTCATGCGCCATACACAACATCGGATAAAACATTGAGTCTAGTGGGGACTTATGCAGAACAGCTAAATTTACCTATCCATACCCACCTTCATGAGACTATGGAGGAAATAAAAAATAGCATAAGCCAATTTAAAGTCAGTCCAATTCAGAGATTTGGTGCTTTGGGTTTATTAGGCCCAAATTTAGTCGCAGCTCACTGTACGCACGTTGGTGAGCAAGACTTGAATTTATTAAATCAGAATAATGTTAATGTCGTGCATAACCCTTCATCAAATCTTATCTTAGGAAGTGGTATCGCCGATATATCTAAAATGCTTGATTTGGGTATGAATGTCTCAATTGGAACTGATAGCTCAGCAAGTAATAATAGACTAGATATGTTTGAGGAGTTGAGGATGGCTGTTCTTTTAGGAAAAGGTATAAACCATAAACCAGAAATTTTAGATTCTAATGTCGCCTTTAAAATGGCAACCTATAACGCTGCTAAATCTATGAACAAAGGTGAGCTAATAGGCTCTATTGAGTTAAAGAAAAAAGCAGATATTGTTGCTATTAATTTAGATTCAATCTTTACCCAACCAGTATATAATCCGCTTTCTAGCCTTCTCTATAATGGAAATCAAGGTGGAGTAGATTATGTTTGGATCAATGGAACATTAAAGCTTAATGCAGGTCAATTAGAAAATATTGATTTGGATAAATTAACAAATATAGCAAAATCATGGAAAACAAAAATAAAAACAACGTAGACATTCAAGAAATTGAAAAATTTAACTTGTTAGCACATAAGTGGTGGGATCCAACTAGTGAGTTCAAGCCGCTTCACGAAATAAATCCTTTAAGATTGAATTTCATAAAATCATCAGTCAATATTAAAGGCAAAAAGATTTTGGATGTTGGTTGTGGCGGCGGAATTCTCTCAGAATCTCTTGCTAATGAAGGTGCCGATGTGACTGGTATAGATCAGGGCGACAGGGTTATAAAAATAGCCAAACTACATGCAAAAGAAAGCGGCATAAAAGTTAAATATAAGCATATTAATATTGAAGATTTTTATAAAAATACGGATGAAAGATTTGATGTTATTACCTGTTTAGAAATGTTAGAGCATGTCCCTGATCCTAATTCGATAATAAACACATGCTCAAAGCTCTTAATGCCTGGTGGTAAAATATACTTTTCAACAATCAATAAAAACTTAAAAGCATTTCTATTTGCAATTATTGGGGCTGAATATATTTTAAACTTATTACCAAAAGGCACGCATGAATACAAGAAATTCATTAAACCGAGTCAATTGCAGGCCTGGGCGAACTCTAATGGCCTATCATTTGATTCAATTATAGGTATGACATATAACCCCATCACACAAAAATACAAGCTATCCCAAGATACTTCTGTGAATTATATTGTCGAAGTATCATCAGTTAATGATTAAAAAAGTTTTATTTGACTTAGATGGAACATTAATAGACTCAGCACACGACTTGGTTCAAAGTGCGAATGATCTATATGCAATGCATAGTCATTCTCCAATTACATTTGAGGAGGGGCGTGAAGTTGCATCTGATGGAATAAGAGCTTATTTAAACTTACGATTTAATGAAGAAGCTGATAATTTTTCTGTGCTCACAAATGAGTTTATTAGCATCTATAAAAGTAATATTTTAAATAACCCAATACTCTTTGATGGCATTCATGACCTCATTGCTCTTTTGGATAAAAATACAATAGGATGGGGTATTATCACAAACAAACATCGCTGTTTTGTTGAAATGATTTTGAAGTTTGTTCACCTTGATCAAAGATGTGAAATTTTAATATGTGGTGATGACGGTATTTCCCCAAAACCATCACCTAATATGTTGATTTCTGCATGTGACTCTCTAAAGGTAAAATCTAATGAATTGGTTTATGTTGGGGATGCACATAAAGATATAAGCTCTGCAAAAACTGCAAATATATTTGCAATACTTGCATGTTACGGTTATTTAAAAAAAGACGACAAAATAGAAAGCTGGGGCGCAGATGCCATCATCAACCATCCTTCGGAAATCCCAGCTTTAATAAAAATTTAAATTATTTTTTTACGTTCAACAATTGATTGGGCTAGGGTGCCAGAATCAACATATTCGATTTCACCTCCCATCGGAAGGCCACGAGCAATTCGGGATACGTTAATTTTACTTTCTTTTAGAAGTTCAGCTATATATTGTGCTGTTGTATTTCCTTCAGTTGTAAAGTTAGTTGCAAGAATTATTTCATTGATTTCACTTATTTTAATTCTTTCAAGTAACTTATTAATATGAATTTCTTTAGGCCCAATTCCATCAAGAGGTGAAAGCCTTCCCATTAAAACAAAATACATACCTTTGTATGAGCGAGTTTGTTCTAGCATTAGTAAGTCAGTTGGCATTTCTACAACGCAAAGTGTATCCGAAATTCTGTTAGGTGAGTCACATATTGAACATATCTCCTCTTCAGAGAAATTGTTACATAATTTGCAATGACCTAACTTTCTTAAGGAATCCTCAATTGAGCTTGCTAGTCTGTGTGCTCCCTTCCTATCCCTTTGCAATAAATAATAGGCTAATCTGAGTGCAGACTTTGGCCCAACCCCTGGGAGACATTTTAATGAATCTATAAGATTTTCTAGTGTGTTATTAGTCTGCATAAGACTAAAAAGGCAAATTCATACCTGGAGGAACTAAGCCCCCCATTTTTTGTGATGAGGTACTTTCAACCTTACTTAAGGCATCTTTAAAAGCAACCTTAATTAAATCTTCTAGCATTTCTTTATCTTCAAGTAGAGAAGGATCTATATCAATTTTTTTTATTTCATGTTTGCATGAGATAGTAATTTTAATTAAGCCGTTACCAGCTGCTCCTTCAACATCAATATTTGCAAGTTCTGCTTGTGCTTTTTGGAGATTTGCTTGCATCATTTGTGCCTGTTTCATTATGTTACCCATACCACCTTTAGCCATACTATTTTCCTTTGTTATTTAATGGTTCAATACTTGTTGGAACTACTTGTGCATCAAAATTTTCAATTAAGTCTTTAACAAAACTATCTTTCATCATAGCAGATTCAGTTTCCTTTAATAACTTAGATTTTTCTTCATAAGTCTTTATAGCAGGGGTTGTTTTAACCTCATCAACTAAAATTTTGACTTGAATTTTTTTATTAAAATGATTTATTAAAGATTCTTCAAGTTTTTCGACATAATTATCTTGCATTAAATGACCTTTATTTGAATCAAGGGTTAATTCAAAGATATAATTTTGATAGGCTTTAAATTCACATTCTTGTGCTAAAGCATTAGCAATTCCGAGCTTCAGATTTTTAACTAAATTATGCCAATTACCATCAAATTCTTCTGTCTCTTTGATATCATCTTTTATTTCATTTTGAGAGCTTTTTTTTTCTATAATAGATTCATTAGGCGGCGTTACTTTTTTTTTCACTAGTTTTGGATCTAATTTTTCAGTCTGCAAACTAGGAAAAAAGGCTAACATTCTTAGCAAGGTCGTATTAAATCCGGTTAATAAGTCAGGCGCTAAATAAATATCTTTTTTTCCATTGATTACTATTTGGTAGAGGAGCTGGAGTGTTTCAGGAGAATATAATACACTTAGCTGTTTTATTTCATTGTCGTCTTGAAAATCAAGGTTGCTTCCTGGTGCGACTTGATAAACTGAAATCTCATGAATAAGTTTAGCAAGATCAACCAATGTGCTATCCAACGCAATATTTTTATCATTCATTCCATGAGCAATCTCAATAAGCTCCTCACCTTTGTTATCAGATAATTTAAATAAGATATCTATTAGAAAATTATTATCAACAACCCCTAGCATCTCACTTACTTTATTTTCAGATATCTCATTACCAGAATACGCAATAGCTTGATCTAATAATGAAAGTGCATCCCTCATACTTCCTCTTGCTGATTTAGCAATTAGTCCTAGTGCTTTTTTTTCAAATTTAATTTTTTCATCTGTCAAAATCATATCAAGGTGATTTGATATTTTTTCAATAGTCATTTGCTTTAAATTAAATTGTAAACATCTTGAGAGCACGGTTACAGGTACTTTTTTTGGGTCAGTCGTTGCCAGAATAAACTTGATATGCTCAGGAGGCTCTTCAAGTGTTTTTAACATTGCATTGAAGGCACTATTTGAGAGCATATGTACTTCGTCAATAATGTAAACTTTAAATCTACCGGAGGTAGGTGCGTATTGGGAATTTTCTAAAAGCTCTCGCATTTCATCAACTTTTGTATTTGATGCTGCATCAACTTCGATAAGATCAACAAAATTCCCCTTATCTACAGAAACGCAAGAAGAGCAAACCCCACATGGTTTTGAGGTGATACCTTTTTCACAGTTTAATGATTTTGCTAAGATCCTGGCTAAGGTTGTTTTGCCAACACCCCGAGTACCGGTAAATAAGTATGCGTGATGTAGCCTTTCTTGATCAAGTGCATTAACAAGAGCTTGCACAGTATTTTCTTGACCCACAAGTGTATCAAAATTTTTTGGACGCCATTTTCTAGCTAATACTTGATGTGACATTTATTCGCTTAACTTTAAATGAAAAAAATGGCGAGCCAGACCCCCGGCACTTGTATCTTTAGTTATGGCTGCTTGCTTCCGCATCTGACCAGGTTGGCTAAATCGCAATGCGAGGAGGCCCGCCACTTTTGATTTTACATTACTTTATAAATTTTATTTACTAAATTAGCCACAATGTTTTACTGGGAAATCTTTAAGATAATCCCATTCTTCATCGGTATAAATTCGGGAGCGGATAAGGAAGCGTAAGCCTGTAGGTCTTTCCAAGGAAAATTGACCACCCGTTCCTTTAATAGCATCGAGTGTAATATGTGTGTGCTCCCAATAAGCAAATTGTTCAGCACTCATATAAAAGGATGTGTTTCTCACAGTACCAATTTCAACATCAGCATTACCTAAATAGAATTCTCCTTTGGTGTAACACATAGGAGCACTTCCATCACAACAACCACCTGACTGATGAAACATTAGTTCCCCATGCTGAGCTGTAAGCTCATCAATGAGTTTATCTGCTGATTCTGTTGTTGATATTCTGGTTATCATCATAAATAAAAGCCAAGCATAAACTTGGCTTTTGAAATTTTAACTAATCATTCAGTTTAAAAGAAACCTAGCTTAGTTTCTGTATAACTAACTAGTAAATTTTTTGTTTGTTGGTAATGGTCAAGCATCATCTTGTGAGTTTCACGACCGATACCGGAGGATTTGTAGCCACCAAATGCGGCATGAGCAGGATATGCGTGATAACAGTTAGTCCACACTCGACCAGCCTGGATACCCTTACCCATTCTAAATGCCGTATTACCATTTCTTGTCCATACACCCGCACCTAAACCATAAAGCGTATCATTTGCAATTTCTAAAGCTTCCGCCTCATCCTTAAAGGTAGTTACAGACACAACTGGACCAAAAATTTCTTCTTGGAAAATACGCATTTTATTAGTACCTTTAAATACTGTTGGCTCAATATAGTAGCCATCTGCATGCTCACCTTCAAGCAAAGTTCTATTGCCACCAATGAGCAGCTCAGCACCTTCTTCTTTACCAAGTTTAATGTATGAGAGTATTTTTTCCATTTGCTCACTCGATGCTTGTGCCCCAATCATTGTAGATGCTTCTAAAGGACTCCCTTGCGTAACAGCTTTCACTCGCTCAAGTGCTCTTTCCATAAATTGATCGTATATGGACTCTTGGATGATTGCACGTGATGGACAAGTACATACTTCACCTTGGTTTAAGGCAAACATCGTAAATCCTTCTAATGCCTTATCAAAGAAGCTATCATCTTTATCCATAATGTCTTCAAAGAAGATGTTTGGCGACTTACCACCTAATTCAAGCGTTACTGGGATAATATTTTGTGAAGCATACTGCATGATTAATCGACCTGTTGTTGTTTCACCTGTGAACGCAATTTTTGCTATACGTGATGAGCTTGCTAAAGGCTTACCTGCTTCCAAGCCAAAGCCATTAACAACATTTAATACTCCGGGAGGAAGGAGATCTCCAATAATCTCCATCATTACCATGATAGAAACGGGAGTCTGCTCGGCAGGTTTAAGCACGATACAGTTGCCTGCTGCCAACGCTGGCGCTAGTTTCCATACCGCCATAAGAATAGGGAAGTTCCATGGAATAATTTGTCCAACGACACCTAGAGGTTCATGAAAATGATAAGCCATAGTCTCATGATCAATTTCACCAATTGAACCTTCCTGTGCTCTTACTGCACTGGCAAAATAACGAAAGTGATCAATCGCAAGTGGTATATCGGCAGCCATACATTCTCTAATAGGCTTTCCGTTATCGATGGTTTCAGCTAATGAAATCGTTTCAAGATTTTGTTCCATCCTGTCGGCTATTTTAAGAAGAATGTTTGCACGGTCAGTTGCGCTAGTTTTACCCCAACTATCTTTTGCAGCATGCGCAGCATCTAAAGCTAGGTTTATATCTTTTTCATTTGACCTTGCTACCTCACAAAAAGGCTTACCTGAAATAGGGGTGATATTTTCGAAATACTTACCATCAGTGGGTTTAACCCATTTATTATTTATATAATTATCATACTTTTCTTTTGTATAAGGACTCTTCACTCCCAAGTTTTCTAGTGTATCGAAAGCCATAATTTCTCCTGTTTAGATTTTATGAATTAAATTTTATCTGTTATTTACAGTACATTAATACTATTATTCTCATAAATCAAGCGCTTTTAAATCTAATACTCTTATAGGTCATATATAAGAATTTTTAGTAATATTTTTGGTTAATATTGTATTTTTATTAAATATGAGCTGGTTAGATATATAATTTGTAAATATACGGAAGGGTGGATGAGTGGTTTAAGTCGCACGCTTGGAAAGCGTGTTTAGGGTAACCCCCTAACGCGGGTTCGAATCCCGCTCCTTCCGCCAAATTTAAATATTAAATGAAAAATTATGACAATTATTAAATGGCTCTCAGTTCTATGTCTTTGGGCTCTTCTTGGTTTGACAGCGCATAACCAATTAGATCCAAATACAGTTTTTGGTAGTGTAATGGGGAGCGCTTTTATTTTTATTTGGTTTGGGGTTCTTATTATCGGAATCTTTATAAGACAAAAATTAAAAAAGAAATAATGAAAAAATTATCTATTATTTTTCTGATATCACAAATCATCTTATTTGGTTGTAGTCATGATGAGAAAACCTTCGAGTCTGGATATGATGATGGATATGCTGAGGGATTTAATACTCAGTGCGAAGTTAGTAAAATTTCAATCTATGGGCATTGGGATTCAGATGAATACAGTAAAGGCTATAAAGTAGGCAGAAAGGACGGTGTCAGAGCTTGTGAGCTTTATCAAGAAAAATAATTTCTTAATTTTTCTTATTTTTTATACGCCAGTTTTAGTATTGGCCGAAACAATTATTGATGATTACAGAAAGTATGACGTTACCAAAACTAAATTCACTCTCGAAAAGTCTGCGAAAGACCTAAGTTATCCGTGGGCACTGTCATTTATTGATAAAACAAACATTGTGATAACAGAAAAAGATGGAGGCCTTTATAAGGTAGATGTCCTATCAGGTAAAAAGCAAAAAATTAAACATAATATCCCGCATATAGGTTATGACGGTGGTGGGCAAGGAGGCTTGCTTGATGTTTATTTTAACCCTTTAGATGGTTTTATTTACTTTACATATAGCCATAAATCATCCAAATTGACTCGAACAAAACAATTAAGCAAAAAATCAAGTACCGCAATTTCTCGTGGGAGGTTAATTAAAAATGAGATTAAAGATTTTGAGATATTGCTGATCGCAAAACCTGAATTTTTAGAAAATCGGCATTATGGCTCTAGAATAGCTATTAAAGGAGATGACTTATTTGTAAGTTTTGGAGAAAGAGGACAAGGCATAATCTCGCAAGACCCATCAAAGCACCCTGGGAGCATTATTCGTATTAAGACAGATGGTGCAATACCGCAAGATAATCCTCATTTTATTGAAAACAAAGATTGGTTACCCGAAATCTATGTGATTGGTGTGAGAAATCCGCAAGGAATTGCAATTTCTCCTCATGATGATGAGTTATATTTTTCAAGTCATGGCCCACGCGGAGGTGATCATATTGGAGAAGTTGAGTTTGGATCAAATTATGGTTGGAAGGATATTGCTTGGGGTGGAAGAGAATACTACGGTCTAGGTATTGGGGATAGTCCCTTTAAAGATAAGTATAAAAGACCCTTAATAAGCTGGGTCCCTTCGATGGGGATCAGTAGTATTCAATTTTATGAGGGCAGGGCGTTTCCTGAATGGCAAGGAGATTTATTAGTTGCATCATTAAATGGCGAAAGTTTAATTAGACTGGATGTCGAGAATAACGAAATTGTTGCAAAAGAAATTATCTTCAATGATAAGATTGGGAGAATAAGAGATTTTAAAATTGACTATAATGGAAATATTTACCTAATTAGTGATAGTCCAAAATCATATTTATGGAAATTATCTAAAATTTTATAAGGATGTGAAATGAATAAAATATTACAAAACCTTTTTTTAATTATTCTAGTGAGCTTAACTCTTAGCGGCTGTGGAAGTGATTCAAATAAAAAATATGAAGGTTTTATGATGCCAGAGTCTGTTGCAGAAGGCCCTGATGGCTCTATTTATGTTTCAGAGATTGGTGAACGTGATATTGATAAAGATGGCAAGATTAGTAAGATTAATCGTGATGGAACCATAGAGACTGTTGCATCTGGCCTTTATGATCCTAAAGGTATCGTGTTTCATAATGACAAACTATATGTCACTGATCGTGACGTAGTAATTGAGGTAGATCTAGATGGCACTTGGCAGGTCTATGCCGGAACAATGTTGTTCCCTAAAGTCCCCGTATTCTTTAATGATATCGATGTTTCAAGCAATGGAACTTTATATGTCAGTGACACTGGAGACTTCAAAGAGAGCGGATTTATTTTTGCGGTAAAACCATCTGGCGAGATTGATCTTTTATTCGAAGGAAATGATCTTATTAAAGCGCCTAATGGTGTTTTAGTCTTAGAAGATTCAAAGTTACTAATTGTTGATTGGGCAGGTGATTTATTAGAGGGTGATTTAAAAAGCCAAGAGATTAAGAAATTAGGTGAAGGTTTTGAAGGTGGGGATGGCCTAGCAATTAAGAAGGATACAATCTATATAAGCAGTTGGACAAAAGGAACTATCTATTCCTTTAAAAATGGAAAAACAAAGGTTATCGCAGATGGCTTTGAGGCAGCTGCAGATATTGCGCTAGTTCATGATAATAAGGTTTTAGTTGTGCCTGATATGAAAGCTGGCTCAGTTACGTTTATAGGCATTTAGAAAGGCATTTTAAGAATGAAAAAAAAATACTATATTGACTACCCACAAGAAAAAATAGAGCCAGGTCTTAATCTATATAGATGTTCAATATGTAAAAAAGAAGCACTATTTATCAATGGTTTACTAAATAAACATGATGTTAATTGTAGTTATAGAGTTGAGCAAGAGAAGCAATTAATTGATTGAGTTTAAGTATGAATGTATTGAGGCTGTTGACCTTGCCCTTTCAGGTAAGTGGGATGATGCCCATTTAATTGTTCAAGAAATAAATACAGACTTTGCAAAATGGATTCACGCCGTTTTGCATAAAATTGAAGGAGATGTTCATAATAGTCGGTATTGGTATAGTCGCTCAGGTTTAAAAACATTTGAGGATTATATTGATTCCGATCAAGAACTATCGGCAATCAAAGAAGAATTAATTATAGATTAATTTTTCCAGTAAAGATCCATATACTCATTAACTGGAATCTGCTCAAGAATTTCATAATTAAGGCTTTTTTCAAGTATTTTTTTTGATTGCACTTCATCAAATTGCCGAGAAAGATTTACCTTGAATTTTTCAATCAGCTTGGGAATGCCTTCATCACGTCTTCGTTGGTGCCCAATTGGGTATTCAACTTCAATCAGTTCTGATTTGTTACCGTCTTTGTAAAATATTTGAATGGCATTCGCAATGGACCTTTTATTAGAATCAAGATAATCTGCCGTATATTCTTTTTTTTCGACACATTTCATTTTTTTTCTGAGAAGATCAATCCTTGGATCAATTGCGACTTCGTCCTCATAGTCTTGCGCTGTTAAATTTCCCTTTAGCAAGCCAATGGCAACCATATATTGAATACAATGATCACGATCGGCAGGGTTATTTAATGGTCCAGTTTTGTCTATAATTCTAATCGCAGACTCATGAGTTGTAATATTAATATGGTCAATTGCATCTATTTTTTCAACTTTATTGATTTTATGGAATTCATTTTTATGAAGTATTAATGCACACTCGACAGCTGTTTGAGCATGAAATTCAGCAGGAAAACTAATTTTAAACAAAATATTTTCCATTACATAACTACCGAACTTTTGGTTAAATTTAAACGGTTTGCCATCAAATAAAACATCATAAAATCCCCATATTTTTGCGCTAAGTGCTGTTGGATAACCCATTTCACCCTTCATTGTCATTAATGCTAGCCTTACCCCTCGACTTGTAGCATCACCTGCAGCCCATGATTTTCTTGATCCCGTATTGGGAGCATGTCGATAAGTTCTTAAGCTCTGGCCATCCACCCATGCGTTTGATAGTGCATCTATTATTTGCTCTTTTGATGCGCCAAGCATCTGTGATACAACGGCGGTTGTTGCAATTTTTACTAAAACAACATGATCAAGCCCAACACGATTGAAGCTATTTTCTAATGCAATAACGCCCTGTATTTCATGAGCTTTGATCATCGCTTCAAGAACGACTTTCATTTGAAGTGGTTTTTCCTTGTTTGAAACTTTTGTTCTCGAAACCCAGTCTGCTACAGCAAGAATCCCACCCAGATTATCAGATGGATGACCCCATTCGGCTGCCAACCAAGTATCGTTAAAATCAAGCCAACGAATCATTGCCCCAATATTAAATGCTCCATTTATTGGATCAAGTTGAAAGTTAGTTCCAGGAATTTTTGTTCCATTTGGAATAATAGAACCAGGTACAGTCGGTCCCAAATGTTTAACACAGGCAGGGTAGTCCAACGCCTCCAAGCCACAACCTAAGGTATCAATAAGGCAATTTTTTGCTGTTTCTAAAGCCTCTCTACTTTTAATTTTGTAATCAAATACATAATTAGCGATTTCAACTAGTATCTCGTCGGGTTTTTGATTGTTTTTTTTAACATGTGAGCTCAATCTTTATTTTCCTTTTTTTATCTTTGTTGTATTGGCGTTATTGGCCTATCAGCTGGGCCATTATATTCAGCATTTGGCCTAATAATTTTGTTATCAATCCTTTGTTCTATAGCGTGTGCAGCCCAACCAGATGTTCTTGATATGACGAATATAGGAGTAAACATTGATGTTGGAATTCCCATTAAGTGGTAACAGGAGGCACTATACCAATCTAAGTTAGGAAACATCTTTTTCTCTTCCCACATCACTTTTTCAATGCGATCTGATATCTCAAAGAGTTTCATATTCCCAGAATCTGCAGATAAATTTCTTGATACTTCTTTGATACACTCATTTCTGGGATCAGAAATTGTATACACCGGATGTCCAAAGCCTATAATAATTTCTTTTTTAGCCATGCGCATTCTTATATCGGCCTCAGCTTCATCGGGTGTGTTATAGCGACTGATGATTTCCATTGCTACCTCGTTGGCGCCACCATGTTTTGGACCTCTAAGTGCACCAATTGCTCCTGTGATAGAAGAATATAGATCTGACATTGTCCCCGTAATGACCCTTGCAGCAAATGTTGAAGCATTAAATTCATGTTCAGCATAAAGTATCAATGAAATATTCATAGACCTCTCATGTAATGAGGAAGGGGTCTTACCGTGGAGTAGGTGAAGGAAATGTCCAGCAATAGAGTCCTCATCTGTTTTACAATCGATACGTATACCTTCATGAGAAAATTTATACCAATAAATTAAAATTGAACTGAAGCATGATATAAGTCGATCTGCTATCTCTTTGGTTTTATCAATATTGTGATCGCTAGCTTCAGGCTCTAAAATCCCAAGCATTGAACATCCCGTGCGCATTACATCCATAGGATGCGCATCTTTAGGAATTTGTTCTAAAACTGTTTTGAGATGAACAGGTATATCTCTTAATTTTTTTAGTTGATTTGTATATTTATCCAATTGCGTGACATTTGGAAGTTCACCGTGAATGAGTAAAAAAGCAACTTCTTCAAATGAGCATTTTTTAGCTAACTCTAGAATATCGTACCCACGATAATGTAAATCGTTTCCTGAATGTCCCACTGTGCAAACAGCTGTCACCCCAGCATTAACTCCTGCTAAAGCTACACCCTTTTTTACTTTTTTAGGTTCAGTTGGCATGTATATCCTCCTCAGTTCTTTTCTTTTTTAAAAAGTTGATCAAGTTTTTTTTCATATTCATGATAATCAAGAAATTCGTATAACTCTTCTCTTGTCTGCATTTGTTCAATCAGATTTTTTTGTGTCCCTTCTTCCCTCAGGCCTTTGTATATATTGAGGGCTGCCTTATTCATCGCTCTAAATGCACTCAGAGGATAAAGAGCGATAGCAATATCAACAGAGTCTAATTCATCCAGAGAAAACAATGGGGTTGCCCCAAATTCAGTAATATTTGCCAGCACAGGTACATCAACAGATTTTGTAAACTTTTTATAGGTATCCAAATCATTTATTGCCTCGGGGAAAATCATATCTGCACCAGCCTCAACGCATGCGCAAGCTCGATCGATCGCAGATTGCAAGCCTTCCACTGCCAGGGCATCTGTCCTTGCCATGATGACAAAATTTTCATCATTTTTTGCATCTACCGCACTTTTTATTCGATCCACCATTTCATTCTGGCTAACGATTGACTTATTTGGACGATGTCCGCATCTTTTTGCTTGAATTTGATCTTCTATATGAACTGCAGCAGCACCTGATTTTTCTACACTTCGAATCGTTCTTGCAATATTGAAGGCACCACCAAATCCTGTATCAACGTCAACAAGGAGGGGGAGTGATGTCGAATCTGTAATTCTTCTTATATCAATTAATACATCCTCTAAGGTTGAGATACCTAAATCAGGAACGCCTAGGGAGCCAGCTGCAACTCCACCACCTGATAAATAAATCGCCTTGTATCCTGTTTTTTCTGCAAGTTTTGCATGGTAAGCGTTTATAGTCCCAATAACTTGTAAAGGTCTTTCCTCTTCAATAGCTTTTTTAAATAACAGTCCTGGAGTCATTTTATTTTCCATAACCATTTAACTAAAAAAAGCATTTACCGCATCATCTGGTAGTGCCATCCCTGAAAGTTTTGCAGTTTGAAGCATTTTCCAAAAATATCGGTAAGTTGCTCTATCATGAAGTTCTCCAGCATATTGTATTGGTCCCCAATTTGATTTTTGAGCCTCTAATAAAATTTTTGCCCCATCAATTACTTCACTATAATCTGGCTTCATTCCATCAACAATCGCCTTAATTTGAGTTGGATAAATACTCCACATTCTTAGAAATCCAAACTCTTCTCGAGCACGTTTAGCATCACTATGAGTTACCTCTGCATTTTTTAGATCGAGCGTTACATTGTGGGCAGGGATTACACCGTTGCCAATTGCGGCCGCTACAACCTCAGATTTTGCTCTTGAGAGAAGCTTGTGATCAAATTGTCCAGGACTTCGCATCGCACTGGCTGGGATTGCCCCATGATGACCACTTACAAAGTCCATTAGACCAAAATCAAGGACTTGAACCCAATCAATAGTTGCAATTTGTTGAACATCCTTAAGGGCACCATGTGTTTCAATGAGAATATGAATGGGTATAGCTTTTTCTATCCCAAGTTCATTAGATCTATTTTTAATATAACTAACCATTTCATCGACCTGAGAAAAGGTAGTTGATTTTGGTATGGTGATATAAGAAACAATTTCTCCAATCCCGCTCAAAATAATGTCAACATCTTCCTTCCAGGAGCGATGGGTATAATCATGTATCCTTACGCCGGCCATTTTATATTTATTCAGGTCAGAGCTTAAAACTTTTACAATCATCTCTGCGTGTTCTTCTTCTTGGCCAGCCGCAGCACCATCTTCACAATCACAAGTAATATCAAAAATAGGGCCAAGCTCCTCTTGAAATGATAGTGCTTTTGTAATTAACTTTTCACTACCTGCAAAATGTTCACAGCATGGGATGACTGGGATTGGTTTTTCTCCCTGAAAAAGTGCTTCGTTTGGATGTACTAGTTTCATATTATTTTCCTTTAGGCACAACAATGCTGTAATCAAGATCTAAAACAACATTTTTGTTATAAATTTTACTTTCTCCATTCTCTTCATATATAGATTTTAGCGAGCTCGGTATTTGGTTTTTAATACCTATTAATTTTAGTTTCAAAACTCCAATATCTTGATGATCTGGCAATTCATCCTTGCCAGTGATAACTGTTTTCGCATATAACGTGTCGTCTGCCAAGACAGGATTTGAGTGAGTTCCTGCATGAATAGCTGTCATGATAAGGTTGTTTTCAAAGCCCTCGTGAGCAATAGAGCGGCACAACGATATAACATGTCCACCATAAACAAGTCTTTTTTTAAATGGCGAGGATTTCATTTGATGGGCATTAAAATGCAACTTTGCATCATTTTGATATAAATGAGTTGCTAAGGTATGAGAGGCTTCATCAATGGTAAGCCCACGACTATGATTAACTTCATCGTTTTCATGATAGTCCTCCCACTTCAATGATGAACCCGTAGCTCTTTTATCAAAGTTATTTGTTTTAAGAAAGCCAGGAATATCCATTCGTTTAACTTCAACTTCAGATTTTATATTTTTAGGAAGAACCTCTTTTATAGTTTTATTTTTATCTCTTTTTGGAATCATCACCCAACGTTTCCAGCTCAGTAACTTTTCATTGTGTTGATTAAAGCTTGATGAATGGACATAAACAATCCCATTAGTTTTATTTGAGTTTTCTTTAATACCTATAATCTCAGATTGACTAGAAACAGTATCACCAAAAAAAACAGACGAATGAAAAATAACTTCTGCATATCCTAGGTTTGCAACTGCATTAAGTGAAATATCCTGAACGGTTCTACCAAAAGCGATGTTAAATAAAAGTATGTCATCAATTGGTGTTGACTTAAAACCAAGAGAATTTGCAAAGTTTTTGGCACAAAATAGGGGATATCTTGTTCCAGTTAGACCAAGAAACATGGATGCATCACCGGAAGTGATAGTTCTTGGTATGGCATGATGAATTATGTCACCGTATTTAAAGTCTTCTAAAAAATTTCCACCTATTTTACTCATTATTTAATTCCTCTATTATCTCGTGAAGCTCGAGGAGTCTTTTGGCTGCATTTACATGATGATGCTCAACTAACCTATCATTTACCACTACCGTACCTCTACCTGAAGCATTTGCTTCAGCGAGGGATGTAATAATCTCACGAGCATTTTTAACTTCACTTAATTTTGGAGAGTAAGCATCATTGGCGTAGGCTAATTGGTCAGGGTGTACCAAAGATTTTCCATCAAAACCCATATCACGACCAATTCTACATGCATACTCAAAAGCATCAGTAGCCTTAAGATTGCTATGAATACCGTCAATGACAGCGAGATCATAAGCTCTAGCGGCAAGAATAACCCGAGATAGACTGTGGAGGACAGCTATTCGGCTTTGCGTTGTCCTTGCATGTAGCTGAGAAATCA
>OLHJ01000126.1_pt1 | contig 28585 bp, 27 predicted proteins | sample 1609491 | NCBI WGS metagenome assembly OLHJ01 (sample SAMN05416861, study PRJEB24817) | seawater metagenome | isolation source: Sea water | place: Canada:Atlantic | collected 2013-11
AAAACAAGTTCCTTAATCCAATATTTTTCTGAAGAAGCATTGATTAAATATCGTGTTCAAGTTGAGATTGAATATTTTATAGCTTTAGTAGAATTGCAATTACCACAACTAAGCAATTTTGACACTTCCTTATTTCCTGAATTGAGAAAATTATATACCGATTTTTCAACGGAAGATGCGCAACGAATTAAAGATATTGAAAAGGTAACCAACCACGATGTAAAAGCGGTGGAGTATTTTATCAAAGAAGAGTTTGATGTTTTAAACTTAAAGGAATATAAAGAGTTTATTCATTTTGGATTAACATCCCAAGACATAAATAATACTGCAGTACCTATTTCATTAAAAGATGCGATTAACGAGGTATATGTTCCTCAATTATTAGAATTAAAAAATAAACTTCAAACCTTAGCTACAGATTGGGCAGACATATCTATGTTGGCTCGAACTCATGGGCAACCAGCTTCTCCTACTCGTTTAGGAAAAGAGATTGAAGTTTTTGTAGTTCGTATTGATGAGCAGTTCGAAATCTTAAATGAAATAAAAAATGCTGCAAAATTTGGAGGTGCTACAGGTAATTTTAATGCTCATAAAATAGCATACCCTAAAATTGATTGGAAAGCTTTTGGACAAGATTTTGTGCAGAACAAATTAGGCTTACATCACTCCTTCCCTACAACCCAGATTGAACATTACGATCATATGGCTGCAATGTTCGATTGTTTAAAAAGAATCAACAATATACTTATAGATTTAGATCGAGATATTTGGGCCTATGTATCTATGGATTATTTTAAACAAAAAATTAAAAAAGGAGAAGTTGGCTCTAGTGCTATGCCACATAAAGTAAATCCGATAGATTTCGAAAATAGTGAAGGTAATTTAGGAATGGCGAATGCGATGTTTGAACACCTTTCTGCTAAACTACCAATAAGTAGATTGCAAAGAGATTTAACAGACAGTACGGTACTTAGAAACATTGGAGTTCCTATTGGCCATACTTTAATTGCTTTTCAATCAACCTTAAAAGGATTGAGTAAATTATTGTTAAATGAACTAAAATTTAAAGAAGACCTAGAAAATAACTGGGCTGTTGTTGCAGAAGCGATACAAACCATTTTACGTCGTGAAGCTTACCCAAATGCTTATGAAGCTCTAAAAGGGTTAACGCGTACCAACGAAAAGATTAACGCTAATTCTATAGCAGCATTTATTGAAACCTTAGAAGTTTCAGATAGTGTTAAAGAAGAAATGAAAGTGATTACGCCATCAAACTATACAGGAATTTAATTTATTACCTGAGCGAAGTCGAAGGATAATTAATAAGTTCTTGAATTAGCTCGAACAGACAAACAACAAAAAAGGGCTCCTATTTGGGAACCCTTTTTATTTACTAAAAACAATTTTATTTTTACATATCGAATAAACCGCCTATAGAGCTTAGCTTAGAAACATCTAAGTCTCCCTTTTCAATTGAGTTCATCAATTTTATCATTTGATCTGGTCGCATATTATCACCCAATAATCTAAATAAAGCAAATCCCTTTTCATCATCACTTGCGAAAACAATTATCTCGCTAATTGCATCTTCTTCTCCTAAATACTTCAGAGTTGCTCCTTTTGAATTAGAACCAAACTTCATCAAAGTTTTGTATTTATCTTGACTAATGATGTTTTTTAATTCTTGTTTCTTTCCTTCATACTGTGCATCATTTTCTCCATTTAAAGGAAAAGCAACCACATTTATTTTCTTTACCGTTTCCAGTATATCTTTCTCTTCTTGTGATAATGAATTACTATCTGTTTGCAACAAACTAGCTGCTATATCTATTTTTAGAAAAGAATCATCGTCTTGTCTGTCTACTAAATAACGCTGTAAAGATTCTTCGTTATTACAACTAAACAATGTTAGTGCAGCTAAACTTATTCCTATTACATATTTTACAAGTATCATAGCTCTTAGATTTTATTTTCAACATTCTTTAATTCTTTACTTCCAGGAATATTTAAATCGCTGGTAAGCTTAGAGATCTTCTTTAGATCTATATTTCCAGTAATACTCATGATTACCGTTCGATCTTCTCCTTCTATATCTCCAGAAAAATGCATTAATAGTTCTTTTACATGATTTTCATCACTTCCCTCCTTAGAGTAGAATTTAATGTTTTTTCCTTCATCCTTTACTCGCATTAATTCTGAAAGCCCTTTAGAACCTGCTATGTATTTTTTAACTGCTGCATCCATTCTTGATGCAACTTCAGCGTTTTCTGTAGTATACACTTTTATATTATCTAGATTGTTTACCAATTCTAAATATTCTTGAGCTTCAGGGTCGCTTGAGTTTAAGTCCATCTTACTTAAAAGCTTGAACATGTTTTTGGTAACCACTACGGAGGTTACATCGTTTTCGTCTTCAAATGAATCGAAGGCATCTTGTGCACCCACTAATAATGGCGCTACTAATAGTGTAATTAAAATTGCTAACTTTTTCATAATTTTTGATTTGTTATTGATTAATGATTATTTTAAAATTAAATTTTTGGATTCTGTAAATTGACCTAGGACTGCTAATTCTTCGGTTCCTTTATTAAAGCTTTTTGAAAGTAATAACAAGGTCTCTTTTGTTTCGTTAAAAGCCATTAAGGCATCTTGTTCTTCTTGAGATAATTGATTGCTTGGCATTAATAAACTTGCTACTCCTATAACAACTAACAAGGAAGCTGCAATACCATACCACCATCTCTTTGTTTCTTTAGAAGCTGAAACGGTAGGCAAAATAATCTCCCGCTCCAAAACTTCTTCTTGTGCTGCTTTTAAAGCAACAAAGAGATGCTGATAAGCTGCTAAATGTGGCGCTACGTTATTAGTAGCAAAGTAATCTCTCAATATCGTCTCTTGCTCTAGGCTTGTTTCGCCTTCAAAATAAGCATCTAATAAGGTTTCTATTTTAGCTAACTCCATAGTTATATTGTTTTATTAATTTTTCTCTCACCACTTTACGAGCTCTTGACAATGAAACTCTAATTGCTGTTTCATTTATGTTGAGCATTTTCGCAATTTCATTAAAATCAAATTGCTCTATATCTCGTAACTGCATGATTATTTTTTGTTTCTCGGGTAGTGTTTCCATTATTTTAAATACTAGAGCCACTCCTTCATCTCCATCAATTTTTCTTTCAATACTATCTGGGTTTTTATAATTACTATGCACTATTTTTAAATTGGATGCTTGTCTAGATTTTAATCTGTCTAAGCAATAATTTTTTGTCATCGTAATTGCAAAAGCTTCAGGACTTCTATAATTTTCAATTTTATCGCGTCCCTTCCATAGTTTCAAATACACTTCTTGAACAGCATCTTCAGCTTCATCACTAGAAACTAAAAGTCTTTTAGCGAGTCTATATAGCTTATCCTTACAAGGAAGTAGTAATTCTATAAATTCTTTCTGATTCAATTGGTTAGTGTTTATTTTTGCTGTTATATTAAGATGACGAGGTACATTAAATTTTGTTACAAATTAAATAAACTTATTTTCTTATTTACAATATTGTCCTTAATTTAGGAGTTTACAAATCAAATCGATGACATCCCTTTTTATGAAAAAGAAAATACTCTTGTTACTTATAGTTATAGCTCCTTTATTCACTTCTTGTTTTGAAGATAACGACGATAACATTCAAACTGCTTCAGATTTAGACATCAAAAACTTTATATATAGAGGACTAAACTTCTTTTATCTTTATAAAGCGGATACTCCTGAATTAGCTAATAATGCCTTTGCAAATCAAAATGAATTAAACAGCTTTTTAAACTCTTACGACTCTCCCGAATCTCTATTTGATTATTTAAAATCTTCTCAAGATCGATTTAGTCTTTTAGTCGACGATTATATTGAGCTTGAAAACACCTTGGATGGTATTACAAAAAATCATGGGATGGAATTTGGACTTGTCTACTATCCTGATGGTAGTGATAATATTTTTGGTTATGCCCGTTATATATTACCAAATACAGATGCAGAAGCAAAAGGCTTGGAACGAGGTATTATTTTTAATACCATGAACGGCATGCAATTAGATGATACTAATTATAGAGATTTATTAGATCTCGAAGTTTACACTATTGGCTTAGCTACTATTGAAGGGGAAGAAATTATACCAACTGGTGAAAGCGTGGAGTTGGTAAAAGAAGAATATACAGAGAACCCAGTGTATATTGCCGAAACACTTACTATTGAAGGCCAAAAAGTTGGTTATCTTATGTATAATTCCTTTACTAGAGATTTTGACCCACAATTAAATGCTGTTTTTGCACAATTTTTGGCAGATGGAATTACCAACTTAGTATTAGACTTACGTTATAACGGTGGTGGCTCTGTGGAAACTGCCATCGATTTATCTAGTATGATTACTGGTCAATTTAACAATCAACTATTTATCAATGAAGAATGGAACGAAGATCGTCAAGCAGATTATGCGTCTCCAAATTTATTTGATAATCAGATTCATACAGGGGAAGCAATTAACAGTCTAAATCTTAATCATGTTTATGTATTGACTACCGGTCGTTCCGCTTCTGCAAGTGAGTTGGTGATTAATGGTTTAGACCCTTACATTACCGTAACTCAAGTTGGGGCGACTACCACTGGGAAGTTTCAAGCTTCTTTTTTACTTTATGATGCTCCTGCACCAAACTTTAGTAGGAATCAAGCAAATCCAGGACATACCTATGCTATGTTGCCATTAGTATATAAAACTGTTAATGCAAATGGATTTACAGATTTTATAGATGGTTTGGATCCTGAGGTTGAACAATTAGAAGACTATGAAAATCTTGGTGTTTTGGGGGATGTAAATGAACCATTATTAGCAGCTGCTATAAACGATATATTTCCTAGTCCACAACCACAATCAAGAAATAACATTCAATATGAAGAGATTTCGGAAAGTAAAGCTTCATTATCTACATATCAGTTGATGGTAGTGAGAAATTAATTCAGTTAGTTTTACTGGGGAAGAATGACCGAAGTAATCATATGTTTTTTTTGTAAAGAACCTTCACTTTATTTTGACAAACTCACTAACCACGTTTTATAAGACAACTAAAAAAAGCATCCTATACTAATAGGATGCTTTTTTTATTACAAAACATATCTAAACAAGGTTATTGAGCTTGTGGAAATATCAACTAATTTTTTAATTATTAAAATATACTCCACCAGGAATAATTCCAACCTCCATACTTTGTACTTCAGCATTAGTTACAAGGTCATATATTTTTAAGGTTCCATTACTTGCAAAGTCACCCGCATCGGTTGTGTATAGCATTCCATTATTAGCTGTCACACTATAAAATAATCCATCAATAACACTATCAGTTGGTAAAGATGTACTTGAAGTATCATTACTATAAACTCCTCCATCTAAAGCATAAATTAAATTAGTGCCATCTAAAGTTAAATTAGAAGGGTGCTGGGTCAAATCAAAATCAAATGATTGTGTAATTCCATTAGTATCTATATCAATTTTAACCAAACGACCATTGCTTTCAATTCCAGTGAAATTTGGATTTCCACCGCACAATACCCATAAATCTCCTTCAGAAACTACCATAGAATTTGGCACATCTCCTACTTCTATGGTGGTGACAAACGTATTACTTGTTGCATTTATGATTGTTAAAATGTTATTTTGGCTATATCCTCCTTGATGTGCCACATAAATATTCCCTCTACTTTCGATAATTTTTTCAGGACCAAAAGCTACAGATATTGTGGAAGTTACCGTATTACTCGTTAAATCAATAATTGCCACAAAGTCATCCGATTCATCAAAAGGGTCCCCCCAATTGGTAACATAACCATTAGAACCTACCGCAACGAAATATCTTGGATTGTTTAATCCCTCTGTAATAGTGGCAATAGCTTCAAAAGTGTAACGGTTTACCACTTCAATCTTATGGGAATTATTTACGACGACATAAGCATCATCTCCATAAAAACCTAAGGATTGTACTATACTTCCCAAATCTGAATCATTTACATTATTGTAAATAGTCTGTTCTGTATTACTAAAATCTTCAGAAATAAAAGAAATAGTTCCAGTACCATTTTGAAAAGGTCCTTCGTTGGTAACTAAAATTCCATTTTCATAGTCTCCAAGAGGCTCTGGATCAACGATAACTGTGTTGTCGTCATCACTACTACAAGATGCTAGTAATAAAGTCGCAATAAATAAATAAGTAAAGTTTTTTAATAGTGTCATTTTTTTTTAAAATTTAAAGTTTAAGAATATTTGATAGTTTCTATTAGGCATAGGCCTATAGGCAACATTTTCATAATATATATCGAAAATGTTGTTTGCTTTAACTCCTACCTTAAGAGGAAATAATTTGTTTTTAATTTTATAATTCAGTCCTAAATTCGAAACAGAATAGGATTCCAAAGTGTTATTATTATCGGTAGTTGTAAATACCTCACCGTTAAAAAGAATTTGATAATAAGCAGAAAACTGTTTAATAGAATAATTTACTAACCCTGTTATTTTATGATAGGGAACATAAATTAATTGTTTGTCCTTTTCCTTATCTATAGCGGAAGTATAGGCATAGTTTCCAGAAATATCCAATTGGTGCTTATTAAAATTCTTTGAATATATTCCAGTAAATTCTAGCCCATAATTTTCGGTTTCTGAAATATTCACTGGTAAAAACTGACCATCAACACCTGGCTGCCATTTTATTAAATCTTTTGATAGGATATAAAAACCATTAACAAGTACTTGAAAATTTTTCCACTGAAAATTATTTCCTATTTCTGCTTGATAAGAAGTTTCCGGATATAAATCTTCATTACCTCCCGCAACCCAATACAAATCGTTAAAAGTTGGGACTCGATAATTCTTAGAAAAATTACCTTTTAAAGTATACCAAGACTTTGCCTCATATTTTCCATCAACAGCAAAAAGAAAAGGGTTATCAAAATCGTTTAAAAATTCTTGCCTTAAATTTATGCCGTAACTCCACTTATTATTTACTTGATGCTTTAATAAAAGCACTGCAGCCAAAGTATTTCGGTCATTAGTTCCAATATTATCTCCAGTAGCTTCTATATAGGTGTAATTGATAATTGAACTTATCTTTACTTTATTATTCAATTGATAATCTAATTGATAATCCCCAAGGATTGTATTCGACTTTCCTTCAAAAAATAGCGGTTTGTTTTTATCTGGAGAATATTGATACCTTTCAAAGAGATGAGCTCCCTTTACAATAGATGTTAATTTTGCTCTATTTGTTTTCCAACTTATTAAATTTCGGGTGGTCACATCTTTATAATTATCATGGGATGGAGATGTAATACTTCCTGAAAAATTACGATCACTATAAAAGTAATTACTATTCCATATAATCGAACTCTTCTTAAGCTTATAACCAGAATTAATCGCTGCATTAAAGCGAGAAAACTCCCCATTTTCATTCTTTTTATCCCTGTCTAAATATTTGTAATCATTTTCTGAAGAAACAAAATCTACTCCTAAATCAAAATACAAGTTCTCCTTAGACTGAATGGTTTTAAAAACCCCTTCAAATGTGGAGAAACTACCATATAATAACCTAAGGTCATTACTTTCTTTCTTTTTAAATGAAATTGCATTATTTAAATGGATACTCCCTCCTACTGCACCACTTCCATATTGAGTACTTCCTCCTCCATTTCGGATGGTGATATCTGTAAAAGAATTTGGAGATATAGTATTAAAATCGGTTTGCCCTGTTAGATTGGAATTAATAGAAATTCCATTCCAAATAACAGCTGTTTGTTGTGCATTGGTACCTCTAAAAGATGGTGAAGAAACCATTCCATAACCATTCTCTTTAAAATATATAGTAGAATTAAATCGCAAAGCATCGGTTAAAGATTTCGAATCTCTTTCAATTAATGAATCCGATATTTTAATAAGCTTATACCCTTGGGCATATTCATTAAGCTTTACATCATTCAGAATTACTTCTTCCAATTTTTGTATAGAATCCAATTGCGCATACAAAGGTGTAGCACATAAAAGCAAAGCAGATGATATAATTAATATTATATATTTCATATTCAACTCTTATCCCGAGAGTACGATAATTAAATTATTGAATATGGCAGGTCTCCTGGCTTTCTTCTAACTATTTGTCTTCCCATCCATATTATTTAGGACAGTGACTTAAAGATTAATAGCGATTTCCAAACAATACTTGGAAAACAGATTACAGTTGCGGGAACAGCTTCGGATTTTAACCGAATTCCCTTTTAAGGACGTTTTAAAAATTACGTTGTAATACGTCCACCAAAATTCATTGCGAAAATAACACTTTGTTTTTTGTCTAAACAATACAAATACCTTTATTTTTGAAAATGCAAAAAACACTTTTACTACTTTCTTTTCTATTTACTCTTATAGCCTGCCAAGAGGTAAAAAAATCACCTTCCATTACTCAGGAGGTAAATCAAAATTCTAAAATAGAATTCGCCAATGGATTTACAATCACATATCATGAGGGATATAAAGTCATCACTTTAAAAAATGCTTGGCCAGGAACCGAAAAGGTGTTTACCTATGCACTTGTCGAAAAGGGTGTTTCTTTAGATTCCTCCGAAATTTACGATGCCATAATCAAGGTTCCCATTAATGAAATTATAGTTACTTCAACTACACACATTCCTTCCTTAGAAATGCTAGGAGTAAGCAATACATTGGTTGGCTTTCCTAATTTAGATTATATTTCCTCAGAAAAAACAAGAAAACGTATCAACGATGGCCTTATTTCCGAATTAGGGAAAAATGAAGATATCAATACGGAAGTTCTTATCGAATTAAATCCAGATCTCGTTGTTGGATTCGCTATAGATGGAAACAACAAAGCATTTAATACTCTTAAAAAAACAGAAATTCCCGTTGTTTATAATAGCGATTGGACAGAATTTAATCCTCTAGGAAAAGCGGAATGGATTAAGTTTTTTGCCGCATTTTATAATAAAGAAAAGATGGCTGACAGTATTTTTTCTGAAATAAAGAATAATTATCAAGAGGCAAAAGCATTGGCACAGAATGCAAAAACTACCCCAACTGTACTTAGTGGTGCTATGTATAAAGATGTTTGGTATTTACCCCAAGGAAAAAGTTGGGCTGCACAATTTATTACAGATGCCAATGGAGATTATCTTTGGAAAGAATCAGAAGGCACTGGAAGTTTATCACTTAATATAGAAAGTGTTTTAGATAAAGGTGCACAGGCAGATATTTGGATTGGTCCAAGTTATTATATCAGTCTTCAACAATTAAAAGAAGCACACAATGTTTACCAACAATTTGATGCTTTTAAAAATGACAATGTATATAGTTTTGCTAATAAGAAAGGTGAAACCGGTGGCTTGCTCTATTTTGAGTTAGCGCCAAATAGACCTGATTTAGTATTAAAAGATATCATTAAAATATTACATCCAGAATTATTACCTGAATACGACTTCTATTTTTTCAGTAAACTTAACTAATGGAAACCACAAAGACATACCAATCCTATTTTATCATACTAGTGTTTTTATTGGTTGTTTCGTTTGTGCTGAATTTAAGTTTGGGTTCTGTTTCTATTCCCCTAAAAGAAGTTTTTAATATTTTATTCGGAAGTGAAACCACAAAATCCTCGTGGCAATTTATATTATTAGATTACCGCTTACCAAAAGCTATCACAGCCATATTAGCAGGTAGCGGTTTGGCAGTTTCAGGGTTATTAATGCAAACCCTTTTTAGAAACCCTCTTGCCGGTCCCTTTGTATTAGGTTTAAGTAGTGGCGCAAGTTTAGGAGTGGCGATATTAATATTAGGCGCAGGGTTATTTGGAGGAGCATTGGGAGGTTTATTACTAAGTTCATGGAGTTTAATCATAGCCTCAGCATTGGGAAGCTTTTTAGTTTTGCTAGCTGTTTTATCTGTTACCTTTAAAGTAAAGGATACTATGGCCATTCTAATTATTGGCTTAATGTTCGGTAGTGTTACTGCTGCAGTAGTTTCGGTACTTTCCTATTTTAGTGAAGCGGAACAATTGCAACAGTTTATTTTCTGGTCTTTTGGCTCCTTGGGCAATGTTTCTTGGGAGGGAGTAATTTTATTAAGCTTATGTTGCTTTATAGGAATTGTTCTTAGTTTTATTTCCGTAAAGCCATTAAACGCATTATTATTAGGTGAAAATTATGCGAAAAGTATGGGACTTAATATGAAGAAAACTGTTCTGTTAATTATTATTGCTACCAGTTTATTAGCCGGAGGTATTACTGCATTTGCAGGCCCGATTGCTTTTGTAGGTATGGCTGTTCCACATCTAACTCGACAATATTTTAAAACTTCCAATCATTTAATATTATTACCCGCGGTTTTAATAAGTGGCGCCATATTAATGTTACTTTGCGATACTGTCGCACAATTACCTTTTAGTGAATATACCTTACCTATTAATGCTATTACTTCATTATTAGGTGCTCCAGTAGTTATTTGGTTGATTGTTAGAAAACGAAAATTATTATTTTAAACTTCGACTCCGCTCAGAGACCTAAAATAGTTCTTGAGTGAAACCGAATTGTATTTAATATGAAATTAATGAAATCAGAAAATATACATAGCGTATTAAAAGTAGAAGATTTAAGTATTGGTTATACTACCAAGAAGAAATGTTCTATGATATCTGAAGGGATTAATTTCTCAATCCACAAAGGAGAATTGGTAGGCTTGGTTGGTACTAATGGAATTGGAAAATCTACCTTATTAAGAACATTGGCAGGGATGCAAGCCCCTTTAAAAGGGATAATTTCTATTAATAATATTTCATTAAATAGCTATACATCATTACAATTAGCAAATAAGCTAAGCATTGTTTTAACGGAAGCACCAGCATCAAAGACTTTGTCGGTACTGGAATTAATTTCATTGGGCAGACAGCCATACACTAATTGGGTTGGAAAGCTTTCTGAGAATGATAAAAAAATCATTCAACAGGCATTAAGAGCTACAGAAATAGAATCTCTATCCCATAGAAAATGTTTTGAACTAAGTGATGGACAATTGCAGCGAGTGATGATTGCTAGAGCATTAGCACAAGATACTCCATTAATCCTTTTAGATGAACCTACGACACATCTCGATATGTATCATAGAGCCTATATTTTAAAATTATTGAAAAAGCTGACAAAGGAAACAGGGAAAACCATTTTGTATTCAAGTCATGAAATAGACTTGGCCATTCAGTTATCTGATAAAATGTTAGTAATGACTCCTGAAAAAGTACTGTATGCTGATCCTGAAAGTTTAATTAATCAAGGATGTTTCGATAATTTGTTTCCAAAAGAAACCATACATTTTGATCGGGAAATGAAACGTTTTACTTTGAAAGATTAAAATACTATGATTACCTTTATTGCATCTAGAAACTAACTATTATATCTATTTTCTAATTATGTCTGAAATTTTTATTTTTATTGCATTGTCTCTTATTACAGGGATATTAGGCGCTTTTATTGGCAGTCGTTTTACAAAACTCAAGCAAAAATCGGAAACCAGTAAATTAGAAGCTGATCTTAATAATGCCAAAAATCAAATTGAAAAACAAGAAATTAGAAATAATAATACCATTGATGAAAGGGAATATTTAAGAAATGAGAAAGATTCTTATAAAGATGAACTTACCCGTAAAACTTCAGAGTATCAAAATCTAGAGCAAAAATTAACCGAACAAAAAGAAGAAGCAAATAAACTTCAGGAGAAATTTACTAAAGAATTTGAAAATTTAGCGAATAAAATATTAGACGAAAAATCTGAAAAGTTTACGAAACAGAATAGAGAAAATTTAGATCTTCTTTTAAATCCTCTTCAGAAAAGAATAGAATCTTTTGAGAAAAAAGTTGGAGACTCTCAAACCGATAGTGTGAAAATGCATTCTGCCCTAAAGCAACAGTTAGAAGGCTTGAAAGATTTAAATCTACAAATGAGTAAGGAGGCAATCAACCTAGCTAATGCTCTTAAGGGGGATAGCAAAGTACAAGGAGATTGGGGAGAAATTCAACTAGAAATCGTTTTAGAAAAAGCGGGACTAAGCAAAGACATACATTATTCTACCCAAGGCGGTTATAGAGATGAAGCTGGAAATTTAAAAAAGCCCGATTTTATTATTAATCTACCAGACAACAAACATCTAATTGTAGATTCTAAGGTTTCTTTAACGGCTTATGAAGGGTATTATAGCGCCGAAGATGATGCTATAAAAGAAGCTAACTTAAAAAAACATTTACAGAGTATTAAAAAGCATATTAAAGAATTAAGTGAAAAACAATACACAGAGCTCTATGGTATTAATGCACCCGATTATGTATTGATGTTTGTTCCTATTGAAGCAGCATTACTTATCGCTTTTAATGAAAATAACAAACTCTATTTAGAAGCATTTGATAAAAATGTAGTCCTTGTCTCTACCTCTACTCTATTGGCAACATTAAGCACAGTGTCTTCTATCTGGAAACAAGAAGATCAAAAGAGGAATGTGATAGAGATAGCTAGACAAGCTGGTGCCTTATATGATAAGTTTGAAGGCCTTGTAACCGACTTATTAGGAATTGGAAAAAAACTAGATGCTGCAAAAGGCGACTATTCATTAGCGATGAACAAACTATCTACGGGTAGAGGTAATCTAGTTAATAGTGTAGAAAAAATTAAAAAATTAGGTGCTAAAGCTAAAAAATCCCTTCCAGAAGTGATATTAAAACGAGCCGAAGAGGAAAGTTAAAGCTTCACTATTTTCTTTACAGTAGATTGATTTTCGGTTTGGATTTTCGCGAGATAAATTCCGCTTTTTAATTCTGAAATATCTATTGGTGTTGTACTAGAAGAAAACTCTTTACTTAAAACTTTTTCTCCCAAAACATTATAAAAATTAATAGTCCCATTACTTTCATATGGCAATCTAAGTTGTACAATATTATTTACAGGATTTGGGTAAAGCTTTGTTTTTGACAGATTTTGATTTTCATCTGACAATAATAAATAAGCAAAAATTTCTTCAATTTGTATGGTTCCAGTTAGAAATTTACCATCAAATGAAATTTCTTCATTATGGAAAATTTTAAACTCCACAACATCTTCAAATAACTCAGTTACGTTGGCATGTATTTCATCATAGGGTATCCCAGTAGTATCATTAATTACCGTAAGGTTATAAAAACCTAAATAATCCATATTATAGCTTTGCTGATAAATATCCCAATCACTTAATGCTGGTATGAGTATTGGGTTTGTAGTAACAACCATATAGCCATTGGCACCAGTAAACCCATATCGTAAATGCAGATCGAAATTATTATCATTTTTCATATAAATTTGATCGATATTAATCAAATACTCTTCGCCCACTGCTTCATAAAAATAATTCCCTATCCATTCCGAAGAATTAATAATGGTCATTTCCCCAACTGGAGAGTTGGAACCATCGCATTCTTTTTGCAAAAATAAATTAGAAGAAATACCCTCTACGGTTAATAATGTTGTAGAGTTGTCATTATTTGTCCAACCTTGCAAGGTTCCATCTTCAAAATCACTATAAAATGATTGTGCAAATGAAACTGCGCAAAATAGAATAGAAACTAATACTGTAAATCTAGCCTTCATAAACTTTAATTTATCTAATTTACAAATTTTAAATTAAAGCTATCTATTTTGTAAGTTTGCTTATTAAATAAATCAAAAATGAAAAAAGTCCTTTTTAAAATTTTAGCAGCTATATTAATAATCGCTATCGCATGGTTTGCCTTTATATATTATGTTCCATATAGTGAAGGCACTCGATCTGGTGAATTGATTAAAATCAGCAATAAAGGGGTTGTTTTTAAAACTTGGGAAGGTGAAATTAGCCAAGGTATTAGTGGTGCACAAATCTTCTCCTTTTCTGTTTTAGATAAAGACAAAAAAGTAATTGAAAGCTTAAAAGATTTTCAAGGAAACTATGTAAAAGTTAGTTATATTGAACGATATGACTCTTTTTTCTTTTGGGGGGACACTAAATATTTTATTACAGAGGTTCATAAAGAAAACTCTCCTCACTTTAATATCAATTAAAATACCCTAACTAGATTAAAGCCGAAGAAGAAATCTCCATCTGACCAGTCTCCTTCACCTTGAGTGATGAATCCTTCTTCGAACATGGCTTGTGCATTTGTGAAATGCATTTGAAACACATGCCCTCCAGTTTCTATATCTGCACCAATGGATAGAGGGTTATTATAAACAGAATTACTATTTCTATTTAAGTGGATTCCATAATCCAAATTAATACTTACTCTTTTTGAAATTTTATATCTTCCTCCCAATCCTATTGCAAATTGGTCGTTTTCTTCATCGTATGCGATAGTAGAGCCATCATCTTGGACTACATAACTACGAGTAGCTAAATTTTCATGAATATAACTTGGTGCTACTAACAAGGAAAGGTTTTCATTAAATTTTCTGGAAACCAAAATTTGTGAAGTATAGGTTAATTTATCTTGAAAATCTATATTTGGATAGTTGTCATCCTTTAAAGAAGTATTTACTGTAATTAAGTTATAACCAACAATAGATACTGGAAATCCATTTTCTACCTGTGGTTTTAGTCTATATTTAGCATGAAGTCCATATTTTTTATCTTTTGAACTTCGAGCTATACCAACATTTAACCAATCTGTAATTCCATATATAAATTTAATTTGAGTTACAGAGTAATCCAAACCGAAAAAATCATCAAACCCATTTTTTACAGAACCAAAACGGTGTGCTATTATTAAATAAAAATCTTTTTTATTAGCCAGTTTGGTACTTTCAAAATTAACAATCTTTAGAGATTTAAAAACAGAAGTTACCGTTTTATCTATAGTAATGTCCCCTTCTAATTCATCTAAAAGATCATCTTGCGAAAAAACTAAAAAAGGAAGAAATAGTAATAATAGTGTGATTTTTTTCATAAATGTTGGTTATTTTATAATCGTAGATTGGTCAAGCTTAGCAATTTCAAAAAGATCGTCGTAGCCTATACATCTTCCTTTTATGGTAATTTTATCGTTTAAATTTACTCCTTGTACTTCAGCATCAAAACTACAAAGTACGCTGTCATCTAATGTTAATGATTTTGAATCTATTTCAGTGATTACTCCGGAAACCTGTACTGTATTATTTAATATTTCTTCAGACTTATTATCCGTAAAATAAGCAGTTAATTCTGAAGCAGAAACTGTTATTTTGGCTTCTTCCGTTTTAATATCTCGATGATCTTGATACATATAGTTATATGTAAAATAAGCTGCTAAGATCAATAATATTAGGGCTATTAATAATTTAGTTTGCTTTTTCATATTGATGTTTTAAGATTTACTTTTTAGCATAAAATTAGCAGATACATTTATTTTTTCAGCAATTTTACTACTAACAACACTTGGGATTTCAATATCAAAATCCCCAGGTTTTAATACAAAAGTGGTAGAAAGATAAACTGTATCCTCAACCATTTTTATAGATGCTGGTACTTCTATAGATTTATCTACACCATGCATCGTAATTACCCCTTTTACAGTATAAGTCTTCTCATTTTCGCCCAATTGAGAAAGATCAAAATCCTCTATATTACCTCTAAAAGTAGTCTTAGGGAATTTTGAAGTTTCTGCATAATTCTCGTTAAAATGCTCTTCCATTAAAGCTACTTTAAACCTAAAACCTTTCATTAATGCCAAACTTGCAAATTCTCCTGTACTTTTTAAAATAGCACTTACATTTTCGTTTTTTGCATTAACTTCTTCAAAAGAAGGTACAGAAGCTTCAAAGTTGATCACACCGGTTTTGGTAATAAACTTATCTTGAGCATTCATAGAGTTGAATCCACTAAAAATACATAACAAAGCAATTATTATTTTTTTCATAATATATTATTTTAATTTTCTAATAATCCATCTTCTTCCCATTGAAAAATTAAATCAATAGTAGCTTGAGGTAATCTAGCACCTCCTAAGGGCATCATACCATCTTCTCCTTCATTCCTGCTAATTCTATCTAAAAGCTCTCTATTTAACACTGCTTCTACTACATTATCGTAGTTCATTAAAGACATAGGTGCTCCATTTTGGGGAGGGTTGCTATGACAGTTCAAACAATTATTGTCTATGGCTGGTTTTATATCTAAATAAGTAACAACATCAGGAATAGGCTCATCATCTGCCTCAATATCGTCATAAGTACTTTGGGAACAACTAGTAACAAAAATGAAACCAAGTGTCATAATTAAATAAAATATAGGGTGCTTTTTCATTCGTTGTTTTTAATAATAATTAAAGATAACAATATAAAAATAAAATACTTTTTCAAGAAATTATTATTTTTAAATTAAAACTAGGTTTAGTTCTAGTAATAAAATTATAAATCAATTAAATTTAGGAGGTTAAATAACTTAGTTTTTTTCAAAAGTCAAATAATCCGTTCCGCCATTTCCTCCACTTATGTGGATTAATTCAATTTTAGTATCTGTTCTTGAAATGATGTCCCAGTCTTCTGTTAATTCTTCGAAATCTTGTGGGCTTGTAAAAGAAATATTAAAATCTAAATCATCCATACTGTCATCATTGCTATTACTGTCAGTAATACTCCAAGACCCATTATGGCTTGTATTTCCATTTTCTGCAACAAGAGAATTACTAGAGCCAAAAACAAATGTATAATCACTAAAATTACTGGTTTCATCATCCCCAGAATCAATAAATTTTGTCACCCTCCAAGTCCCTGCTTGTACAGTGTTTTCAATAATAATTTGATTTGAATCTGAATTTGAATTGTCATCATCATCATTAGAACAAGATGTAATTGCAAAGGTTAAAACAAATATTACTAAGGATTTAAAAAATAATGTTTTCATTTTTGTTGGTTTTATTTATTAATATATTTAGATTAAAGTGATAAAAAAGAACAATCACCTTAAATAACAGTAAGACAATTTAACAATAAAATACCCTACTTTTTTTTAAATAAAACTTAAAAAAGTATAATTTATTATTTACTTAAGTACATTTTTCTTCGAGAATAAAGTTCGTAAAAGTCGTCATCTTTTAAGCTATCAATAAATAATATACTTTCTCCTGTACTTTTCATTTCGGGGCCAAGTTGTTTATTAACATTATGGAATTTATTAAAACTAAAGACAGGTTGTTTAATTGCATATCCATTTAATTCTGGTTTAAAATTAAAATCTGTTACTTTATTATGTCCTAACATTACCTTGGTTGCATAATTAACATAAGGTTCTCCATATGCTTTCGAAATAAAAGGAACTGTTCTAGAAGCTCTAGGGTTGGCTTCAATTATGAATACTGTATCGTCTTTTATTGCAAATTGTATGTTTATAAGACCAACAGTATTTAATGCCAAGGCAATTTTCTTAGTATGATCTTTAATTTGCTGCATTACAAACTCTCCTAAATTGAAAGGTGGCAGTGTTGCATTAGAATCACCAGAATGCACTCCACAAGGCTCTATATGCTCCATAATACCGATGATATAAACATTCTCTCCATCACAAATGGCGTCAGCTTCTGCTTCAATAGCACCTTCTAAATAATGATCCAATAATAGTTGATTGCCTGGCATTCTAATTAACAAATCAACTACATGCTTTTCTAATTCTTCTTTATTGATTACAATTTTCATTCCTTGACCTCCTAAAACATAGGAAGGTCTTACCAAAATTGGAAAGTCTAATATATCTGCAATTGCAGAAGCTTCATCTGCCGTTGTTGCAATATCAAATTGCGGGTAAGGAATATTATTTTCTTTTAATAGTCTAGAGAAATGACCTCTATCTTCAGCTAAATCAAGTGATTCAAAGCTTGTTCCTATTATTTTTACGCCATATTTTGTTAGTTTTTCAGCTAACTTTAATGCAGTTTGTCCTCCTAGTTGAACAATTACCCCTTCCGGCTTTTCGTGTTTAATGATATCATAAATATGTTCCCAGAAAACAGGTTCAAAATATAACTTGTCTGCGGTATCAAAATCTGTAGAAACCGTTTCTGGATTACAGTTAATCATAATAGTTTCATAACCACATTCAGCTGCTGCCAAAACACCATGAACACAACAATAGTCAAATTCAATACCCTGTCCAATTCTATTAGGACCAGACCCTAAAACAATGATTTTCTTTTTATCGGAAACAACACTTTCGTTATCCGAATAACGATTACCATCTGCAGTTTCCATATCACTTTCAAAAGTGGAATAATAATAAGGAGTTTTAGCTTTAAACTCTGCTGCACATGTATCTACTAATTTAAAAACACGATTGACATTCATTTCCTCGCGCTTAGTATATACTTTGCTTTCTAAGCATCCTAGCATATGTGCTATTTGCCTATCCCCATAACCTTTTTGCTTTGCTTCAAGCATTAGGTCTCGGTCAATTGTATCTATAGTAAACGTAGAAATTTCTTTCTCTAATTGGAATAATTCTTCATATTGCTTTAAATACCACATATCAATTTTTGTGATATCATAAATTTTACTCAAAGGAATCCCTATAGCAATAGCATCGTAAATCGCAAAAACTCTGTCCCAACTTGCATTCGTTAATTTATCTATAATTTGATCGTAATTTGTATATCCTTTCCCATCAGCCCCTAAACCATTTCTTTTAATCTCTAATGATTGTGTTGCTTTATGTAAAGCTTCTTGGAAAGAACGTCCAATTCCCATCACCTCTCCAACAGATTTCATTTGTAAGCCTAAGGTTCTATCTGAACCTTCGAATTTATCAAAATTCCAACGCGGTATTTTAACAATTACATAATCTAAGGTAGGCTCAAATAATGCTGAAGTTGACTTTGTAATCTGATTCTCTAACTCATCTAAAGTATAACCAATCGCTAATTTTGTTGCTACTTTTGCAATAGGATAACCTGTTGCTTTACTAGCTAAAGCTGATGAACGAGAAACACGTGGGTTAATTTCAATAGCAATAATTTCTTCTTTTTCATCTGGTGAAACTGCAAACTGTACATTACATCCACCTTCAAAATCTCCAATAGAACGCATCATATGGATAGCCATATCACGCATTTTTTGATAGGTTTTATCAGATAATGTCATTGCCGGTGCAACTGTAATAGAATCTCCTGTATGAATCCCCATAGGATCCATATTTTCGATAGAACAAATAATAACAACATTATCGTTTTTATCCCGCAATAACTCTAACTCATATTCTTTCCAGCCCATCATTGCTTTGTCAATCATCACCTCATGGATTGGTGAAGCTTCAAGACCTCTGCTTAAAAGCTCATCAAAATCTTCTGGTTTATAAACAATGGATGCTCCTGCCCCACCTAAAGTATAAGATGAACGGATTACTAATGGAAAACCAAATTCTTGTGCAATTTCTTTTCCTTTTAAAAATGAAGTAGCTGTTGCTTGAGGTGCCATGGGCACACCAATTTTTAACATTAATTCTCTAAACTGCTCTCTATCTTCTGTAATATTAATCGCGTTAATATCAACACCAATTAATTTTACTCCAAAATCATCCCAAATTCCTTTTTCATCTGCTTGAATACATAAGTTTAAAGCAGTTTGACCACCCATTGTAGGCAATACTGCATCAATTTGAGGATGCTCCTTTAAAATTTGAATGATTGATTTTGTATTTAATGGCAACAAATAAATATGATCTGCCATAGAAGGATCAGTCATTATTGTTGCTGGGTTCGAATTGATTAAAATAGTTTCAATTCCATCTTCACTTAGCGAACGCAATGACTGTGTTCCAGAGTAATCAAATTCACATGCTTGACCAATAACTATAGGTCCCGAGCCGATAATTAGTACAGAAGTAAGGTTTTTATTTTTTGGCATTTGTAAGGTGCTTTTTTCTTGCGGTAAAATTACGAAGGATTAGGGTATAAAAAAAAGGTGTTGCTCTAAGAACAACACCTTTTTTATATGTATTTATTAACATTATTTTTTATGACGAGTTTCAGACGAAACAGATATTTTCTTTCTGCCCTTTGCTCTACGTGCTGCTAACACTTTTCTACCACTTACAGAAGCCATACGCTCTCTAAATCCGTGTTTATTTCTTCTTTTTCTTTTTGAAGGCTGAAATGTTCTTTTACTCATCTTAATATATCTTTAAATCTGAATTGTAATACTTTATTAATTTGGGAATTATATTCCTCAAAACTGAGCGCAAAGATACAATCATTTTTTACTTACACAAATGTAAATATTAAAATATTTCTATTTGTTTTTTATACCTTTGGCATCTACAAAATAAAAGACATGTTTAATAAAAATATAAAATTAGTTTTAACTGCATTAATAGTATCTATAGGAGTTTGGCAATTTACAGAAGGAAATATAGGAAATGGAATAATGTATGTATTACTTTCTACAATTTTCATTTTCTTATACTTTAAAAATGAAATTATTCTACTCGCTTTTTTAAGATTGCGAAAAGAAGACTTTCCAGGAGCTAAAAAATGGCTGGATAAAATAAAAAACCCTGAAGCTTCCCTAGTTAAAAAACAAGAAGGTTATTTTAACTATTTAAATGGATTAATGGTCTCACAAACCAATATGAACGAAGCTGAAAAATACTTTAAAAAAGCAGTGAGTTTAGGTCTTTCTATGGATACTGACATGGCAATGGCTAAATTAAATTTAGCTGGAATCGCAATGTCCAAAAACAGAAAAAGAGAGGCGCAACAATTGCTTACCGAAGCAAAAAAGCTAGACAAACATGGTATGTTGGACGATCAAATAAAAATGATGAAACAACAGATGAAAAAGGTTGGACAACCCCAACAACAGTTTGGACGTGGTGGACGTGGCGGAAGACGGTTTTAATTTACTTTTTAACAGGAATTTTCTTATTTCTAAGTTTGAGCTTGTATTTAACATAATTTTATTTGCATTTTAACGAATAAATTTTTTTGAATTATACTAGTATACTACCTTGCATTCAAGCATTTAACCATTGTATATGGGTAGAAAACTACTTTTACTTTTCTTATTAATTTCTTTTACTGCACTATCTCAAGATTTAGAGCCTAGAAATCTATTCTCTAAAGTTATTGGAGAAAATATTAAATCGTATCGACAAAAATCTCAAGAAGCGTATTTAGAGGGTGATTTTGAAAGAGCAGATTTCTTATTCGATTCCTTAATCAATCAGGTAGTTAATGACAGTTATCTAGATAATTTTAAAGTTAAAAAACTTTCAGGAAGAAAAATTGAATTAAACGATTTTGAAAGACCAATTTTTCTAATGACGTATGCTTCTTGGTGTACCCCTGGATCTGGTGAAATCCCAGCTCTTAATGATGTTGCAGAAAAATACAATAAAGAAATAGACATTGTAGTATTATTCTGGGACTCAAAAGATAAGGTGAAAAAAGCATCCAAAGAATATCATAAAAAAATTACGGTTTTATATATTGATGAAAAAGAAAACAAACACGATCATATTGTGGAAACACTAAAACATAGTTTGGGTTTCCCAACATCCTTCTTTATTGATAAAAACAAAAGGATCGTAGATGTCCGGCGCGGTGTACTACATCCATACAATGAAGAATATAATATTTCATTCGAACTTAATTATAATTCATTCTTGAATGGTATTTCTTTGTTGAAAAACTTCAACTCAGATAACAATAACAACCTTATTTCCAAAGACAATCAAGCAAAACAATAATATTTAGATTGCAATAATATTATTGATACAATCATTGGTTTGTTCCTTTATAATGTCCTTTTTCTGGAATTTCAATATAATACTCTTTCCCAGATCCATTTTTAAGGAAGTTATCTCTTAGCCAAGGATTATGAATTTTTAATATTTTATAATTGATCTCAAATTCTTTTGCGAAAGTTGCGAAATTAGTCACTGCTGTATCCACTTTAACTTTATAAGTAGGAATAGTCGTATATAAATCATTTTCTCTAAAATTGAAACCATATTTTACTGGATTAGACAATATCTCCTTAAATGCCAATATTCTGAATAAATACCTGCTAGTTTCATCATTCAATAATAAATCATAATAACTATCTGAAGACAGTTGTCTTTTCTGTTGCCTACTTATACCCGCATTACCCGCATTATATGCAGCTGCTGCAAGAGTCCAACTACCAAATCGCTCTTTAGCCTTAATTAAATATTCCGCAGCTACTTCAGTGGCCAATTCTAAGTTATATCGTTCATCCACATAGTCATTTATCTCTAAACCATATTCTTTTCCTGTTGTTTTCATAAAATGCCAAAATCCAGAAGCTCCTGCAGGTGAACGGTTGTTTTGCAATCCACTCTCAGCAACAACTAAATATTTAAAATCGTCAGGTATGCCATGTTTTTTTAACAAGGGTTCAATAATAGGAAAATATTTATTTGCACGTTTAAAAAGCAATAAACCATTAGATTGCCAATAAGTATTTACTAATAACTCTCTATCCATTCGCTCTCTAATATCTGGATTATCTAATGGCACAGGTTCTCCTGCAAAATCCATTTTATCGGGTATTGGAATAGCATACACATTGTAATCATTAATCATTTTACGCTCAACTATAGCGTCTGTAGGAGCTTCTTGTACTGCTTGTATTAAAAAAATACCAATTCCTAATAAGAGAACAATAAGTAAATATTTTGATGCTGTTTTCATAGTGCTATATAATAATGGATTTGTAAACATCTAAAAGCAGGGTTACTTTTTTGAAGTTATTTCTGATTAAATATATTAAAAAAATAGCAGGATTGGATAGATAATCAAGGCAAAGAAAAGAGATTTATCAAGAACTTTTAAACTATTCAAAATCATCGCTTTCAGAATCTTTCAATTCTAAATTTAAATTAATTTCATTAAAGTTTTTTGAAGCCTTAACCATTAATGTGGAGCCAATAGATTCAAACAATTGATTTGTTTTAATAACAAATTGCGCTTGTTTTTTTATATCGAAATTTGGAATTCCCAACAAAGTTAAATCTGTTGTTATGGAATGTTCTGTAATCAAATCGTAGAAAGGCTCCTGCTCTACCGCATTATTAATAATCTTTATACCAACCTTTACCCGAATGTCTTCCACTAATTTTAATATATTACTTTCGATGACATTGCTATCTACATTACTATTATTTACGAATAAAACCCTTATAGATGTATTGCTCCATTTTGGAGATTGTATAATAAACCGAGCAATATTAAGCATCATCTCTGCATTTTTACTATCTGTTTCTCTCCACCATAAATCTATCGTTTGATGGTTTCCAAATTTTGTAATTCTATCAAAATCTAAATACAGTAAATTATAATCCAGATAAAGAAGCTTTTGAGTCATTTCAGAATACTCTTCAGAATTATCTAAACCCTTTGGCCAACCCATCATAATAGTGTTTGGATCTACTCCAGAAAAACCAAATATGGAAGCGATATCCTCAATTCCCTTATAAATGTTATTTACTTTTATCTGTCTTGCAAAGACTCCAATTTTCTCAAAATAATCTTCTTTAACTATCTGATCTGATTTTGGCAATGGAGAATTATTCGTTTTATCCAATAATAGTTTGAAATTAGTCACAATACCCGCTCTACCAGCTAATGTTTTTCCTAGCTCAACAAGATAGGTCCTATGTTCACTTTCACCACTAAAAAGGATGATATTAGGATTCCAATGATTACTCGTCTCTGTGGGTTTCGATTCTATTTTTTGAAGACCATTTGCTACTATTTTTTTCCATACACTCAACCAAACATCGCCAGTCATTAATACAATTTGCTTACGTTGCAGCCAAGCATAAATTCCTAATATAATTGCTATAGAAGCAAACATCGCAAGAACATCCATTTTAAACATAACCCCAAAACACGCGACAAACCCAACAAGGCCTATCCATTTTTTAACTTTAAATGTAGGTTGAAAGTCAGGATTTGCCCAACTTTCCAGAAAAAATGAAAGGTTAATAAATCCATACGCTGCTAAATAAAACATAGACACTATACGAGCAATAACATCTAATTCTCCAATAAGCACTCCAAATTGAGCCATAATGAACACTAATAACAATGCATTAATTGGTTCATCATTTTTCCCTTTTACTTTCCCAAAAACTTTTGGAGTAATACTATCTATTGACATTGCCTGTAAAATTCTTGGTGCTCCAAGGATTCCTCCCAGTGCTGAAGATAAAGTTGCTCCCCAAATACCAGCAACAACTGCAGGAGCATAAATTGCAATCTTCATTAAAATATTATAATCACTCTTTAAAGTTTCAGAATCCACATAAAAAGAAATAAAGAAAGCTAGAATAATATAAACAACGAAACCTACTCCAATAGCTGCAATAGTACCAAGTGGTATCGATTTTTTAGGGTCTTTTAAATCGCCACTCATAGCAATACCTGCTGTAAATCCAGTAACTGCAGGGAAAAATATTGCAAAAATAATTTCCATAGGAACAGAACCTTCTTCTGCAATTAAATTAACGGTTTTAGGTGCATAATCTGCAGTTCCTAAAAATATAGAAACTAATGAAACTACAATTGCTAGTAGTATGAAAAACTGTGTTTTTAAAGCAAAAGAAGTGCTAATTAATGCTATCAAAAGTAAAGCTAATAAAGCAATTGACCCTGAGAAACGCAATCCATTAATATCTGTAGCATAACCAAAATAAGCATTAAAACTTTCTGCAAAACCAATTAAATATAAAGCGATAGATAGAGCTGTACCAATATAGAGTGCTATCCCTATAGCTCCTCCAATAGGAATTCCCATACTTCTGGATAATATATAATAAATACCACCCGCACCTACCTTTTTATCTGTAGAAATAGAAGATACACTTAAACCTGTAGTAACTGAAATAATATGAGCAATTACAATAATTATAATAGTGCCAAATAAGCCTGCATTACCAACAACCCAGCCCATTCTCAGGTACATTATCACCCCTAGTATGGTAAGAATTGAAGGAGTAAATACTCCTGCGAAAGTGCCAAATCTCTTTTTTATAGCCATAAATTAAATAAAAGAGTCTTCAATAATTTTAGGCAAATTTATATTTAGCCATTTATATTTTGTGAGTAACATTATATGAGATCCATTAGGAACTACAATGCATTTTTCAATTCTTTTAATTGGAAAAACTGGATCTTTATCTCCATGGATATGAATCACATCCTCAATTTCAATTTTTCGATCCCATCCCACCATTTGGTGTATAGCCCACTTTAAATATTGTGTGTTTTTTACAGAAAGATATCTTTGATACAAATCTAATTTCTTTTTTGATTTAACTCCCAATGCATACTTGGTCAAATCTTTAGCATTATCTAAAAAACTGGCAGGAATTAATTTATAAGCCTGAATCCTTTTTAAAATTCGCAATCGTTTTGGGAGTTCATATTTTGATTTTACGCTTGAAATTATAATTAGTTTTTTTAAATCTAAATACAAACTCATTTCCTGAACCATAACACCACCAAAGGAAACGCCTATTAATACAGCATTAGGCTCTAATACTTTAGCTGCCATGCGCTTAGCGTATTGAGCAATGGTTTCTTTCTTAATTGGAATTATCCACTCAATAATATGAATTTCATATTTATCGGCAGGGAAGGATATGTTTTCAAATATTTCTTTACCAGCAGCAAGCCCCGGTACAAAATAAATATGTGTTTTGGCATCCATCAAAATGCTTTAACAAGAGAATAACGTCATAGCTCAATAATTATTCGTAAATTTACATCTTAATGGACTACCATCCAAACTGTATTTATAGTTATAAATACTTAATAAAAGTCCTTTATTATTATCGCTTTTTTATAATTAAAATCAATTCCCTATGATTGAAGATGTAGAAATTATCGACAATGAATTTTTAAGACAATTCGAACTAGAAGTAGGTGATAACATGGCTCGAATAGAATATGCTCTTCAAGATCGAAAAATCTTCCTTACTAAATTCGAAATGCCTAATGACATGGAAGAACAAGGCTTTAGAGAAATATTTATTAAGGCAGTTTTTACAGAAGTGGAGGACAGAGGAATACATCTTGTACCAACCAGTCCAGAAATAGCAACTTTTCTACGTAAGAACCGCAGAAAATATAAGAAACTTCTTCCAATAGGAATAAATATTTAAGAAAGCACTTCTTTTTTTATAAATTCAAAACGTACTAAACCATCTTCATCTATTTTAGTAAGCTCAACTGTATGCAATGTATTTACTAATTCAGGATCCCAAGGTGTTTTAACTTTTACATAGTTTTCAGTAAACCCATGAATGTATCCTTGTTTGTTTTCCCCTTCAAATAAAACGGTACGTGTACTCCCCAACTGCCTTTCATAAAAAGCTCTCCTTTTCTTAACTGAAAGGCTTCGCAACATCTTACTTCTCTTTTTCCGAACATTTAATGGCACAACATCTTCCATAGTAGCTGCTGGTGTATTTTCTCGTTCTGAATAGGTAAAGACATGTAAATAAGAAACATCTAATTCATTTAAAAAATGATATGTTTCTAAAAATAATTCATCAGTCTCTCCAGGAAAACCAATGATTACATCTACACCAATACAAGCATGAGGCATTAATTTTTTTATTTCTGAAACTCTTTCTACATACAATTCTCGTTTGTATCTACGCTTCATAAGTTTCAACAATTCATTACTTCCACTTTGCAATGGAATATGAAAATGAGGCACAAACGTTTTTGATTTTGAAACAAAATCTATAGTCTCATTTTTTAATAAATTAGGCTCAATAGAAGAAATTCGCAAGCGCTTAATTCCATTAACATTATCCAATGCTTCAATAAGTTCTAAAAAAGTATGTTCATGTTTTTTGTTCCCATTCTCTCCTTTTCCATAATCCCCAATATTAACACCAGTTAGCACAATCTCTTTTATTCCTTGTTTAGAAATGTCTTCCGCATTTTTTAAAACATTTTCTAAGGCATCGCTTCTCGAAATACCTCTAGCTAAAGGAATAGTACAAAAAGTACAAACATAATCACAACCATCTTGCACTTTTAAAAATGCACGAGTTCTGTCGCCAATTGAATAAGAGCCTACATAAAAATTTGCTTCTTCAATTTCACAAGAATGTATTTCACCAAAATCATTCTTAGCCAAATCGTTTATATAATCTGTGATTTTAAACTTTTCTGATGCTCCAAGCACTAAATCTACTCCATTAACATCGGCTAATTCTTGTGGCTTTAATTGAGCATAACAACCTATTGCTGCAATAAACGCATCCGAATTTGCCTTTTGTGCTTGCTTTACAATATCTTTAAAGCGCTTGTCTGCATTTTCGGTAACACTACAGGTATTGATTACATACATATCTGCCTTTTCTGAAAAATCTACTCGGTCAAATCCTTCCTTAGAAAAGTTTCTGGCAATAGTAGAAGTCTCACTAAAATTGAGTTTACAACCTAAAGTATAAAATGCGACTTTTTTGATAGCGTTCATTCTTGTATTTTTGACAATGCTCCCATTTTTTTGGGATTGCAAAAATACAAACTAAAATTGGTTTCAAAAAAGCAGATGAACATCAAATTATCAAAACTATTTAATGCAGTATCAGTAAGTTGCATCGCACTATTATTATTTTCTTGCTCTTCAGATAGAAACTCAAATAAAGATCATTTAGTTTTTCGCTATAACGAACATAGCAATATTGGAACTTTAGACCCTGCATTTGCAAGTAATCCACAGATTATTTGGCCAACAAATCAACTTTTTAATAGTTTGGTTCAATTAGATGATTCCCTTAATATAAAGCCAGACATTGCTAAAAGTTGGACCATCAATGATAGCACCTATACCTATACTTTTATTTTAAGGGATGATGTTTATTTTCACAAGAATAAGGCTTTTTTAGAAACACAAAAGGATTCCACCCGTCTAGTGACGGCTTATGATTTTGAATATAGTTTTAATAGACTTTTAGACGAGAAAGTAGCTTCCAGAGGGCGTTGGGTTTTGAAGAACGTAGCGAGTTATAAAGCAATAAACGATACCATTTTCTCTATTCAATTAAAACAACCCTTTCCTGCATTTCTAGGCCTATTGTCTATGCGGTTTTGTTCGGTAGTTCCTAAAGAAGCGATTGATTATTACGGAAATGATTTTCGTTCTAACCCCGTTGGAACTGGTCCATTTATGTTTAAATTATGGGAAGAAAACATCAAACTTGTTCTTCGAAAAAATCCTTTATATTTTGAAAAAGACGAGCAAGGGAATTCATTACCCTATTTAGAAGCGGTTGCAATTACTTTTTTACCGGATAAGCAAAGTGAGTTTTTACAATTTGCTCAAGGAAAATTAGATTTTATTTCTGGTTTGGATAATTCGTATAAAGATGATATTGTTACCACAAAAGGAAAACTTCAGGAAAAATATAAAGACCGTGTAAAACTTATTACAAGCCCATATTTAAATACAGAATATTTAGGGGTATACCTAGACGCTGATTCTCCTCAAATACAATCGAAATC
>OLHJ01000127.1_pt1 | contig 28552 bp, 23 predicted proteins | sample 1609491 | NCBI WGS metagenome assembly OLHJ01 (sample SAMN05416861, study PRJEB24817) | seawater metagenome | isolation source: Sea water | place: Canada:Atlantic | collected 2013-11
CGTTAACAGTTCTAAAAAACACCTTAGAGCCCTGCTCTTGCAAGTCCTCTCCATGGAGAACATTGTAAGCACCGTTACCAGAATCAAGCTTTGCTGGTACTATACCAATACCCTCTATATCAAAGAACTCAATTAAGCCTAAGATTACCCTTTCTTCAAAATATTGTTTAAACTTTACCATGGTAATTACTGTTAATAATTTTCTGAATCTTCACTATGGTTAGGTACATCCTTATTTTCATCGTAATCTAACCAATGATAAACGGATGATAAATAATCAGATGCTTTAGTAATTTTTGCTGCCGTCCACCCCTCTAAACTATTTGCTGATTTGAGCATATTTTCTAACTCACTAGCATACTCTATAGTTTTTTTAAGTTCGGATAATGCCATATGAATTTCAGAAGAATCATGCTCCTCATGAGAACATTTTTTATCACCACTATACTCTTGATCTGAATGTTGTTTATTATTATCTGTATTAATACCTACGACAATATCATCTTTAACCGGTATACCGACTTGAGTCATATATGCTTCTGAAAGTAAATCTTTATCCTTACCCCAATTGTTATGCTGCATAACAATATTTATGCTAAATTATAAATAAAATTGGCTTGTTTCCTCTTCCAAAATAAATGTGAATATATTTTCATTATGGTTGCATATGGGGGCATTCTGGCTTTTATTTTTGTTTAAAATTATAGCGATGCGCAAATTATTAGTTTCCCTATTTATGATGGGACTTTTTACGGTTAATGGTCAAGAATCCGTACAGTTTGTTGATTATTACGACAAAGCCGAAACTCAAAAGAAAAGTGAAGGAGGAATGTTTGACGGTAAAGAGACTGGGTTATGGAAATATTATTTCCCGTCTGGAAAATTATCTGAGGAAACGGAGTATCGAAGAGGTTTTGTAAATGGTAAACAGATCTTGTATTTCGAAAATGGTAAAAAGGAAATAGAAAACTATTATTATAGGGGCTTACGTGATAGTGTTTATCTCGCCTGGTATGAAGATGGAACTAAAAAGGAAGAAGGTTATTTTAAAAGAGATGCTTGTGACTCTACTTGGAAATTCTGGACCCCACAGGGTATTTTGTGGAAAGTCGAAGAATGCAAAAATGGCTCAAGGTTGATTGTAGACTTCTGGGATTTGAACGGAGTTCAAACGGTTAAAGATGGTAGTGGGGTATTGAAGTATTATTATGCGACAGAAAGTCTCAGAGAGGTGTCGGAGATTAAGAAAGGGCTTAGGATGGGGATGGCCAAAAAGTATTTTGAATCAGGGGAATTAAAGTATTCGGGTGAGTTTTCAAATGGGTTACCTCATGGAAATTGGGAGTATTGGTATCCAGAGGGTGCGCTTTGGAAAAAAATGAACTTTAATAAAGGGGAGATAACAGGGGCTTATGAATTGTATTTTCCAAATGGCCAAATAAGTAGAAAAGGACAATACACCAATAATGAACGTGATGGGGAATGGGTTGCCTTCTTTGATAATGGAGATAAAGATTGGAAAGGTGATTATTTAGAAGGTAAAGAAAGTGGGCATTGGGAGGTATATTTTAGAAATGGAAATAAGGAATCAGAAGGAGAATATATAGAAGGTCTAAAACATGGAGTTTGGAAGTATTCCTTTGAGAGTGGAAAGCTTTTTCGTACCGGAAGTTATTTGAACGACCTGGAGAACGGAGAATGGTTTAGTTATTGGGAAAACGGTCAAATTTTCACAAATGGGCACTTTTTAAAAGGTAAAGAAGAAGGGGAGTGGGTGTCCTACTTTGAAACAGGTAAATTAAAAGATAGGGGAAGTTTTAAAGAAGGAAAACTCAATGGTGATTGGGAAGGCTGGTTTGAGGCCGGGTATCCAAAGTATGCTGGTAAATGGGATAATGGAACTAGAACGGGCGAATGGACATTTTGGTATCCAAAGGAAATAGTTCGAGAGCATGGAAATTTTAGCCAAAATTTAAAAGAGGGTAAGTGGGAGTATTTTACAGAATACGGAAGATTAGAATCCTCTGGAAATTATTCTAATGGATCCAAAACGGGTAAATGGATTTTCAATTACCCACAGGGTCAAATAAAAAGAGAGCAAGGGTATAAAGATGATCGACCTAATGGCGAATGTAAAGTGTATAATGAAAAAGGAGTTGTGGTAAATCATAGTTATTACAAGAATGGGAGGCTCCATGGAAAGTATGAACTGTTTAATGAGGAAGGAAAATCCATAAAATCAATCACCTACAAAAATGGGGTTAGAATAAAGTAGGTTGCAACCCGTTATGAATAAAAGAGCTTGATAGAATTGATGGGCCTTTTATTTGGAAATAAGAAACTTTATTAAAAAAATCTCGTAAATTGAATTGTTTAGGTTCTTTACTGCATTAGACTTGGTCTAAAATAGTAATTGGAGTGAAAGGAGTGAAAGGGGGAGTTGAGGAGCTCTCCCTTTATTTTTTTATACGATTGTCCATAAAAAGAGAAGTTAGCTACCTCTTTTTTATTTAGTTTTTTTAATCTTTAATACATCTTGGGTTAATTCTCTATAATCTTTTCTGTTTCTGAAAATGTCAATCGCTAAATATACCGAATTTCTAAAACTTGTAGAGTCGGCTTGGTTCTGACCTGCTATGTCAAATGCCGTTCCATGATCTGGTGAAGTTCTTACAATGGGTAATCCAGCAGTAAAATTTACTCCCTCATTATTTGAAATGGTTTTAAATGGAATCAGTCCTTGGTCATGGTACATAGCTAAAACCCCGTCAAACTTTTTGAATTGGCCCGACCCAAAAAAACCATCGCTAGGAAAAGGCCCAATTGCAATATTGTTCTGGGAATTGAACTCATCAATGGCAGGAATAATGGTATTTAGCTCTTCTTTACCAATCACACCATTATCTCCAGCATGCGGGTTTAATCCTAAAACAGCAATTCGAGGTTGGTGGATATTAAAATCTTGAATGAGACTTTTCTTAAATACCTCCAGAGTGGTTACAATTTTTTCTTTAGTCAATACACTGGCAACATCTTTAAGGGGTACGTGACCAGTAACAACGCCAACTCGAAGGTTATTATGAACCATCATCATTAATGGGTTTTCCTCACCAGCATAATTGGCTAGATACTCTGTATGCCCTTTTACATTGTCATCTTCCCATGGTATATTTTGTTTATGAATGGGTGCTGTAACCAAAACATCTGCATGATTTGAGGCAAGTGCTAAAGTCGCCTGCTTTATGGATTCATATGCTAGTATACCAGAATCGTTAGCTACGGTCCCAAAATTGAGTTTAGGCTTATGTTCGGGTATATCAATTAAATTTACCTTCTTAGTATGGAACTTTTGATGGTTTTGTATGAAATTGAAACTAAAATCTTGAGTGCCAATTTCTTTACGATATGCCTTAGAAACCAATCCGTTACCATACACTAAAGGGGTGCATAATTCAAACATCCGAGTATCTAGAAAGGACTTAATAATAATTTCTAGTCCTACCCCATTAATATCACCACATGAAATGGCAACTTTTATTTTATCTGAAACTTTCTTCATTTTTTGACTTGATACGTGATTCTGAAAAATTCATTTCTTAACAAGAGTTACAAAAATAGGTAACACTTCAAATGAATTGTATTTTAGAGCAACCTAAATTGGTATAATTCCGTCATATTTGGGTGACTTAAAGATGACAAAAATAGTAGTATTAATACTATACCTTTGTCAATAAATCTACGTTAACCTATACGTAAGTAAAAGAATGAGAAATAAATTAACGTTACTTATTATATTTTTTGGATTGATTTCTTTGCAATCCTTTGCTACGCATAATAGAGCGGGTGAGATTACCTATGAACATATTTCTGGCTTTACATATAAAATTACGGTAACCACTTATACGGATATTCAATCTTATACCGCAGATAGGTGTGAGGTAGAAGTTTTCTTTGGTGATGGAACAAGTAAATTTGTAAGTAGAACTAATGGAAATACTTGTACAAGTCCAGTACCCTTTTGTATAGCTTGTGGAGATTCTATTAGTACTACTATCAAGAGGAATTCTTATGAAACTAATCATACATTTCCAGGAACAGGTACGTATAAAATTAGCATGGAAGATCCTAATAGGAATAGTGGGGTTGTGAATATTCCAAACTCCATCAATCAGGTGTTTGCATTATATTCTGAATTAATAATTTTCCCATCTGGGGTACCAAATTCTTCGCCATACCTACATTATCCTCCAATTGATGATGCTTGTTTAAATGAAATTTATGAACATAACCCGGGGGCGGTAGATCAAGATATTTCGAATAATGGTGAAAGTGATAGCTTGGTGTTTTCCTTGGTTTCCTGTTTAGGAACCGGAGGTAATCCAATACCTAACTATACTTTGCCAGACCAATGGCCTGCTGGACCTAATAATACTATTACCATTGATCCGCAAACGGGCACGTTAACATGGAATAGTCCTCAAATTCAAGGAGAATATAATGTGGCAATCCTAATTGAGGAATATAGAAGAGTAGGTACTGCCATAATAAGGGTAGGTAGTGTTTTAAGAGATTTGCAAATTGATGTAACCAGTTGTAACGCCAATAACCCTCCAGTAATTCAGCCGATTTCGGATACCTGTGTAACAGCTACCGATGTGTTAATGAAGACAGTTACCGCTATTGATAATGATTTATTACCAAATGGCAATTTTCAGGAAGTGACCATCGAAGCTAAGGGAGATCCATTTGAAGTTCAAGGAATTAAAGCAACCTTTCCTGAAAAAACAAGAGAACGCGTGGTTTCTTCGGAATTCAGATGGTCAACTCAATGTAATCATATTCGTTCCTATCCCTATTTTGTGGTGTTTAGGGCTAGTGACAATGCACCTAAGGTGAATTTAGTGGATTATTATGACTGGCGCATATCTGTAAATGGTCCGGCACCTACCGGGCTCACCACTGAACCTATAGGTTCAAATGTGCAAGTATCATGGGGGTATGCAACTTGTACAAACGCGGTTGGGTATAGAATATACAGAAAGTCTGATTCTATTGGCTATATAGCTCCTAATTGCGAAACGGGTATTCCTGCTTCAACAGGATATCAATTGATAGGAAGTACTACTGGAGCAGGAAGTACTAGTTTTATTGATGATGGGAATGGAAATGGATTGGTTATTGGTGAACAGTATTGTTATATGGTTTATGCTTTCTTTGAGGATGGAGCCGAAAGTTATCCATCGGTTGAAAGTTGCGCCACTTTGCGAAAAGAAGTGCCAATTCTTACTCGAGTAAGTGTAAATATTACAAATACGAGTATTGGTTCTGATACTATAAAATGGTCTAAACCTACCGATATAGATGTTATTAAACATCCTGGGCCCTATCGGTATACAATTTTAAGAAAGGAGGGTAATGCAAGTTTTAACCCTATATTTACCTCCGTGTCTAATGTTGATTTGGCACTTATTGATACGGTTTACGTAGATGCAAATTTAAATACCGAAGAAATTAAATATTCGTACAAAATTCAGATTTATAGTAATGATTCACTACTGGGTGCCTCTAGTGCCGCAACATCTCCTTTTTTAAAGGCCAAACAATTAGATAATCGTCTTGAATTATCACTTGATATTGATGTTCCATGGCAAAATAATAACATGTTAGTGTATAGAATGGATAATACAGGAGCCTTTAATTTTATTGGTTCAAGTTCTTCTCTGGTTTATACAGATAGTAATTTGGTTAATGAAAGGGAGTATTGCTATTATATTAAAACGGTTGGACAGTATTCGGATACAGCTTTGGAAAGACCTTTAATTAATAATTCTCAAATAGTTTGTTCATTTCCTAAAGACCTGCAAGCACCTTGTCCGCCACAAAATGTTCAAATAGAATCAGATTGTGAATTATTTTACAATAAACTGTCTTGGTTAAATCCTAATGACGTGTGCGATACCACAGATGATGTGGTTTCCTATAACATTTATTATAGTCAGGTTGAATTCGGTGAATCAGAATTAATTGAGATTATTGATGGTGCTGAAAATACAACCATCACATTCTCTGATTTATCATCGGTGGCGGGTTGCTACTATGTAACCGCTATAGATTCGTTTAAAAATGAAAGTGAACCTAGTAACACCGTATGCGTGGATAACTGTCCTTATTATGAACTTCCAAATATATTTACTCCAGGAATTGATGGTGTAAATGATTATTTTATTCCTTTACCCGATTGGAGATATGTAGAACGAGTAGATATGCATGTCTATAATCGCTGGGGAGAGGAAGTGTATTACACCACAGATCCGGCTTTGGGTTGGAATGGAAATAGTCCGGAAGAAGAATTAATGGCTACTGGAGTATACTTTTATGTATGTACGGTGTATGAAATAAGATTACAAGGAATTGTAGAAAGAGTTCTTAAAGGAACTGTAACTTTGCTTCGTGAAAAACCGGGGCAACCCAGTAATTAATTTGATATGTTTACAGGAATTATAGAAGAGCTGGCAGAGGTGAGGTCTCTTCAAACAGAGCAAGAAAACTTGCATATTACCTTAAAATCATCCATTACATCTGAGTTGAAAATTGATCAAAGTGTCGCTCATAATGGAGTGTGTCTAACGGTAGTTAAGATAGAGAATGATCAATATACAGTTACTGCGATTAAGGAAACCTTGGATAAAGCCAATATTGGTGACTTAAAGGTTGGAGATAAGGTAAACATGGAACGAAGTATGGTGATGAATGGCAGGATTGATGGCCATATTGTGCAAGGACATGTAGATCAAACTGCAACAGTTTTAAAAATTGAAGAGGATCATGGGAGCTGGAAATTTGGATTTGATTATGATTCCAAACAAGGTAATTTAACCGTGCCAAAAGGATCTATTACCATTAATGGAGTAAGTTTAACGGTTGTAGATTCAGTGCCTGGGTATTTGAGCGTTGCGATTATTCCATTTACTATTGAACACACTAATTTTCATACTTTTAAAATTGGCACGCGTGTTAATTTGGAGTTTGATGTAATTGGTAAGTATGTAGCTACTTATATGGCTAACATTAATTCTTAAGAATTTTTCGTTTAAATGAAGAAATTATTTAGTCTACTAGCTTTAATAAAAGACTATAAATTACCTGCGTTTTTAAACGTTTTACTGAATTTACTTTCAGTTGTATTTGGATTGTTTTCCTTAGGAATGCTAGCGCCATTCTTAAATTTAATTTTTCTAAAAACAGATGAAGAATATGCGGATTATTTAGCTGAAGTACCCGAAACTATTTCTTTGGGGGCAATTAATGCGGAATTAGTAATGGATCATTTTTATTACTTTATGGCCGAACTCATAGTTAGAAACCCTGAAGGAGGAAAAATGAATGCGCTATTATTGATTTGTATTCTCATTGTAGTGTTTATTTTTCTAAAGAACATTACCCGATATTTTTCTTATTTCTTTTTGGCCACAGTTAGAACTGGTGTAATGCGTGATCTAAGAAATAAAGTGTTTAATAAGGTGGTTGGACTTCCCATTTCTTATTTCAATGAAGAAAAAAAAGGGGATATCATGTCTAGAATGACAAATGATGTTCAGGAAGTAGAATGGACAATTATGACCTCTTTAGAGATGATGTTTCGAGATCCTTTTTCCATTGTTGTCTATTTGATAACTCTGGTTATGATTAGTCCCGAATTGACCTTATTTGTCGTTTTAATTTTACCTGTTTCCGGTTATATAGTGGGAAGCATTGGGAAGTCTTTAAAAAAGACTTCTGATGATGGACAAGAACAAATGGGTGGTTTGGTAGCTATGATGGAGGAGACTATTTCCGGACTTCGAATTATCAAAGCTTTTACAGCAGAGAAACTAACTCGGTTTAAGTTCAATAATCAAAATGAATCCTATACACAATTGATGATCAAAATGTATCGTAAACGTGATTTGGCGTCTCCGGTAAGTGAGTTTTTAGGAGTGCTTATTTTGGTCTTTGTAATTTGGTACGGTGGTAGACTCATTCTTATTGATGATCAAAGTGCTTTGTCCGCGTCTCAATTTATTGTTTACATTGTCATATTTACCCAAGTAATTCCTCCCGTAAAATCATTTACAGTTGCCATTTATAATGTACAAAAGGGTAGGGCGTCATTAGATCGTATTGACAAGATTCTGTTGGCCGAGAATGTGATTACCGACCCAATTTCCCCAGTTAGTAAGCCTACCTTTACTGATAAAGTGGAATACAAGGATATTCGTTTTAAGTATCAAAAGGATGAGGTGTTAAAGGGTGTTTCTCTTAATGTAAATAAGGGTGAAATGATTGCGCTAGTTGGGCCTTCTGGAAGTGGGAAGTCAACATTAGCAGATTTATTGCCTCGTTTTTATGACATTAGTGAAGGACAAATCAATATTGATGGGATTTCAACAAAGAATATTAAGGTGCAAGAGCTAAGAAGCCTAATAGGTATGGTGACGCAGCAAAGCATCTTGTTTAACGATACGATTAAAGGAAATATTTTGGTAGGTAATCCGGAAGCTTCACAGACTGAAATTGAGGAGGCTGCAAAGGTGGCGAATGCGCATGATTTTATCTTAAATCTGCCAGGAGGTTATAATTATAATGTAGGAGATGGTGGCGCCAAATTATCGGGTGGGCAAAAACAACGTTTAAGTATTGCTCGGGCTATTTTGAATAATCCACCTATTCTAATTCTGGATGAGGCAACCAGCTCTTTAGATACGGAAAGTGAAAAACTAGTTCAAGAAGCTTTGGATATGTTAATGAAATCACGAACATCTATTGTAATTGCACATCGTTTATCTACTATTGTAAATGCCGATAAAATTTATGTGCTTGAACATGGTAAAGTTATTGAAAGCGGAACCCACATAGAGCTTATAAAGAACAGTAAAATGTATAAAAAATTATATGAGCTTCAGTCTTTTAACTAAATCTAAACTTATGAAAACAACGTTTGCAATTTTGCTTGCCTTAATTACCGCTTCACTTAGTTGGGCTCAAATCACCATTGATTCTTCAGATATTGGCACCATAGGTGATGAATTAATCATCCTAGCTGATACCGCAGTTTCTGGGAAAACAGTATTACCTGGTTCAACCACTGCTCAGGTATTTGATTATACCGGTTTGTCATTCCAATCCATCGATACCATGCGTTTTATTAGTTCCGCAGGAACTCCAGGAGTGTCAGATTTTCCAAATTCAAATTTGGTAATAAGTCGCTCAATGGGTCAAGAAATTATTTATGCTGTTAAATCCCAAAGTTCAGTTGAGCTTGACGGAGTATATGGTGATTTATACGGTATTGGTGCAGCTGGTGTTATTGATTTTGATCCAAATGTATTATTGACTCCGTTTCCTTTAGATCATGGTGATACATATATTAGTAGCCAATTGGTGGATACCACCATTAATGACACTCTTACCGGACTTTTTGATTCCTTACGTTTAAAGAGTGTTATCACAACTGTTAGTGCTATTGATGCATTTGGAACACTAAATTTACCAAACTCTACTATGGATGTTTTAAGGAAGTATGATGTCGAAGTTAGGGCAGATACTCTTTGGGGTCAGATATTTGGCTTTTGGCAAGAAGTACAGGTAACAGGAGGAACTAGTTATTATTACAGGTTTATCGCTAAAGGAAAGTCGTATTATGTTTTGGAGGTTAATGCAACTCAGGCGGGTGTGGTTACATCTGCCGATTTTCAAGCAGGTAGTTCGTTGTTAGCAGGGGTAGCAAATATAGATGGCGTTCAATGTTACTCTGAGTCAAATGGAAATGTTGAAGTAATTGCGGTTGGTGGTACTCTACCTTATTCTTATTCATGGAGTACGGGGGCTACAACTGCTCATATTTCAAATGTGTCGGCCGGAGCTTATACGGTTACGGTAACGGATGCGACTGCTGCTCAAAGTCAGCTTAATATAAATGTTTCTGAGCCAGACTCTATCAAAGTAGATACTTTACAAGTAGGAGCTGATTATGGAAATATGGAGGGATTTGTTGATATTGATGTTTCAGGAGGAACCCCTTCATTTTCATACGTATGGTCAAATGGAGAAACTACAAAGAATATTAATAACCTTGATTTTGGGTCTTATACCGTTACGGTTACAGATAATAATGGGTGTACAAATACCAATAGTTTCATAGTAGATGACCTGACTTCCATTGCCGATCTTAATACGATAGAGGACTTAAAGTTATATCCAAATCCTAGTAATGGAATATTACATATGGAAACTGATAAAGATTGGAAATTAGAAATTTACCATTTAGATGGGAAGCGAATTTTTGAAGTACAAGGTTTTGGGAAAAATGAAATTAGTGTTCCTTCAAACATCAGCGGGTTAAAGTTAGTCAAAATACAGGTGGACGGAAATTGGTATTTTTCTCGAGTTCATTTCCAGTAGAAAGCAAAATATGACTACAAAAAAATGGGGTTGTGTATGCACACCGCCCCATTTTTCATATTCACCCATTTTAAAGATTCGTTTGCTTTTCAGCAATACTTTTCGTTAAGTCTCTACAAAAGTAGATGAACATATGAATTAGTTCCAAGGCTGATTTAATTGTGATTATCTTTATAATGTGGCAATCATTTTGTTAATCATCTGTATATAAGATTGTTGCTGTCTTAAAAATTATTTTTATAATTTTGAATTTTCTGATTTGCTAAATTCTAAAATGGGTATATTTCTTTGTCTAGCCGATGCCCAAATATAATAGGGATAATAATTTTCGGTATACTTTTTACCGTTTGGTAGTGTAAAGCTTATTTGATTGAAAGCTTCCAAATTTGCGTGGTATAAGTCGGTCTTATTAAAATTGTCAATAGCGAAGTCTTGGAAATTCGCTAATAATTTTTTTTCAAATTGGTAATGGGGTTTGTTCACATCACATTGGTTTTCAATGTGCTCAAGGGTGTCTTCCATTTCTTGTACATTGTTATCATCAGTACAAATTAAAAGTCTAAAAAATAAGGCATCTTGGTATATATCTCTTCGAATGTTAATAGATTCTGAATCTAAAATAAGAGCAACATATTTCTTGCTTTCTTCGATATTTCCTAGAAAATAATGTGCCATTTTTAGAGCTGAATAAATGGTCAGCTTCATTTCCAAAGTTAGATTGGCATCCATTTTTTTCAAGCCTAATTGAACTTCTTTTATTTTTAATTTAAGTTGGTTTTCATCACCTAAATACGCAAACGCCATTGTTTCGTAATTGGCCGCATAATAAAATAGTTTTATCTTGATGTTTGGATCCGTTCCAAACTTTCCTTTTCCAATATCTAATTTGAGTTTTTTTAGTAGACTAATTAGTTCATCAAATTCACCGATGCAAATGCAGCTGGTAAGATGTTCAAAATAAGCTTGAAGACATTCGTTCGCTTCGTTAATGACAGCTACGTCATCCATAATAAGTTTGGTGAGCTTGTACTGCGCAATAACATCTTGAGTGAGACATAAGTGAACCGCCTTAGCCATTCTTTGGTAGTAAAGAGTCCTTTTTGGAAAATTGATATCTTTTTCTGAACTTTCTAAATCTTCTAATGAAGAAATTTTAATATCGTGAATATATCCACCTGTTTGTTTTTCTTGAATAAGCTCGTGATAAGAATTGGAGGCGTCCAAATAGGTTTTGTAATTCTCCATGGTTTCTTTTTCTAAAGTGGAAGTTAGGGCATAATCCTCTTTAGTGAAAGCATTTAATCGCGTTCCTAATATTTTTTTCCACTCAAGAACTTGAATAATGTAACCAAAACGCTCATGTTTGTTTGCTAATTTCTCTACACGTTCCAACTCTTTCCACGCTTCTTTTTCTAATTGACGATTGTAAAGAATTTCAACGTGATGTAATCCTTTGGAAATCTGAGAGTCAATAGTTTTAGAGCTTTTAACTAAAGACTCCAAGATGCTATGATACAGGTAGTTTCTACGCTGAATTTCGTTATTATCTTTTTTGTGTTTGTCGTCAGATTTGCCCGTTCTAATATCATTAAATAATTTGTAATAGCTGGGATTGTTATCCTTCTTAATGGATAGACTAAAGGCGCGGAGCTCTCCTTGAGATAAGGATTGGATTAGTCTTTCTAAAGATAATTTTGGCATAATATGATGTGAATAAGAGAAAGTAAAAGTACGGGTTTACGGGCATTTGAAACAAAGAATTTAATACGTTTTAAGAACTTTTCTACTTTTGGTAAATGGGTAAGTTCAACGGTACTAAAGTGGTAGGGTTGGGTTTATTGCTTTCTAGTGTACTGGTAAAGCAACAAAATGTAAAAAGGAGTGCAACTTCTATTGATTCTTTTCTAATGGATTGGTGCAACATTCAGGTTTTGCTTCTCAGTCTGAAGCAGAGACGGCAGCACTTTCGAAATCAGATCCTGTATGTATTCAGGGGTATTTATAATTGGAAATACGGGATTATTAAGGTTGAATGAATTGTAAAAAGCATTAAAGAAACAGGTAACAAGTAAAGAACAGTGTAATGAGAAGGTTAAAGGAGGTGGATACTTATATTATTAAAAATGAAGCTTGGACAAGTGAATTGGAATTGTTACGAGAAACCATCCTTCAAATTGGAATGGAGGAGTGTTTTAAGTGGAGCGCTCCGGTTTATGCGCATTACAAAAAGAATGTTGTGGGTTTGGGAGCTTTCAAAAACCATTTTTGCATTTGGTTTTTTAACGGCTCACTTTTAAAGGATGAAAACAAGCGCTTGTATAACGCTCAAGAAGGTAAAACTACAGCTATGCGTCAGTGGCGTTTTCAAAACCTTGATGAGGTGGCCAGTCATGTGGAGGAAATTGAAGCTTATTTAAAGGAAGCAATGAAAAATACCTCAATTGGCAAGGTGGTTAAACCTCGAGTAAATAAACCATTAATTATTCCCATTGAATTAGAGGAGGAATTTAAAACCGATAAAGGCTTGAAAACTGCTTTTGACGGTTTGAATTTAACCAAAAAAAGAGAATATGTAGCTCATATTGATAGTGCTAAGCGCGAAAAAACCAAATTGGATAGGTTGGCTAAAATCATACCTGCGATTCTAGATGGAAAGGGCTTAAATGATAAATATAGGAAGTAAAAAAGGGGATTGTTTAACGCTCCCCTTTAAATTTATTTTACTCTTTTAATACTGCAACCTAGCGCATTGGTAGTTTCTGGATTGATTTCTTTACCACCGACTAAATTTTGCAAAGCGTCCATAGCATAAGTGTGTTTAACCTCTGATTCATTTTTGTGATTGTCATCAATAGCACCTCGGTACACTAAATTATTTTCATTGTTGAATAGGTAAACTTGCGGAGTTGCTTTTGCTCCAAATGCATCAGCAACTCTAGAATCTTTATCCATTAAATATTGAAAATCATATTTCATTTCAGTAGCGTGCTTTTCCATTTCAGATAAAGAAGCTTCACCTGCTCTTCGTGCCTCGTTTGAGTTTAAAAGAACAAAGCCGATGTCATTTTTCTTACAATAATCTGCTAGGTCAGGATACCTACTTTCCCATGCAATCACAAATGGACAGGTATTAGAAGAGAAAATTACGATTAATCCATTTTTTTTTGCGTAAGATTTTAAGGAGGCGTTTTCCCCCTTAAAATTAGTTACGTCCATATTCATTGCTTTACTGGATTTCCCAATTGGCAAGGGATCGTTGTTTACATCAGTAAATGCAGAAGCAGTTATTGCTATTCCTACTAAAATAAATAGACTCAATGATTTCATAGTTTTTGTTTTATAACGGAATATTTCCGTGTTTCTTTTTCGGTAAGGTTTGAACTTTATTTTCTAAACTTTCAAAAGCAATGATTAATTTTTCCCGGGTTTCTTCCGGTAAAATCACATCATCCACATAACCTCTTGCAGCGGCTCTATAAGGATGAGCAAATTCCTCTGCATACTCCGCTTCCTTTTGCTTCCACATAGCCTCTGGATCCTCTGCATTTTTAATGTCATTTCTAAAAATGATTTCCGCAGCTCCTTTGGCACCCATAACGGCAATTTCAGCTCCTGGCCAAGCAAAGTTGAAGTCGGCACCAATATGCTTTGAGTTCATTACATCATAAGCGCCACCATAAGCTTTTCGTGTAATAACAGTAATTCTAGGTACAGTAGCTTCACTAAATGCATATAATAATTTAGCTCCATTTGTAATGATTGCATTCCATTCCTGGTCAGTTCCTGGTAAGAATCCTGGTACATCTTCCAATACCAATAGAGGGATGTTAAAAGCATCACAAAAACGAACAAAACGAGCTGCTTTAGTAGATGATTTGATATCCAGTACGCCCGCCAAAACAGCTGGTTGATTAGCTACAATACCTACAGACTTACCTCCTAAACGGGCAAAACCTACAACAATATTTTCAGCGTAATCTTTATGGATTTCATAAAATGAATCATAATCTACAATTCCTTGAATAACATCATGAATGTCATATGGGTGATTTGGGTTTTCAGGAACAATGGTATTTAATTCTTCACGTTTTTCATTACCAAATTTGTAAGGTAACGATGGTGCTTTTTCTTCACAGTTTTGTGGGATGTATGAAAGTAGGTTACGTAATTTTTCGAAACCTTCAATTTCGTTTGCCGCTGTAATCTGACTCACACCTGACTTCATAGAATGTGCAGAGGCACCTCCTAAATCTTCAGAGCTTACCACCTCGTGAGTAACCGTTTTAACAACGTTAGGGCCAGTTACAAACATGTAAGACGTATTCTCTACCATCATGATAAAGTCAGTCAAGGCAGGAGAGTATACGGCTCCTCCAGCACAAGGACCCATAATTGCCGATAATTGAGGAATAACCCCACTTGCTAATGTGTTCTTGTAAAAGATATCGGCATATCCACCTAGTGAAACTACACCCTCTTGAATACGTGCACCACCCGAATCATTTAAGCCAATAATTGGGGCTCCATTTTTCATGGCCAAGTCCATAACCTTCACAATTTTTTCAGCATGTGCTTCTGCTAAAGAACCACCTAAAACAGTGAAATCTTGGGAAAATACGTAAACTAACCTACCGTTAATTTTTCCGTATCCAGTAACTACACCATCACCTAAAAACTTTTGTTTATCTAATCCAAAAAGGGTTGATCTGTGAGTAACCAATTGACCTAATTCTTGAAAAGTACCTTCATCCAATAAAAATTGCACACGTTCTCTGGCCGTTAATTTGCCTTTTTTGTGTTGTGCATCAATTCTTTTTTGGCCACCACCTAATAGGGCTTCTTTCTTTATATCTAATAATCTTTTAGATTTATCGTCCATTGATCTGTTTTTTAATTTAGAAACGGCTAGGTTTCTAAAGCCTTTTAAAATTGGATTTCAAAGATAGAAAATGAGGATAAATAGATACTTTTTTTAAGCCGTTTAAATTCCTTAAAAAATGGAATGTACAAATATGCAGTATTGGCAAATGTTTATGTGGTTTCACTACATTTGTGCGCAATCAAATTACATTTAAAATGAGTCAAGATAGAATTAACGCTTCAGGAGCACCAAAGCCAGTAGGGGCTTATCCACACGCACGTCAAGTAGGTAACTTATTGTTTTTATCGGGAGTAGGACCAAGAACTGCGGGTTCTGATGGTACAGATTCTAAAGTACCTGGTTTAGAGGTGAATACTAATAGTCATTTTGTGAATTTTGATTTTGAAGCACAATGTCATTCGGTATTTCAAAATGTACGCGCGGTATTAGAAGCTTCAGGTTCTAAGTGGGAAAACTTAGTGGATGTAACGGTTTTCTTGGTAGATATGAAAAGAGATTTTTTGACTTTTAATAAGATTTACGCAGAGTATTTTTCGGATGTTCAACCCTGTAGAACTACTGTTGAAATTAACGCATTACCCACGCCAATAGCCATTGAGCTTAAGTGTATTGCTACTATATAGAGTTTCCTAGATTTACGTATCTTTAGCATATAAAACATCTAGATATGAAGTGGTTATCGGTTATTTTTTGTGCTTTTTTATTTTTTGGAGTTACTTCTTGTGAAAAGTATGATAAGGAGAAATGGGATAAGAAAAAACACAAATATGGAGAATGTGGAATGGCTGAGTGGGATCTATGTAATGATGATAGATTTGAAGACCCGTATATCCAATCGGATAATTTAGAGGTATTTATTCTTTCTCCATTAGTGGTCTCCGATGAATGCAATTGCATTGTAGAGGGAAAAGTGAAGTACGTGGAAAATGGAAAAACTGCGGCTATGGTATATTACTACAGTGGTGAATGTGGTGGAGAAGCCAAGAAAGTTTTGTGTATAGATGGTAATTGCGATTCAAAAAAGAGTCCAGTTTGTTATTTCTACCCTGCAAATTGCGATGAAACGGATCAATCCAATGACTAAATGAAAGAATGAGTTCATTACGGATTAGTATGGTGCAGACCTCTCTGCAGTGGGAAAACCCTAAATCCAATTTGGAAATGTTTTCAGCAAAGTTAGAATGCATTGAAAAGGGGATTGATTTGATTGTTTTACCCGAAATGTTTTCAACCGGCTTTTCAATGAAGCCAGAACAGTTTGCTGAATCGATGGAAGGACCTTCAATAGATTGGTTAAGATTAAAAGCAACGCAACTTAATTGTGTAATTACTGGAAGTCTGATTATTACGGAAAAGGGTGAGTATTACAATCGGTTAATTTGGATGCGACCTGACGGAACTTTTGACCATTACGATAAGAGGCATTTGTTTTCATTAGCTAGTGAAGAAAATCATTATACAGCAGGATCTAATCGTTTGATTGTAGAGCTTAAAGGTTTCCGGATAATGCCATTAATTTGTTATGATTTAAGATTTCCGGTATGGAGTAGAAATGACTTGAACTATGACCTCGTAATTTATGTAGCTAATTGGCCCGAACGTAGATCTTTTTTTTGGTCTCAATTATTGATAGCAAGGGCCATTGAGAACCAGTCATTTGTATTAGGCGTAAATAGAGTAGGTAATGATGGTAATGGAATTTCTCATACGGGTGACTCTATTTGTTTAGGACCCTTAGGTAATCCAATTGCCCAAGCCAAGCCTGGTAAAGAAGAAATTGTTTCGTTTGAGATTACTAAGGGAGAAATAGAATCTGTTCAGAATAAGTTTAAATTTTTAAATGATAGAGACTCTTTCGAACTCTCTATGGATTAAACTCCACCTCCCATGTTTCCTCCATGTCCCAATTAGCTCGAATATCAATGGTGCCTTTATAATTTACAATTTTTTCAGGCTGTATTCCTTTTTCAATGTTTCCAGTATCCCAAACCTTATTATCATTTGCGTCAAAAATTAAACGAAACTTATACGTACCTGGAACCGCTAACTCATGGTAGATAACATCTCCTGATTTTATATTATAGGTTCGTAATTTTTTGCCATTTGTATCCAGTAGTTCTAATAATAAAGGCCCCTTATAAGTGTCTACTTTGACAGTAAAACGGAAGCTCCCATAATCCTCAAAGTTTTTGGTTTTGAATTTTAAAGTAGTAGAATCATTGCTTTGATTTAAAATATCTGTAAAAGAACCATTATCAAAAATGAACGCATACTCTGTACTTGGTTCCCATTTATGGGTAATCAATATTTTTCGTAATTGGGTGGAAGTTCCATTTTTTCTATCGGGTAGTTCAGCTTTTATAAGGTTTTTGGTAAAAGCATCAACCATAGCTATTGTATCTGTTCCGGAAACAAATTTCATGCTATCAATATTCCAATTCACAAGTGGTCGACTAAAGGTTAATTGTAAGGTATCAAAGTAATGATGAACTCCGGCATTTGAGCCTAAACCAATCTTTAATAAGGGCATGGAACGCTTTTTTTTCTTTAAAAGTTTAAAATACTTTTCTTTACTATAAACATCCACTTCTACAGTATCGGTATAGCCTGTTTCATCCGAAATGAGAACGGTTACCGAATCTATATCTGCATCTCCAGGAATCCAAAATTTGAAACTATCAGCTTTCAATTCTTCAATATAATAGTCTGTTTCTTTCTGAGAAGGAATGAATTTAAACCTAGGCTTTCTCAAATCATTATTGAACCCAATGTTGAAGGTGAAATAATCCGTAGAAAGTTCTTTACTAATAAATTGTAAAGTGTCGAGTTCTTTAAAAAGGAACATGTCCACCTCCGGGTTAATTTCAGATTCAATAGATTCATTGTGAAACCCAATATGGGTTTGTGGAACGTATTTGAAATTTTCTCCAGGGGATTCTAATGCATATATGTTATAGTCTCCTTTGGCTAAAAACCTCAGTTGATAATTACCTTTATCATCCGTTTGAGTTACATACCTAGGGCTGCCCTTATATAACCCAGAGTCGTTTACAGCAGAATATAACACGATTTTGATGCCATTCATTGCCTCTTGGGTAAAGGCATCAGAAACAGTTCCCGTAACAAGACCTGAGTCAATATATGAGCCTGTTGAAAATACATAAAGATTACTATCAAGTACGTTTCCTTCATTAAGATCTACAATGGCGTTCCCGAAGTTGAAATTGTAAGTGGTGTTTGGAGTCAGTGTATCCTTGATTTCAAAAAAGACCCTCTTGCCCTTAATTTTATACGTAACCGGATAGTCTAATGGTGGTGAGATCACCAATTCAGAATTTAGACTTTTGATTTCGACAAATTCATCAAACTCCATAGCAATCGTATTACCTGAGAAGTTGGTGGAAAGATTAGCCGGGCTTAACTTTTTAACCTTTGGTGGCTGATTGTCTTTTTGACCTCCTGTGAGTGGTCTAGGCTGCGCACATTGAATGGAGTGCAGAGCAATTGCTCCGATTAAGAAGTAAAAAAGAAAAGTCTTCATCTTATGCAATTGAGTTGGTAATGATTTGAGCAATTTGTTCTAAATATTTTTGATCAATGTTGTCAAAGCTTCCTTCAGTTGTGCTGTCAATGTCAATTATTCCAATAACATGTCCTTCTCTTGAAAATATGGGAACAACAATTTCTGATACACTGTCTGAACTGCACGCAATATGTCCTGGAAATAGATTTACATTTTTAACGATAACCGTTTTTCTATTTTCCCAAGCAGTTCCGCAAACGCCTTTACCTTTAGAAATCCGAGTACATGCGATGGGGCCTTGAAAAGGACCTAAAACAAGTTGTTCCTCTTCCACCCAATAAAAGCCAATCCATAAATGCTCAAAGGTCATTTTTAATGCACTACTAATGTTCGCTAAGTTAGCTATTAGATTAGATTCCCCCTCTATTAACGCACGTACTTGAGGGACTAACGTTTGATATGCAGACTCTTTATTAGATTTCGAAATAAGTAACTTTTCAGCCATGATGCAAATATAGTAAGGCATTTGGGGTTGAAATAAAATTAATTATAAGAGATGTGAAATTTTAACCTGAAGCAATGGCTAAAGAGACTATACTTACTTTGGTATGGGGTATTTGTAAAATTTTATTGGCGCACGCTTCTATGGTTGAACCAGAAGTAATAACATCATCAACTAAAAGTACATGTTTGTTTTCTATGTTGCTAGAACTTCCTAGACTGAAAATTGTTTTTACGTTGGTCCAGCGATTAAATAAACCCTTGTTGGTTTGGGTATCACTATGCGTTTGCCTGAAAAGCACATCGTTATGCACCGGTATTTCTAATATATTGGAAATACCGTTGGCTAAAAGTTCAGCCTGGTTATAACCTCTAATACGCATTTTTTTTGGGTGTAGTGGAACCGGAATTATGCAATCTAGATTCTTAAAACGAGAACTTTCTGACAATATTTTGCCTAATTCTTCCCCTAGAAAAATTGCGGCATCTTTATTTTCTCTGTATTTAAATTCATGAATCATATGTTGAATTCTACTCTTTTTTAAAAAAAAGTATCCTGCAGCAGCTTCAGTAACATGAGTTTTATACCAAAATAGTTTTTCTAAACTATTATTAGCATGATTTGCATAATGAGTTTTGGGTAAATCATTTTCGCATCGCAGACATAACATAGATTCGGAATGTTTTAATGCTTCTCTGCAGCCAATACACAGTTCGGGGTAGACTAAAGCTATAAAATCCGTTAAAAGAGTATTGAAATAATTTGGTTTAGAATACTTTTGGGGCATAACAGCATTAAAGGTATGGAAAATCAGGGAGATGCCCAAAAGAAGCCAATAGCTCAATACGTTCTAATAGGATTATTAATCTTATTGTCTGGAATAGGGGTATTTTTGGTTAATGAAAACCAAAACTTGAAAAAAGAATTAGCAGATTGTGGTATTTCGTATGATACCTCAGAAGAGGAACGTGTAGATGTAATGAATGACCTTAAGCTAATGGCCGGTGAGTACGATTCTTTAATGACCAACAATGATTCTATTAATACCGAATTGGTAGAGCAGAGGGATAAAGTGGATAAATTAATGGCCGATGCAAAGAAGTATAATTGGTCAATATATAAGTTAAAGAAAGAGGCAAGCACGTTACGTGAAATCATGAAGGGTTATGTGCGTACCATCGATTCCTTAAATACAGAAAATGTAGAATTGCGTGCCGAGAATATGACTGTTAGAGGTGCTTTGGGAGCTAAGGAGAAGGAAAACGATGCACTAAAACAGAACAATACTGAACTTCAAAATAAAGTCAAACTAGGAGCTAAATTGGCTGCGGTAAACTTTACAGTTTACGGGCAACGAGTTAAGCGTAATTCGGTACATAAGGAAACCAATAGAGCTAGTAACACGGAAAAAATTAAAGCATGTTTCACTATAGATGCCAATGAAGTGACTGAACCGGGTAAAAAAATGGTCTATCTAAGAATTATGACCCCGGAAGGAACGGTATTAGCTGAACGCTCAGATAATACAAATATGTTTGGTTTTGAAGGTTCAAAGATCCTTTACAGTGTAAAAAAGCAGGTGAATTATGAGAATCAATCACTTGATTTATGCATGTATTGGGATGTTGTGAATCAATTAACACCTGGAGAATATTTTGTAAAAGCCTACATTGAAGGATATGAAGTGGGATCTACCGCAATGATTTTGAAATAAGAAAATAGGGAGTTCCTATTTGTTATTGAAGTTACTCATGGTCTGCCCTAAACCAATGGTTACGAACGATTTTATTAATTTAGTAGTAGTCTGTAAGCGCTCACCCATTAGTTTTTGTTCATCAGAGCTCCATTTACCTAGAACATAATTAACCTGTGAACCAGGGTTGAATTCGCTACCCACTCCAAAACGAAGTCGGGCATATTTAGTATTTCCCAAGACTTCATTGATGTTTCTTAGTCCGTTATGTCCTCCGTCAGAACCTTTTCCACGTAAACGTAATTTTCCAAAAGGAAGGGCAATATCATCGGTAATTATCAGAACACGTTCCAAAGGAACCTTTTCTTTTTGCATCCAATAATTTACAGCTTTACCACTTAAGTTCATATAAGTGGAGGGTTTAAGTAAGATTATTTGACGACCTTTAAACTTAACCACCGCTCTGGAAGCAAGCTTATCAGGTTCAAAAAAAATACTCGATGAACTAGCTAGCTCATCGAGTATCTTAAATCCTATATTATGTCTTGTTTCTGTATATTCAGAACCTATGTTCCCTAATCCAAATACAAGATATTTCATGATGTGTCTTATGCTTCAGCAGTAGCTTCTTCAGCAGCTGCTTCACCTTCTTCCTCTTCAGCTTCATCAACAGAACCACGAGCTCTTTTCACAGCTACGATTACGTTTGATGCAGGGTCTAAAAAGTTAAGGCCTTCTACTTCCATAGTACCAACCTTGATAGATTGACCAATTCTTAATTTGGAAATTTCAATCTCAACTGTTTCCGGAATATTTTGTAATAAACCTGAAACTTTTAATTTTCTTAATGGAGTACGTAATTTACCACCATTTTTCACACCAATAGAAGCTCCGGTAAGAGCGACTGGTAAGGAAACAAATACTTCTTTACCTTCTTCTAAAATGATAAAGTCAGCGTGAACTGGAGCATCTGTTACTGGGTGAAATTGCGCTTCTTTTAAAGTAGTGCTGTACTCAGTTCCGTCAACGGTGATCAAAACATTGTATACATGCTCTGTGTAGATAATCTTATCAAAAGATTTTCTATCAATAGTAAAGTTAACTGATTTACCACCACCATACATTACACATGGTACTAACTCATTTTTTCTAGCTTCTTTAGCTCCTGTTTTTCCCAAATCTGCTCTTAGAGCACCTGTAATTGATATTGTTTTCATTCTACTTGATTGTTTCTATACTATAAAGTTATCGCTAATAGATTCATGGTTTTCTAAACTACGAATTACATCAGCAAATAAATTTGCAACTGTTAAGACTTTTATTTTATCCGATTTTCCCTTTAATGGAATAGTATCGGTTACTATTAATTCTTTAATGGCAGAATTGTTTATTCTGTCGTAAGCTGGTCCAGAAAGTACTGGATGGGTACACATGGCGCTTACGCTTTTAGCGCCCTGTTCAATCATTAATTCTGCAGCCTTACAAATCGTTCCTGCAGTATCAATAATATCATCCACGATCAATACATCCTTACCCTTTACATCACCAATAACCATCATGTTATCGATTTTGTTTGCTTCAATTCTTTGTTTGTAACAAATAGCCATTTCTAAACCTAAATACTTAGAGTAGGCATTTGCTCTTTTGGTACCTCCGGTATCAGGAGCAGCCATAACTAATTTACTTAAATCAAAATTTTCCTTAATAAATGGAAGAAAAATACTTGAAGCATATAAATGATCGACAGGTACTTCAAAGAAACCTTGAATTTGGTCTGCATGAAGATCCATGGTCATTACACGAGTAACTCCAGCAGCACCTAATAAGTTTGCAACTAGTTTTGACCCAATAGCCACTCTGGGTTTGTCTTTTCTATCTTGACGAGCAAAGCCGAAGTAAGGCATCACCGCAATAATTTGACGAGCCGATGCACGCTTAGCAGCATCTATCATCAAAAGCATTTCCATTAGGTTGTCAACCGGTGGATTAGTAGATTGAAGAATGAAAACATCTTGCCCACGAACCGTTTCGTTGAAGTATGTAGTATACTCTCCGTCACTAAATTGAGGAATGGCTACATTACCTAAATCAGACCCATAAGCTTTAGCAATTTGCTCTGCTAAAGCTTTGTCTGCATTTCCTGTAAAAAATTTTAATCTATCTCCCACGTAAATCCTGCTTAAAAAAGGGCTGCAAATTTAATTAAATAATCGTCACTTTTCCAAATAATTAGGCGTACTTGTTTTTTGTTTTATCATTCGTATAAAGTGCTGATTTCATTGGGAGTTTTTCAATTCCGTTAAAAAAATAATGGTAAAGTTTAAAAAAATATTACATTTGCGCTGTCTTTCCGAGATCAATTTTCTTCTTAAAAGGAAGGTTTTATGCCCTGGTGGCGGAACTGGTAGACGCGCTGGATTCAAAATCCAGTTCTCGCAAGGGAGTGGGGGTTCGATTCCCCCCCGGGGTACAATAAAAAAGGCCGTTCAAACATGAACGGCCTTTTTTATTTGAGCTTATTTTGCTATTGATTAACCGGAGTTTCTTGAAACAAATCACCCGCTGTTGTTACGCTGGTGTTTCCATTTAATTCGTCTTGTGGAATTAAATATCTCTGTGGAATTTTTACAGCTGTTCCTTTAGGTTGAATTCCAATAAGGTTTTTTGACCTTCTTAAATCGTTGAAAACTTCAATTTGCCCTACCATAGAACAGTATTTTTCTAACATAATTGCGTACAGCAAATCTGCCGAAGTTGCAAAATCACTTGCAACATAGTCATCATATTGACCACTTGGGTATTTTGCAGCAAGAATCTGTCTAACGGCATTTAGGTGAATCAAGGCATCAACATCATTAGTGTTTCTTGATGCAATTTCAGCCAGGATCAAATGTGTCTCGCTAGCAGTTGCCACCGGAAAAGATGAAGTTGCTGAGAATAGTCCTCCACTGTAGTTTAGGTCATAATCTGCTGGACTTCCTTTACCAATGTATAAATCCGCAAAGCGGGCTGATTCATCTGTTTTGGCATCATTTTTAGCCCCTAGTGAATCTAAAATAGTTGGCAAGTATGCTCCAGGAGCAGACATGTATCCTTGTCTATCTTGTTCTCCAAAAGAAGAATAAACATTCATGTTTTGACCATATACACCTGCGTGAGGAATCATCATATTATTAACTGGGTCCGTTATTCCTGCGTTTGCAGCAGTTTCGGCAGCGGAATAGTCACCAACATGCATGAAGTATCTAGCCTTCATTGTGTTTGCCGCCTTAACCCAACTAGCATTGTCACCTGCGTAGAAAAAATCCACCCCTGCATCGTCTGTTCCATTTCCTGAGTTTAAATCGGATATGGCCTCGTCAAGCATTGCTTGTACTCCGCTATAAACATCCGTTTGCGCGTCAAATTTGGGGTTTGGTGAATTAACCAAGTCGTTTGCCTCGCTAAAAGGGATATCACCCCAAAGGGAGGTCATTAACCCAAATGAGTTTGCCTTGGTTACTTTACAGATTCCTGTATAAAACTGATTTTGACCGGCTTTACCAATTGCTAAGTTTGCTTGTTGAATATTTCCATAGTAGAAATGTTCCCAATGGAAATCACTTGCCGTTACACCGTAAACATCATATGCAGAATACTGTCTATCTGTTCCGGTGAAATTTTGAGACCAAATTCCTGCAATTCGAGCGTTTTCTCCTTCAACGGGGAGTATGGAACCTGCCAATGCGGAGGTTACAATTGTGGACAAAGGAGCGTCATCTGCTTGATTTGGATTTTGATTAACATCCGTCATCAAATCTTGACTACATGATGTGGCCATCAAGGCAGCAACCAATCCAATAGATCCTATTTTTATAGTTCTTAATTTCATGTGTTCTCTTTTAATTGATTAAAATGATAAGTTAACTCCAATACGGTATGTTCTGGTAGATGGATTTTGAAAATAATCTAACCCCGAACCATTGTTGTCGGCTCCTGTTAAAGTTTGATTAGGATCGTTCCCGGAGTACTTGGTAAATAAGAATGCATTATTAACAGTAGCGTAGAATTTCACGTTTGTCATGCCTAAAAAACCATTCAGTTTTTCTTTTCTTAGATTGTAAGATAATCTGATTTCTCTAAATCTATACCAGCTTCCATCCTCAACAAATTGTTCTGAAGGTCCAGTAAAACCACTACCAGGACCACTTAAATAATAATCCTCATCTACAATTACATTTCCAGCGCCAAAATCTTTGATTTCACCTCTAATGGTGTAGCTACCGTCCGTATTTCGAGCATATGGGTAGTATTCAGCAACGGTTAATCCAGAATAGTTCTTCAAAGAAGTCGCATCTGAAGCAGATACCGTTGTGGTTACGTCAGTAATATCAGCTCTACCAAAGTATGCCAATGCTCCTTTAGTACCATTCCACATTTCCATGCCTACAGCCGCATCAAACAATACATATAATTCCCAGTTATCATATTTAAATGTATTTCCAATTCCGAATCTAAAGTCTGGATTTGGATCGCCAATAACGCCATTATCTGCCGCCATAGTTGGAAAACCATTTGCATCTAATACGATGCCATCATTTCCTTTAGTTTCTCCCGCTGTTCCATCAGCAGCTCCTCTATTCCAAGTTGACCCGTAAATTACACCCAACTGGTGACCAACTACCGCCCTTGAACTACCATCGGTAAATCCACCTAGGAAGATATTCTCCACTCCATTAATGGAAACCACCTCATTTTTGTTTCGGAAAAAGTTCGCATCAATGTCCCATTGAAAGTGTTCCTTTTTCATGGCTACACCACCTAGTTCTAATTCAAATCCACGGTTGGTGATTTCTGCTGCGTTAGATTCTTGCGTCCAAAAACCAGTAGCAGGAGCTACATCTACACCAATGATCAAGTCCTTTACTCTATTGCTGTAGTAAGTGAAGTTCACATATAATCTATCGTTCAAGAAACGAGAATCAAAACCTAATTCCCATTCCGTTTTTACTTCTGGTTTAAGGTTGGGATTACCTGCATTTGAAGTTAGTGCAAATCCACCACCATATCCACCTGGCGTGATGGCTGATCCCCAACCATCTGAATATCCAAAGCTTGAATTTAAAGGAGCGAAAAATCCGGTAGTTAATGAATATGCCAATGGAGCATTACCTACTTGACCAATACTACCACGTAGTTTAATAAACATGTCTTCTGGTACATAGTTGGTCAATTGCCAAGCTACATCAACCCCCGGGTAAAAAACACCGTTATTGTCAGCAGGGAATGTAGAAAACTTATCATATCTACCGGTCATATTCACAAATACTTGATTGTATAAATTGAAGCCTGCGGTTAAATAATAGCCGTTCGAAAGGATTCTTGAAGTACTATTCGCGTTCTGTACATTAGAACCATTATTAAGTAATGGAGGAGATACAGGGTTAATGAAAGATCTAGAATCACCAGAAACTGAATTACTTCTTCTGTCGTTTACATTAAAACCTAATAACGCATTTAATTTAATATCGCTAGTTAAATCAAAAGTTCCTCTAGCCATTAAATCCATATTGTATTGTTGGTAGTTATATTTTTGTTTAATGTATCTACCCCCGTTATTTTCTCCCGAAGAGTGGTAATGAAAGAAATCGTCTCTTTCATCTGAATACACATCCCAACCTCCACGGCCAGTTAATTTTAACCAAGATAAGGGCGAATAAGACAATTCACCTTTACCAATAGTTCGGTGTACATTATTATCTGAAGGCGATCTTCTCATCATCCATAATGGGTTGTCATAACCGTAACCTGGGTTTTTACCCAATTGATTTCTAAATGCTCTTGGAACACCCTTGTTAATTGAACCATCAGCACCAAAATAGGTCCCTTCGTAATCTTGCATGTTGAAATCAGCAGGATTTCTTAGTCCTCCTAAGAATAAACCATTCAGGTTCGAACCCGTTTGTATTCTGTTGGATTTTGTTTTTATGTATTGGGCGCTTGCGTTCATGGTCCATTTGTCATTTAATCGAGTAGAACCACTTACACGAACAGAATTTTTTCTGTAATTACTATTTGTCAAAATGATCCCATCTTGGTTTAAATCACTCATTGAAAAGTATACTTGCCCCTTTGGACCACCAGAACTAATGCTTACGGTATTGTCGAAAGTTACTCCAGTTTTGAAAAGTTGGTCATAAGGATTGTAAATTTCTCTACTGTTTTTTCCGCCATGTGGATTGGCAGAATCTCCATCGGCTGTAGCGTAGTATTTATTACCCGAAACTGCATCTTGAAAATAACCATTGTATCCTGCGGCATTGGGGTCGGTGATATAGTTATCAGTACCACCGCTTCTTTCTGAAATTTTATCGCCCCAAGATAATGCTCTGGCGAAACCAGTGTTTGAATTATCTAAATGTAGCATGGAAAGGCCTTGGCCGTAGTTTTCGTTTAAGTCAATCTTTTTGTTGATTTGATCAAATGCCACAGCTGAATTGATACTTACGTTAAACGATTTTTGCGCCCCTTGTGTTCCTTTTTTTGTAGTAATTACAATTACGCCATTCATGGCACGTGACCCCCAAACCGCTGCTGCGGAGGCTCCTCTAAGGATCTCCATACTTTCAATGTCGTTCGGATTTATGTCATTTAATCGTGATTGTTGGGTAACACCCCCGCCTGAACCTACGTAGTTTGAACCTTCTCCGGCAAAACTTCCATTATCCATGGGTACTCCATCAATAATCACCAATGGTTCATTGCTTCCGGTAATGGAATTGGCCCCACGAATTTGTATCTTGGATCCTGCCCCAGGATCACCGGTGGCCTGAATAATGTTTACACCTGCAGACTTTCCGGCCATGTTATTGATCAATCGAGTCTCTCCGTTGTCTTGAAGTAAATCGCCATCAATGGTAGTTTGAGCGGTACCGAGCTCATCTTTGTTGGCTTCAACACCAAGAGCTGTTACAACTACATCGTTCAGTTCCACTCCTGGACTCATTCCAACGTTAAGGGTAGATGAACTTGCAACCATAGTCACGGATTGCATTCCCACAAATTTAAATTCTAAGGTTTGTCCTAACGAATCAAGTTGGAGTTCGTATTTCCCGTCAATGTCCGTAACGGTTCCTTTAGTGGTGTTTTTTATGACAACCGTCACTCCCGGCAAGGGTGAGTTGTCATCTTTGTCCGTAACGGTACCTTTGACGGTCACCTGGGCAAAGGATATCGTGGTAAATAATACCCCGATCAATAACAAAAAGTAGTTTTTGTTCCTCATAGCATAGATTTAATTGTTACAAAAGTGTTAACCTGTTAACTAACAGGCTGTTAAATTAGTTGAATCCTTGTAGCAAAGGATTGGTTATTGAATTGAACTCAGCTCGTACGAATGATTGATTCTCATTTCAAGACGTAAAATGTATGAATATTTGATCAGTTAATGTTAATAAAACTTAAAGAAATTTACGCTAACTTCAATCTAAGACTAAATAGTGATAAATTTTGACACAATAATTAAAGCGCTGT
>OLHJ01000129.1_pt1 | contig 28139 bp, 45 predicted proteins | sample 1609491 | NCBI WGS metagenome assembly OLHJ01 (sample SAMN05416861, study PRJEB24817) | seawater metagenome | isolation source: Sea water | place: Canada:Atlantic | collected 2013-11
TTCATCTCCTAATGCACTGGTACATACATAGGTAATAGGAACACCATCCTTCTTACAAAAAAGTTTGCAAACCTTGTCAGTATCAAACAGTGGTTCGTGTTTAATCATCGCTCATCCCCATCAACTCCTATACTCCACAAGAACCACCATGCTGCGTAATGTCGCAGATGTCATGCGTCTCTACACTCTCCTCAAACTCTTCACCAAGCTTGTCAACTGCTTCAGAGTATGGGACAGATGTTAGTGGCTGACCACCACGGCACCCATCAGGGTACACAGTAAAGCCACGTAGGCGGTGGGCATAAGATGCAAGGGTGTTGGCAAAGTCGTCAACTGTATCTTCGTTGTTAAGTTTGCTGCCCCATGTTGGGATGTTAATCGTGGAAGAGATTGACATATCCACATAGTCCTGCACATCAGCTTGGAAAGCCATACGACGCTTGTAGTCCTGTGCAAGATCAAGTGCGGACTCAATGTTGTTGGGGTCTACACCATGCACATCAATGATTTCCTGTGCAGCGGAGTCAACAACGTACTGGTAGTGCCACCTGTTCTGGCCCTTTAGATAACGTCGCTTGTATGAAACAGCAAATATAGGCTCAACACCAGTGGAAGTCCCAGCCAGAATACCAATCGAACCCGTGGGGGCAATTGCTCTGTTAGCCACAGGGCGGGAAACAGACATAGCATCAGAAAAGTCACGACTAACACTGTCAGACACTCCTTTATAGATTCCCAACCACTGATGCAATTCGGGAGTGACCTCATAACGGTATCCTTTCTTAATTAGCCACTCGTGCATACCCATAAGGCCAAGACCCAAGCGGCGATTCTTTTCACGTGTTTCATACACCTTGCTATAAGGTAGCTTGGCACGTAAGGTTCCGCAGAGAAGGAACTTGGTTCCTAGCTCTACGATCTGAGTAAATTCTTCAAGGCTGTCAATGCGGCCCATGTTAATGCTACCCAAGTTACACACGTCTGAGTCATCTTCAGATGTTACCTCAGTACAAGCATTGCGTAGCGTTTCATTCTCTTTATCAAAGAAGTTAAAAGAGAACCCCGGTTCGGCGGTTGATAGGGCTTGACGAACATTTGTCCGAAATACGTCACCTACTTCTCCTGTCTTCCAATAGTTAGTAAGCCATGCAGTGTCATAGTTGACAGAGATGTTTGTCATATCCAGAGGGGCCATGTAGTTAAAGTCCTGCTCCTTTACCTGCCCAACGGTAAAGCCTGTGCTGCCTACGGGCATTTCATACCAGTTCTTAGCAGCAAGAAACTGTGTTACATCAGGGTGTTGCCAATTAAGACTGGCATAAATAGCTGACCTGCGTGAGCCACCCTGCATAACCCTTCGGCCTATTTCGTTGATCATCTGCATCTTGGGTATAGGCCCACTGGAAAGACCGCCTGTGCCGTTAAGCACACGACCTTCTTCACGATACACAGAGTAGTCAACACCAATGCCCCCGCCTGTCATCAGGCAGGACTCAGCCTTCCAAGATAGGTTGGCCCAATCTTCACGTGTGTCTTCTTCAGCACGTAGTAGGTAGCAGTTGTTGAAGAACTTGTTTTGACGACCAGCATAATATAGATAGCGTCCACCCGGAATGAACTTCAAGTCAGTAACCATACGCTTGAGTTCGTCTTTCTCGTCTGTCGTCATGTAGTCTTGACACACATCGTCCACTAGAACATTAGCTAGTGCCGACCAAGTTTCACACCCATGATGGGCATACTTATGTTTGAAAATATCCTCACTGAACTTGGATCGGAACATAGGGTTTTCGTTAGAGCGGAAATGAGGCATCAGCTACTCCTTTTCATTAGCGGTATCGTGGACATGAAGCATGATAATAGCATAGTGGATAATCTTGAGCAAGTCCTTACGGTTCTTTCCATCCTTTTTTCCATACCTTTTCCAGTATTTCAATATGTTGCCCATACAAAATCCTTCGCCATAATCAGCATCAAGGATTGTGTCAGTTGCCTGATACTTACTAGACGCATAGTGCTGTGAATAAGTTGCGTCTACGTAGTCCTGAATCTCATCGAGATACAGGTTCTCATCGAACTTGTACTTTGTCATTGTTACCTCTAGATGTTTGACAAGATAGAGTTTATTTTCTTTCTTGTGTATTCAACTTCTTTGCTCCGTATAACCTTGTATGCAAAGCTTCTTGTGTAACCCGGATCAACACCTGCCATGTCACACACAGTTGAAAAGCCTTCAGCGGTTACGCCCACACTGGCAAAGAACCATGCTTGTGCATGTGTCCTGTCCAGCTTGGCGCGTTCAGATTCATTTGTCGTTGATGGCTTAGACGCATCAAGCAACGCCTGTAAGATGACAGTCATAAACAGTATTCGTTCAGGTGACGACTGCTCCTTCATGTAGTCTTCAAGCTCAATAAAGATTTCTGTCACTGCAGCCATTCCTCTGGAATACCATCAGATAGTTTGCAGTATATGAAGCCGTGTTTCTCGCACCATTGAGCATATGTCTTTCCATTTGGTGCTTTAGTTAGCTTCTTGTTTGGATTGTCAAACACAAAGCGTATGTCAAGATGTGGGTGTGCCTCTTTAATGCGTAGATGTTTTGCCCTATCGTGAGGCTTGAACCATCCTTTGACTTCAAGGTATACCCCATTTGGTAATAGAAAGTCAGGTGTATATTTTCTTGTTGCAACGACAGGATACTCAATACGCTCTGTTTCGTACTTGATGACAACCCCAAGCATAAGAAGGTACTCAGCTACAGTTACCTCTGAACCCGATCTAAACTTCTTATTTTTTAGACCTCTTTTTGAAGACCGCTTCGCAGGTTTTATTGGCATTAGTCGAGACTATCTAAAGAAATTTCCTCAACGTCAGGAAGCTTTTGAGTTTGGGTAAGATAGCGGATACCATTTGAGTACTTGAAGGCGCGAAGTCCTTTACCGTTGTTGCTATCACTCCAACAAGTTCTTTTAAAAGAACAGTATACGCAGCCAATATCAAGACGACGATTCCCAGATTTACCATCAGGAATATCGCTATAACACCTACTGGGAGGAGTGCTATGTCCAACAACTCCACGAACTTTTTCAATCCTTTCTTCAGCATTAATCATCTCCAGATCATGTATGGGTAGGTAGGCAATCTCACCATTGGATTTATCAATGGCAAGGAACCCTGCCTCTTCCGCGTTCTCTGCTTTGGCATAGGAAGAAATCTGTGCGATGTATCCAAAGGGGTCATCACCTGCAAGGTGTCCGTACTTAAACTTCCTAAACCCAAAGGGTGATGCACTCTTGAAGTCAACGAGTGTGCCGTCGATCTTACCATCAATGTGTCCTAGCACACCGTTGACCTCAACCTCCTTCTGTTCATCCGTTACTTCATGTCCTGATGTACGAGTGAGTAGAACAAGTAGTGCTTCAAGAATATCTCCAAACAAAAATTTAATACGGGTGCTTGAAGAAAGTGTCTCCTGTGGGGCTTGGTTTATTTCATACCAAATCTTACGATCAGGTTGCCCCACAAGAGACAGTCTTAGTTTGGCCTTTCTGTCGCGCTTCTCTTCAATGGATCGACGCACTGACATACTGACCTGCTCAATGAAGGCTTTCATGTCAGCATCTGATATCACACGCTCGTTCTCATCGGAGAACAAACTGTATATATCTTCAACCACGGTTTCAATGGACTTATGTTCTGACATGGTATACCTTTCTTTTTATTAAAGCTTGGCCCCACCCTCTCCAAGCCAGTGTGCTGCTCTATATCGTGACCGCAGCCCCGTGAATGTTCTATCTCTTAGAAAGGAACATCTTCAGAGATAGTTGTGTCGTGCTTGTAGCCGCCATCAACGACAGGCAGAGCATCTTCAGCTTTGCTGCCGCTGTATTCTACAAGATCGACAACCTGTACAACCTGAAGGTCTGCACTCTTACCTGCACGACCTTGGTATGTGTACTCATAAGGCTTGTACATTACATTCACCTTACTGCCATTACCAACCAGTGTGTCCTTGATTGGGTTCTTCTCACTGTCAACAACAGACGGTGGCTGGTTGTTATCGCCACGAGCGTTACGAACCTTACGCTTGATTGTAATAAAGTTACCACGATCATCGCCCTTGTTCTTGACGTTAAGTCCGTCACCCTGAACCTTGGCTAGATTGTCATCGTCTAGACAAACGTCGATCTGCCATACACCATCTGTATCAAACGTGGTGTTAGGGGTTACAACTGATGCCCAGTATGCGGTTCCAGAAATTACAGTCATTTACTTTCTCCTTTGCAGTGCCACTCAACGGTGGCTGTTGATGAGGTATACATAGTACTCGTTGTGTTTCGGGGTGTCAACAGTTTTTTTTTCAACCATCGAATCTTGATTCATGTTCTCTCATATCAGCTTCGCCAGTAAAGAATAGATCGTATTGAGAATAGTCGTCGTCATCATCACGAGTACGCTTCTTGTTCTTCATGTATGTCTTCAAGTTTAGGATCGTGTTAAACCATATGCCAATTAGCACGAGCGTCTCCACGGTTAGGATTAGGTATGACATCACTGTATCTCAGGCTTAGTCATTGGTTTCTCCAGTCGGTTGATAGCCATGTTGTAACAATCCGCACGGACGATAAACCCATTGTCACCATCCTGTTCCCCACGACGAAGGAACCGTGCGTCTTTAATATACTTCTTCTTGTCGTAATGCCCTAGTACCCATGCCTTGCTGTTGTCGTAGTGGACACGACAAAAAATGTAGATGTTACAATTCTGTCGTGTATTAAAGTTTGCCACTGAACAATCGTAGTAGTTCTTTGGGGCAGTGCTGGTTCGCTTTGTCTTGACATCAGCGGTGCGTCCATCAGGTAGAACCATGTCGTACTCGTAGGTATGGCTGATCTCGCCGCCGTAGATACGTTGTGCAGCGATCTCACCAAGGAATCCGGCAATGTTGCCACCACCATGTTCAATGGAGTTGTTAAGCTTTCCCATATCGGCAGACCTTTTAGCTGCTATGGTGCGATCTTCGTCTGTGAGTTCCACAATCTGCATCAGTGTGTCTCGCTCCAGTTGCGTCCTATTTTGTATTCACTGTCCAAGGGACAACGAACCTTGAGAATTTTTTCAGTTTCTTTCATAGCTTTCTTGGTGATCTCACCAAACCTTTCTGCATGTTCACGTTTGACATCGAACTGATACTCGTCGTGGATACTGCCAACAAGGTTGGCGTCTAGGTTCTCTTGCTTTGCCGTCTTCACGATCTGTATCAGCCACTGCTTACATATAACAGCACCTGCTCCTTGGATCAAGAGGTTAAGTGCAGAGTGTGCGGACCTGACCTTGAGCCTACGCCCATCAAGTCCCGGTACGTAACCTCGCTGTGCTGCCTGTTCAACACGTTGGCGTAGTGTCTTAAGTGCAGGTACGTTGGAAAGGAACTGGTCAATCAATCGTTGTCCATCCTTTGCCGTTCCACCTACCACACTACCAATCTTGGCAGCACCAGCACCGTAGATAAACGCATAGATAAACGTCTTCGCTTGGTCACGTGTCTCTAGCCCTGCGGCGTTCTGGTTGGCGGTATGGATGTCACCGTTTACAACCTCGTTGATAAACGCTTTGTCATTGAGGTAGTGAGCAAGTCCACGTAACTCAAGTGAACTCGCATCACAACCCACCAGAACTCTGTCAGGTGCTGAAGCAATCCAACACTCACGACACTCCTTACCAAACTCAGAGTAGGAGGCAGGAACCTGTGCCATGTTAGGTGCATGGTGTGCCATACGCCCACTGACTGCCTTGAGTGTAAGCACCCTACCGTGGACCCTACCATCGTCATCATAGTAGTTGATCCACTGCTTGATCTGTGACACACGCTTCTGCAGTAGCAGGTAACGTGCAATCAACTGTGCTTCAGGGATGTCCACATGCTTGAGAACTCCTTCATCTACGATAGGGTGTCCCTTCTCTGTGAACTTGGTAGGCTTCCAGCCACGATGCTGTAGGTGGCGTACAATCTGCTGCCTACTAGCAAGGTTAAACTGTGGGAAGTCTACCACTGAATGTTCACCACCAGCACACGGCCAGTCATCACCTAGATGTGATAGCCCAACCTTGGATAGTGATCCATCCTTCTTAATCTTGGGAGAAACCTCTTTGATAAAGGTGGGAAGAGGATAGAAGGCTTCCTGTACCTGTAACTCAATCTCACCTGCCATGTCAGAGAGGCGTGACATAAGTGCCATTGCCTTGGGCATGTCAAGTGTAAAGCCGTTCTTCTGTTGCCTGTCAATCAGGAACCTGATCGTGTGTTCCATCCTGACACTCTCATCGCTGAAGTTTCGTAACTCATTCTGGAGTGTGGCATACACTCTTGCCGTCAACTCCACATCGTTGATGCAATACTTTACCATCTCGTCTGAGCAATGGGACCAGTCATTGAACTCCGTTTTAGGGAAGCCAAGTGTCTGGCCCCATGCGTCAAGCGAGTGACCGTTATCACGCATTGGGTTTGTGATCTGCGACATAATCATTGTGTCTTCGATCTGGTCCACTGATATACGTGTGCCAGTCAGACGGTTTAGGGCGGGTGCATCAAAGCTGATACCATTGTGCATCACGTAGCTTGTGATGTTTTGCTTGGCAAAGCTGGGCCAGTTGTTAATGCACTCACCCTCTCTAAAGGTGTGAACCTTTCCCGTCTCGACATTCTTTGCAACGATGCAGTGAATGGTGGACGGTTGTAATGAGTCAGCTTCAATGTCCACCACGTGTTTCATTTAGATAGTCTCCGCTGTAATGTCCATCTGCTTGGGTTGATCTGGGTTGTCACCAAGGTTCTCGACCTCGTGCAACCTGCCTGTCTCACGATTGAAGTACAGGTGACATGCAACCCCTGTTTCTCCAGAGTATCTGTTCTTGAGTACGCGAATGGTAGTTGTGTTTGCAGAATTTTCATCCTCTGCTTGCTGGTCACGCTCCATTGCAACCACTGCATCCGATAGCTGTGCGATTGCTTGTGAGCCACGTAGATGTGACAAGCTTACAGCTTTTCCATCCTCATGTCCACGGTCTGATCCTGATGACCGTCGAAGGTGGCTGACAAGTACCAACGCGCAGCGTGTCTCCTCAACCAGTGATCGTAGCTTAGTCATAAGCTGGTCGATGTTACGTCGCTCGTCCTCACCCTCAAGACCTGACACAAGGATAGACAGGTGATCTAGGAACACCCACTTGCAGTCAAGTATCTTGACCATATACCGTACACGGTTGAGGATTTCAGTTGTTCCAAGAGAACCAAAGTGATCGAAGGCATAGAAGCGACGGGTTCCGATTGTCTCCTTCTCCCATGCTCGTAGCTGGTCTTCAGGAAACTGGTCACGAACCTCACGAATGTACAGCCGTTGGTTAGCCTCGACCGACATGAGGTGGAAGACTGTGCTGCGAGTGTTCTCTTCCAGAGAGATAACACCAATGTTGTCATTGGTACTCTTGAGTACATGGTGCATCAGTTCACGCATCACACTAGATTTACCTGTGCCAGTACCTGCTGTAAGTGTGACAAGCTCACCAGTACGGATGCCATACAGCAGATTGTTCAGACCCTCGAACGGGTACATGCAAGTTTGAGATTGGTCCTCATCGTATAATGTCTCTGACATATCAGCAAGGTTGATGATCCCTGCTGGTGTATAGGGCTGTGCGTTCCACCATGCACGAGTAAACTCCTCAGTCTTGTTCTGCTGTAGATACTCGTTGGCATCCTTCAGTGTCAGCTTTGCAATCTTACATTTGTTAGGCTCAAACAGTTCAGCAACCGCTGATGCTGCTTCGCGTCCCGGCTTGTCATTGTCAAAGCAAAGCACAACAGTCTCAAAGGAATTGAGGAAGTCGAAGTTTGCCTTCATGTCCTTGACTGCACCCTGTGCACCAGTCTTGAGTGACACACACGGCCACTTGCTACCCGTCATCTGGAAGACTGACATCGCATCAATCTCTCCTTCAGTCACGGTGATGTACTTGCCGCCCCCACTGAATAGCTGCTGCCCAAACAGTCGGGCTGACGTGAACTGGCCCTCAATGTAGAAGTCCTTCTTCTCACAGAGGCGTGTCTTGTAGGCGAGGAGGTTGCCGTCAGCATCGTGGTACGGATAGAAGTGTTTCTCAATACCATTGCTACCAATGGTTGCGGTTACACCATACTTGTTGGTAGTGTTCTGCGTGACGTTACGATCTGTCAACGCCATGTTGTTGCCACGAAATGCTTGTGACAAAGGCTGTGTCTTGTTGTTTTGATATGCGGTCACTTCCATATCGGTGTCCTTATCTTTTCGCTTGTGATAGTTGCAGGAAAAGCAATGTCCATGCCCATCGTCATACTCAATGTACGCATCACTTGACGTACATGAAGGACAGGGGCCACGCTTTACCTCTTTGGTTTCAGGGAAATCATCAGTCATCGGCAGCATTATACACCTTTCATGGGTATCGTCAATGTAAGATAAACATCCAAGCGGTTCATAACTGAACCTGCTTGGTGTTATATCTAAGCGGTGTCGGTGTAGTTCGCCCCCTCATAGAGTGAGAACGTGTTCAGTACATGATCGTCATCTGATACAATCAAATCTGTCTCAGTCGAGTACTCCCACTTGCAACGCAAGGCATCCGCAAGTCGTTCAAGATTTCGCAGGTGTTCAGTAGCCTCTTCCTTGCTACTAAACATTTCACTTTTCTTTCCCTTTGCATCACAAACATAGAACATTATTTCATTTCCTTTATGTAGCTTCTCCAAGACTAGATTTGGCGCGTCCAACATTTTCACGAAGGATGTCTTCAGATAGTGGTTCAGGATAGTAGATTTCAAGAGCCTCTACATCTGAGACGGCCTTGAAGTAGTGCTTCTCAGTCGGGCTGACCGTTGTGTAATCACCATCCGTTAGATACGTGATGTCCTCAAGTGCATATTTATTTTTGGTTACACGTATCTCAAGGTTGCCCTTGATTACGTAGAACATATTCCACTTATGTAGGTGTTGGTGGTATGAACACTGTCCCCCCTTGCTGATTTCAATGTGATGCACCTCAACGAAAGGTGTCTGGAGTAGGGGGCGTGTTGTCCCCCATATCTTTCCGTACTTCATTCGTCTTCATCCATTATGTTGTTCACAAACATTTGGTCTTCAGCCATTAACTCATCTGCCTCTTTCTTGGCGAGACGCTTTGCTTCTTTGTTGCTGTACCCCTCCTCAATGTAGGTGGTGTACAGTTCTCGAAAGACAATCTTTCTGTCTTTTACCCAAAGGTTCTTCATCACTCCTCGCTGATATCTTTCCCTAGTTCTTCCAGCATCTTTTCAGATGTATTGCCCAGCGCCTTTTCTTTCTGAACCTTCTGGATTGCAGTATCAATATACTTCTCCTCGTCTTCAATGCCGGAGATGTCCTTGACAATATATGTACGTGCAGTCTCGTAGCCTTCAGGACCAAACTCATTCTGAATAATCTTCAGAATATCTTCCATTGACCAACCACGAATGGCACTGGCTTTGCCAAGGTCCATTAGCTGATCGACGCGATAGGTGATTTCACTCTCGTTCATGTTGTCCTCTTCACTAGTCAGGTTGTTTAGGGGTTGTGAGGTCATCGTCATCTTAAGTAAACTCCTCGTAGATAAGTTCCCAGAACTCAGTCAGGTCGTCTTGATCGTTGGGGTTGTAACCCATTACCATCATTTCGATGCGGATAAGGCGGTTGAAGTCAACCTTGCCCTGATAATACATACGTTCAACAGCCCAGTCAAATGGTATTAGCTGCCCTGACCCCGGTACTTCTTCCATGATCGCCTCTTGTGTTTATTCTTTGGTTGGGAGTTAGCTGACCGCCCGATAGATGTTCGTCGATGTTGTTCAGCAGGTGGTTTCTCGTTGCCACGTAGTGTTTTAGCCATTGTCCTCTCCAGTTAGTGTCTTCCATGATACGGGAAACAGGCGGTTAGCGTGGAAGCCAATAGCTTTCGCAACCTCTGCTGTCTCTCGTTGTGATGTCTCTTCAGTGCGTAAGTTATACACACGAGAGAAAGCATACAAACTTCCTGACCAATACCATTCAGTAAAAATGCCCTGAGAAAGTACGGCTCGTGCTTGTTCAGCACATACGCCTAACTTAATTAAGTTGTTGTAGGCATCAATAGCATGTCGTGTTGCGTCTTCATATATGTGGCTAACAAGGCTTGGAGATATTATCTCCTCGTCCATTGAACCTTGCTTCAGGTTTTCGTCTTGCTTACGCCATGTCTCAGGTATCCAGAGGTCAGGATTATAGGTGACGTAACGGCGGCTGATCTCATTCCACGCCAACCCCACCTGATGCTTTGCTAGTTGCCTTGCAACAAAGATTGGTGCTGCAATACGCACTGACATGGTGGCATGAGAGAAAGGCGACCAGTGATTGTGCTGTGCCAAATACTCAATTAGTTTCTCGTCTTTCTTGCGTAACGTCTTGGTTTTGCTACGACTTTTGTCGTCCAAGTCCCAGTCAGATTGTTTGTTGAATGACACACGTGCTGCGTTCACCACTGAAAGATCACTGCCCATGTGGTCGATTAGTTCGACTGTTACGAGATGATTGAATTGATATTCCATTACAGGTAACGATGTCCTTCGTTGGTTGTGTAAACTACGTTCTTGATTTCAAACTCTGCTATGCAGCGGCGGCAACCGATACATGGCTTTGCCATAGCTCTTTCATATCCAGTGTCGTTTATGTTGCGAACTCTGGCAATGTAAAGAGTACTTTTTCTCAGGGTATCAAGTCCACTCCGCTTGATTGCGTTCTTGATCGCATTGATTTCAGCGTGTAAGTGGATAGCGTGATCGTTCTTGCCCCACTTCGCCTGAAAGGGATCAGTCTTGTATGAGTTGGCCCCAAACGAAATGATTTCTTTCTTATAGACAACAGCAGACGTGAGCCTGTAATTCCTGACAGGATCAGAAATATCAACAGCAGCTTTCGTAAGGATGTTCAAGAACTTTTCATTTCGTTTGAAGACCGCCGAGCTTTCTTCGTCCATGTTATTTTACCGGGAGTATCTCCGTTGCATCGGGATAGTCTAGTCGTGCATCAGCTATGCTGTCATACATTTCTTTGTACTCAACAAAGCCGTCGCCACAACACCATCTGCACTGGCTTACTAGGCCTTCACGCCAAGGTTCATATACATATGATTCAATACTTCCTTCACCGTCACAATCAGGACAGCTAACACGAATGATTATGTTAGCGGTAGAAGACATGCTTGTTAATCCTTATTGTCTTTTCTTTGGTAATGCTCCATTTAGGAGCGACGTAATCTGCATGATAATACAACGCACCATCTGATATGTCAACAGATTGGTTGTGCATGACACGCCATGAAAGATACTTTGCTTTGTCCCAAGACTTATGATCCTTTGGATCATCTGACTTGCCGTCGCAGTAGAAACTGAACTGACACATATGTCTGACAGGTAGATCGGGATTGCTCTTGTAGGTTGGGCCTTGAGTCACAACGTCACAGACGTTATCGGGAAAGCCATCGTCGTTGACACGATTGAGGACAACCTGTGCCACTGCTACTTGTCCAGCAGTAGGCTGGTTCCTTGCCTCCCAATAGATAGCGAGGGCAAGGCACGTTGCCGGATCGGCAAAGATATTCATGATGCTAGTGTCCTAAGTAAAGTTTAGCGTTCTCTATGTTATAGGTTCCTATAACTTGCTTACCGTATTCTTCTTCAAGGTAATCAGCAAGATAGCGGAAAGAAGTAATAACATCTTTCACCTGTTGTGCTGCTTCAGCGTCATCAGTTTTGATGCCTACCACTAACTCTCCGCTATCTGTCTGCGACAAGGGTGACATGAGACTGTCAAGAAAATCCTCCGCTAAGTGTTGGTATGTAATTGTAATGTGATTGAAGTCATCTTCGTCAAACCTGAACGAGATGCCGATTCCTTCCTTATCAGGAACTGCTAATAACATGTCACCCATAATGTTAAGTCCTTACCAACCGCTTGTGGTTGCAGAGTATTGTAATGCAGGATCGTTCTCCCACTCCTCATAACCGTTCATGAAATCATTGATGTCTCCCAAGGGAACATCATGAATCATCTCAGCGGCAGCTACTGTGAGAATGTATGTCTCTACTGAGGGTGGAATCTCGCCGTAGCTTTGGTAATTGTATTTGCTCATGGATCACTCTCCTTTCGGGGGGTAGGGTCTGGACGTGGAACGACACGTCCAGTGAACCCTACTATTTTAAATCAACTCTACAGGCATGTCAAGTTTGTACGTCTCAAGCCATTCAGGTTCTGCATGGGTAAGGTGTGCAAAGTTTTCAAGTTCTTTGATATACATATCACCAGCCTCAAATGAACCATAGGTCATTGGGGATTTTGCCCACACAAACCACCTTGCATATTCATTGCCCCTTTCCTTATCGGGACGCTGGTATGTCTTACAGACATGGAACACAAAGTCTCCTGCTTCATAGATGGCATACGGATTGTCTTTGTCACGGCTCTTGCCGAAAGGGTTCTTCGTGGTCATTCGTCATCTCCTTCTTCAATCTCAACCAGCTTGTATCGCTTACCGTTCATTTCAATGAACATATCTTCCTCGGCGTCGTTAGAGGCCCAAGCATCGCCATAGACCCGAGCATTGCGACAGACCCGAGCATCACTACAGACCTGAGCATTGCCATAGACCCAAGCATAGCCAAAGACCCTAGCATCGTCATAGACCTGAGCATCGCCATAGACCTGAGCATTGCCATAGACCACAGCATCACTACGGACCCAAGCATTGCCAAAGACCCGAGCATATCCATAGACCCGAGCATTGCCAAAGACCCAAGCATCGCCATAGACCCAAGCATCGCCAGAGACCCGAGCATTGCCAAAGACCTTAGCGTCAAAACCAACATAAGCTGTATCTGCTACCGTGGCGGTGTCTGCTACCCAACCGCCGCCATTAGGATGCTTATGGGCAGGGACTGGACCGTTACCGTCCTTGAAATCGAAAGTAATCATTGCTTACCTCCTACTTGATGATCTTCACAGCGTACCCGAGCAGTTTGGATACTTCTGCGACGGTCAGTTCTTTGATCTGTCCTTCCCGGACATCGATGCCGCTGATCTCGTAGAAGATATCAGGGTCGAATCCGGGGATGTCCCAGACACGCTCCCGATCTTCCGGGTCGGCCTCGTCCCACGAATTCTGGAAGGCCTCCTTGTATTCGTAGGACTTCAGGTAGCCTCCCGTTGTCTTGTAGTCAGGGTGGTCCTTCTTCTCCCGGTCAGTCATGTCAGATTTCTCGACCCACTCGGTCAGGATGAAGTGTAGGAAGTGGGGGAGGTACGCCCGATCCCATTCGGACCGGCTGATCGTCTTGTTGAATACCCGGATGGTGTCATCCTTGGTCGTGTTGAAGCTGCCGGTTTCGTGGTTGCACGAGTTCCAGCCCCCGGTGTTGTAGTAGCCGGTGTTGCGGTAGCCGGTGTTCCAGTAGCCGGTGTTCCAGCCCCCGGTGTTACAGTCCCCGGTGTTGTAGTTCCCGGTGTTCCCGTTCCCGGTGTTGCGGTAGCCGGTGTTGTAACCGCCAGTGTTGTGGTTGCCGGTGTTGCAGTAGCCGGTGTTGTGGCTGCCGGTGTTGCAGTAGCCGGTGTTGTTTTTGCGGTCAATCATTGATTGCTTCTCCGTAGCGTTCTCTGGCTATTTTGAGTTCACCGAAAGATTCGATGCTCTGAATTGCAACGTACCAATAATTCGGGAGGGACTGACAATCCCTCCACTTCGCGTCAGTGAACGCGCCGGTCTCGTAAACAATCCCAGCATCTTCTAGCTTGACGTGCTGTGCGTTAAAACCGACCAGCTTTCCGGTGTAGATGTAAATACCGCAGAACAGCGTGACACGCTTCCCCATCATTGCTTCAATCATTTGAAATCTCCAATTTGAGGTTGTTTGTATTGGTTAAGGCCAAGGCCGTGGCTCTTACTTTGCCTCCACTGGAAGTGCTGCCTTCATTGCTTCAATCCATTGTACCAGATCAGCAATAGCTGTGTCCAGATCAGATTTCTTGTAGGTCTTGCCCGTGTATTCACCTGCCATGCCCAACAAGTCCTTGAGCCTGATACCACGATGCACCTTAAGCCCCGCCTTCCACATCTTCAAGGCTCCCCTGACTTGCATGGCCCTATAGAGTCGGACGGCATCCGGTCCAACAAAGCTAGTGCCTCCGGCATTGGTGGAAATGTAGCTATCAGTCATTGGAAATCTCTAATTCGAGGTTGTCTGTAAAGAACTTTACATCGTGTTCAACACCATTCCCATCAGTTACCGTTACCGTAAAAACCCGAAAGGGTTGAAAGGCAATGTTAGGATTAGTATGTGAACGATCACTCACCTTAATGTCTGTGACATTATGTATGCTAAACTCAGCCATCGTTTACTCCTCCTCATCTTTCAGATGTTCAGCAATCTCATGCCAGTTTACTTCCGAAAGGAAGGCCATAGCATAATCATAGGCCAGTCCTTTAGACTGACGGTAGATATGTTCTACCACCATGTCCTCACATGTTTCAGCATCCATTCCTTTACAGGAATCCATGCCATCGAAACATTCCAGATGGACACGCCAAGTGGCGTAGTTTGTCCAGCCATTGTAGGTTGTGTTATCCATGAGACAGTCTCCGAATTAGCTGATGCCAAGAATGGCATCGGTGTGAAGGAATGAAACGGCATCAGCATCGCTGAAGTGTTTGGGATAGCGGTTCGCCATACCCTCACACCACTGGTTCCATAGGAACTCAGAGCCACCAATCTCCTCACAAGTTTCAACGTAGTTGCGGACTTTCCTGAGATTACCTTCGGTATGCTTGTTGTGGGAAAGCCTGAACGAACCTTCCTTGTAACCATACTCTTTCAGATTATGGCAATCCAGACAGCCAACCTTGCCTGTAAGGCACTGAAGCATAAACCCTGCCTTCACCAAACCAATGCAAGGGATGCGCTGTAGTTCTAACAGAACTTCCTCAGTTGAGATACCGCCATTGCGATAGTTCTCTACAAGATTGTAGAGCCAGTCCCGGTTATGGCGGACATAGAGGATACCTTCACGCTGTTTCGGCATTAGCTCTGCTAATCCATTCTTGCCACGTTTCCGGTAGGTCTTCATGATGCGGGGAAGCGTCACAAGTTGGGTACGGATTGATGCAATGACAAACACTGCTACGCTTTCAGTGTTCTTGGGGCTTTGCTTTGCAAAGGCTTCGATCATTCTTTGATCACGAACAAACATAGTTTGTTTCCTTTTAGTGATAGGCTCATCAGTGACGGCTTCACCGCCAGACAGGGATCAGAAGCTACGCTTCACCGCAGCAAAGCTGCTTTAATCCCTGTTTCGCCTTATGCTGCTACGTTGTGGCTGATACGAACTCGACGCTTCCGATTGTTTTCAACAATCCAGCGAAGTCCTGAACGGCTAGACCGAATGGTCTTTTTGCCATCCTTACCACCGTCGAAGACGGTCAGGCTATGCCACGGGATGTCAAGCCGCCATCCATTGTTAATGGAATGGAAGCCATAGCCATACTTCGGGGAACGAGCATTAACACGGAAGGTCAGCTTTGCTGTTTTAGCCATTGGTAGATTTCCTTGTGGTTGATTGCAATACAGTGGTTAAGAGAACCATCTATATCTCTCACAGTATGTGAGATATAGTGGTATCTCTAAGGGTTTAGGCTAATTGGTTTTTGACAAAGCTTTCAGCTTCATCGGGTGAGATGGTTCCAACAAAGTCACCATTCTGGTCATGAATATCAAGATATTCATCAGAGCCAACACTGACATAAACAGTAAAGCTGGTGTTGAACTCAATATCGGCAATTGCATTTGCAATGGTTGTCATCGGATGTTACCTTTCAGGGTTGGTAAGAGAACCATCTATATCTCTCACAGTATGTGAGATATAGTGGTATCTCTAAGGGTTGTCAAGCTGCCTAGTGACGGCGGCTACGGATCATAGCCCGACGATGGCGACGCTGTTCCCTTGCCATAGCCCGATGATGGCGACGCTGTTCCCTTGCCTTGGCCTCAACCAAACGGTTGAGACGACGCTGTTCGGTAACATCGGCAAGGCCCAAAGTGGCAGTGATGGACAGCCAAAGGCTGTAAGCTGCTACCAGAACACTGGCTACTGCCAGACCATACAAAACCATCTCAACCATCGTCGTCGTCCTTCAGAGTTGTTAAGAGAACCATCTATGTCTCTCATAAATGAGAGCCATAGTGGTATCTCTAATGGTTCATCACTGTCAACCCTTCGGGTTCATCGGGCTACGAGGAATCTCATCAGTGTTGCTGAAAGGCAACACATGAGAGATTTAGGGAGTTATTGTATGAAATACAATGGGTTAGGGGGTGTCCTACTTGTCTCTAGAGTGGTATAAATACCACACTTAAGAGACAAAGAGCGTGAAACAATAGACCTTTTAGGTCTACATCGTCTCTCCATTGCCTCTTTAGAGGCAGAGTTGTTGCCATTTAGCAACACTATGTGTTGTTTCTGCAGACAAAAAGGATTCTTTATAGAATCCTCCAGAATCTAGTGTGTCTATAAAGACACACCCCACCCAAAAAACTGCGCCGCATGTATATATATATAATACCCCTGTGACATATAGACCAAAAAAACAGGGGTGATATCATGTCGTGATGATTTGGGACGGAGCCTCACCTGTCTAATAAGACTCTTATTAGATTCTTATGTATATTATTATTGTTATCTTTTTTAATCTTTATATAAGTCTCTATATATCTCTATATATCTCTATATATCTTATAAGACCCCCTCAGTGACTCGCATAGCATATCATGCTTTGCAACAATGTGCAACTATGGTAATCTATTTTTTATGATGAAAAGAATAAAAACAGCTTTGCCTATTTTTCTTGTCATCTTGAGGTGCTGTTTTTACTTGCCAACTTTGTCATGTTGGGGTATTGTAGTGATGATGATATGGGGTACAATTTATGACAAGTGATTTAGCTGGTTCCCAGCGCGGAAGTGGAACTTCCTTTCCAGATGACTATGAAGAACTGGGTAGGATAGGAACCTTTTCAGAGCTTTCATCATCACTTGAACAGTTGGCAATGACAAAGGCAAAGACTGACTTCCTGACTTTTGTAAGAATGTTTGCACCTACGCTGGTATCTGACTGGCAGATGGGTAGGCATATTGAAGTTCTTTCCCAGAAGCTGCAGGATGTTCATGAAGGTAAGATCAAAAGGTTGATGGTGTTCCTGCCACCACGTAGTTCAAAGTCAGTTATATGTTCAAAGCTTTTCCCTGCATGGTACATAGGTAATTCACCTAACCATGAGATTATGTCAGTTTCCCATAGTGACCAATTGTCATCAGACTTTGGACGTACTGTCAGAGATATTGTAAACGCTGAAGACTTTCAAAGAATATTTAAAGGTGTTAATCTTAGAGCAGACGTTAGAGCAGCAGGTAAGTGGAAAACAAATCTTAATGGTTCCTACTACGCTGCAGGTGTAAGATCACAGATCGCAGGTCGTGGTGCACATATCGCAATTCTAGATGACGTGATGTCAGAAGAGGACTCGTTTTCAGAAAGTGGTAGAAAGTATATTAAAGATTGGTATCCTTCAGGTCTACGAACCCGTATCATGCCCAACGGTTCAATTATTATTATCAACACCCGATACCATTTTGATGACCTTTGTGGTTGGCTTTTAAAGCAAGAGTTAGAAAATGACTTGGAGTATTCATTGCCGTGGGAAGTAGTCAGTATTCCTGCATGGTTAGATGAACCTGCAAGTGAACTGCTTGGCCTACCTGTAGGGTCTTCCTACTTTCCTGAATGGAAACCGGATGAGCTATTGCGTATTGATGAAGAAGAAATTAGAAACAGTAACGGTGGTAAGTACTGGGAAAGCCTTTACATGCAGAACCCTTCACCTGAAGAGGGTGGGCTGATTAAACGTAAGTGGCTGCAGGATTGGCCGTATGGCGACCCGCCTAGCTGTGACTTTGTAATCCAGACTTACGATACTGCTTTCTCAACTAAGACAACAGCAGACTATAGTGTTATCCAGACATGGGGTATCTTTTCAATGCAGGAAGATTATGAAGATGGTACTGAAGACTATGCTTCAAATCTAATCTTATTGTCAAACATCAAGGGCAGGTTTGAGTATCCTGAGTTGAGAAGACTGGCAAAAGAAATGTATATGAAGTTTATGCCTGATGTATGTATGATTGAAAAGAAGGCAAGTGGTCAATCCCTTATTCAGGACATGAGACGGTCAGGGTTGCCAGTTATGGAATACCTGCCTGATCGTGACAAGACCTCAAGGGTCTATGCTTCAACGCCTATGCTTGAGTCAGGTAGGGTATGGCTACCAGCAGAGAAGGCATGGGCTGAAGATTTAATAGGTGAAGCATTGTCATTTCCCTATGGACAGCACGATGACCAAGTGGATGCAATGACAATGGCAATTCAGTATGTCAAGGAAAGCTGGAGACTGACACATCCTGAAGACCCTGAATGGGAAGATGATGTTAATCCACGTAAGCAGAAAAAGGTTGCATACTGGAGAAGTTAGTAATATACTTTCAAGTATTAAGTGTGAAGAATTATTTATGGGGAAGTTTTAATGGCTGTAGAAAGAAATCCGTTTGATCGCATTGAGCAGGACAATATCATTGAGATTGGTATTGGTCCTGACAGCACTGAAGTCGAAACAGGTCCAGTTAATATGGAGTTTGACGATGACGGTGGTGTGGTTATTGAATTTGGTAATTCAGATGAAGGACCAGATGAAATACCTGAATATGCGATGGACGACGAAGAAGGTTTCTTCAAGAACCTTGTTGACGATCTAGACGAGGACACTCTTGAGGAAATTGCAAATCAGGTACTTGACAACTATGAAGCTGACAAAGAAAGTCGGGCTGAGTGGGAGTCAATGTTTGAGCGTGGCTTTGATCTCCTTGGTCTAAAGATTGAGGAAGCATCTGAACCATTTGAAGGTGCCTGTACTGCAGTCCATCCCCTAATCATTGAGTCAGCAGTTAAGTTCCAGTCAAAAGCAACTCAGGAACTATTTCCTGCTGCTGGTCCTGTCAGGACACAAATTTTAGGTAAGTCAGATAAGCGGCGCGAAGAACAGGCGCAGCGCGTCAAGACATTTATGAATTACCAGTTAACTGAACAGATTCCTGAGTACTTCGATGAAACAGAGCGGATGCTGTTTAATCTTCCGCTAATTGGTTCAGCATTTAAAAAGATTTATTTTGATACTACGCTCAATAGGCCAGTCTCTGAGTTTGTGCCTATTGACCAGTTCTTCGTGTCGTACTACGCCACGGACCTGCGACGGGCAGACCGTTATACTCACTTAATCTATCGCAGTCCTATCGAACTCCAACGCTGCATTAACGCAGGAATGTATGCGGAGATCGACCTACCTACGGCTGCAGTTCCCTCTCAGACCGCAATGGCTGAGAAAATGAATACAATTCTAGGTCTTTCCCCCTCTTCACAGCATGACCCGCAGTACGTTCTTCTTGAACAGCACTGCTATTTAGAATTGCCAACGGAACTTACTGAAGAGGATGACGGTCTCGCCCTACCCTATATCGTAACGATTGAAGAGCATTCTCGAAAGGTTTTGTCAGTTCGCAGAAACTACAACCCTAACGACCCTGCCAAGCAGAAGAAAATGTTCTTTACTCATTACCGTTACGTTCCCGGCTTTGGATTCTATGGCCTTGGCCTGATCCACTTCCTTGGCAACCTTACCATGACCGCTACCGCTGCAATGAGAGCATTGGTGGATGCAGGTCAGTTTGCCAACCTTCCCGGCGGCTTCAAGCAGAAAGGTGTACGGATTGTCGGTGACAATGATCCTATTAGTCCCGGTGAGTTTAAGGACGTTGAAGCAACAGGTGTTAACCTACAACAGGCAATTATACCGCTTCCTTACAAGGAACCAAGCGCAACTCTGTTCAACATGCTTAACTTTATTTCGCAGACAGGTCAGAAGTTTGCTGACACAACTGAGCAGATGGTATCTGATGCTGCCAGTTATGGGCCGGTCGGTACAACAATGGCATTGCTTGAAGCAAGTTCAAAATTCTTTAGTGCCATTCATAAGCGTTTGCATAGGGCACAGAAGGACGAGTTTAAACTTCTTGCAAGATTAAACTACGAGTACTTGCCAGATGAAGAAGCATATGATATTCCCGATGACACAATTACAATTTATCGCCGTGACTTTGATGGGCGTGTTGATGTAGTTCCTGTTAGTGATCCTAACATTCCTTCCAATGCACATCGCATGGCACTTGCACAACTTGCGCTTAATCTTGCACAGTCAAGTCCTCCCGGTATGTTTAATATGCAAGAGCTTAACCGTACAATCTTGTCAGCGGCAAATGTTCCTAACCTTGATAAGATTATGCCTGATAAGCCTGATCCTATTCCACTTGATCCAATGTCAGATATTCTGGCAGCAGTCAAGGGGATGCCTATTCAGGCATTTGTCGGACAGAACCACGACGCACATGTTGCAATGAAGACGGCATATATCCAAGACCCAATGAACGGTGCTAATCCTGCAATGCAAAGAATTGTTCCGGTGCTACAGGCAAACATTCAGGAACACATGATCCTCAAGTATCAGGAGCAGATTGGCGGTATGGCTGAACAAGCTGAACAACAGGCTGCAATGTCAGGTCAGTCAGTTGATGAGCAGACTGCTGAAATGATTATGGCACAGGCAGCACAACAGATTGCACAGACTAACATGACTCTTGCCAAGCAGGGTATGAACATTACACCTGAACAGCAGATGGTACAGCTTGAAGGTCAGCGTCTCAATATTGAGCAGAAGAAACTTCAAGCACAGATTGCCAAGGAACAGGCTGAAGGTGCACTCAAGAATAGAGAGCTACAGCTTAAAGAGATGAAACTTTCAGTTGATGCTTATACTCAGGGTGCAAGTCAAATCCTTAAGTCAGACGAGAAAGAAAAAGATCGTAATGCCAAGAAGGCAATGAAGGCAGTTGAAATCTTTGCCGATCTTCTACAGCAGGAAGAGAACCTTACTAATGATCGCATACTAAAAGCTGCAGATATTGTAGCTGATTTGGCAAAAGAAGATACGATTGAATAATGACACTATGGGATGACATCCTGAAGAAGTTTCAGGAAAAGCAAGAAGAGATGAAAAATTCTCTTGCAAATGGTTCAGCATCTGAATATCATGAGTACAGGCAAATGGTCGGACAGATCACTGCTATTGAATGGTGTACAGATACACTGAAGGATGTAGTAAATAAACGCATCTACGAAGAAGAACAAGAATAAAGGAGTAGATATGATTCAGGCTGGAATGGCAAAGGCCATTAAGAATGACCAATGGATTACAAACGATGAAGTTCCTGATCTAGTTGGAGATGAACTACCAAGTATTCCGGGTTACTTTCTGCTTATTCGACCAGTATCAGTAAAGCAAGAAACAAAGGGCGGGATTATTTTACCTGACTCAACACAAGAAGATATGGCATATCTGACAACTGTTGGAAAAGTTCTTGCCGTTGGAGACTTGGCATATCAGGACAAAGAGAAGTTTGCAAATGGTCCTTGGTGTAAAGCTGGTGATTATGTTTGTTATGGCAAACATGCAGGAACCAAGTTTCACTATAAGGGACACAAGTTAATGCTTCTGTTTGACGATCAGGTAATGATGACCGTTAATGATCCCACAGAGTTAGACCCGACTTATAATTTGTCAAATTAAGTTTTATGAGTTACTATATAACTTATTAGCGTAATCGTAAGTTTCGCAACTGCGTAAAGGAAAAAAATAAATGTCAGAAGAATGGAATGAAGTTAATCTAAACCCTGCGCCTACAGAAAGGGAAAAGGTTGAGTTTGAAGTAGAAGGTCAAGAAGATAATGAACCAGTGGCTGTCGCTTCAGAGCCAGTACAGATTGAGACTGAGCCGGAGCCTGAACCAGATACTAAACCTGCACAAGATGCAGAAGAAGGTTTTGAACCAGCCGAAGCACAAGCAGATTCAGAGCTTAAAGGCGTTGAAACTAAAGGTGCACAGAAACGAATTAGGCAGCTAGTCCAACAACGCAAGGAACGTGAAGAACAGGTTGCAGCGTTACAGCGAGAAAAGGAAGAGCTACAGAAGAAACTACGTGAACAGGAAAAGGACATTGCATCTTCACTAAAGAAGAGCATTGATTCAAACGAACAGTTTCTTCAAAACAAAATTGAATATGCTAAACGAGCATATCAACGCGCCGCAGATGAAGGTAACTCTGCTGAGATGCTTGAAGCTCAAGAGGCAATGTCCCAAGCTTATGCTGAGATGACAGGTGTTAATAGCAGCAAGAGTTCATGGGAAAAGTATAACAGTGAGATTGAACGGCAGATACAAGAAGCTGAACAGTTTCAACAGCAGCAGGGACAGCAGCAGCAGCAACAGCCACAGTATGATCCAAAGGCTGTTGAATGGGCAGGACAAAACGAATGGTTTGGTTCTGACAACATAATGACTGCAGCAGCACTTGCGCTGGACTATGAGTTAAAGAATGAGGGGTTTAATCCTTCAGACGATGAGTTTTATGGAGAGATTGATCGCCGTATGCGCGAACAGTTTCCACATAAGTTTCAGGCTGCTCCAGTCGAAGAGCAACCTGCAGTTCGTAAGTCGAGTGCGTCAAACTCGACTCAGGTGGTTGCCGGTGCGTCACGCACACCAGCATCTCCTTCTTCTGGAAAGAAGGTCAAGCTTACGCAAGAAGATATCCGTCTTGCAAATAAGTGGGGGATTCCACTTGAACGATACGCTGAAGAGAAGCTTAAAGCTGAACGCTCTTCAGGTGAATATACCACTATTGGTTAATGCGCTGAAAGGATAATACTATGACACGTACAACAACATCACGTAATGAGAACACTAGGGAAGTCCAGACAAGAGAAATGGAAAACGACGTATTTGAAGAGCAAGACTGGCTCACAATCCCGCCGATTGTCAAGGATCGTTTCGATCAGGAAGGCATGACGCTCCGTTGGATTCGCGTTTTACTTAAGGGCAGAGACGACATCCAGAATGTTGGTAAGCGTTTTTCTGAAGGATGGCAGTTTGTTACCATCGACGAAGTTCCTGAAATGGCTCATAACTCTTTCGTGAAAGAGGAAGGGAAATATACTGGCGCAATCTGTCGTGGAGATTTGGCCCTAGCAAAGATGACTAAGGCTCGTGCACAGTCCCGAAAAGAATTTTATGAGAATAAGAGTAGAGAAATGATTGATGCTGTTAATGCCCAGCTTATGCGCGAAAGCAATTCAGCAATGCCCATTTCAAACTCTAGTAGAACTAAAGTAACACGAGGCCGTGCGGCTTCCTTTGATGATTAATCAAAGAAGTCGAGACTGTCTTTTGTTGCTGTCACAGTATTAACAAGGGAGAACTGATATGACTGCTACTGCAAATCCAGACGGTCTTCGCCCTTCACGCATCCGTGGTGGTTCACCAAATAGTGCTGGTGCAAATGAGTATCCAATTGCTTCAGGATACAACAGCAATATTTTCAATGGTGATATCGTTACAAATGCTGCAGGGTATATAAATGTTTTAGCTACAACCACCGATAAGGCAATGGGTGTCTTTATTGGTTGTCGCTATGTTGTCAACGGGGAACCAAAGTGGTCCGATTTCTGGACTGCTGGTGTTTCAGCTTCCGATGCTTATGCAATGGTAGTTGATAACCCACAGGCAACTTTCGTCGTACAGGCTGATGCTTCATGCTCAATTGGTGACATTAACTCACAAAACTTCCAAGTTGCACTTGGCGCAGGTTCAACCGTTACTGGTCGTTCAGGTTTCGCACTAGATGCGTCTACCCGTACAACCGGCAGCGCAATGCTTCGCCCAATTGCTGTAGTTGATGAACCCGGCAACGACATTAGTGTTGCTTCTGAACGTGCCTTCCCCAAACTTGAAGTTCGGATTGTACGCCACGTTGATGCGTACATTTCAGCCGACGCTTCAGCTAACTAAGGAGGGTTAACAAATGGCTATCAATAGAGCTAGTATTGCAAAAGAACTACTTCCCGGTCTAAACGCCATCTTTGGCATTGAGTATGGCAGCGTCGATGACGAACATGCCCCACTCTTTGAGACTGAAAATTCAGATCGTGCATTTGAAGAGGAAGTCCTATTCACTGGCTTCGGAACTGCCCCAACAAAGGGTGAAGGTTCTGCAGTCCAGTACGATCAGGCACAGGAAGGCTACACCGCTCGTTATACACACGAGACTGTAGCACTTGCATTTGCCATCACTGAAGAAGCAATGGAAGACAATCTTTATGATACGTTCTCCAAGCTTCGTGCACGTGGTCTTGCCCGTGCAATGGCTAACACCAAGCAGGTCAAAGCCTCCGATGTTTTCAACAACGGTTTCACTGGTGGTTCCTATGCAGGTGGCGACGGCGTTGCCCTATTCTCTGCTTCTCACCCAACCATTAGCGGCAACCAGTCCAACGTAATTGGTGCTTCTGATCTGAGTGAGTCTTCACTAGAGGCTGGTCTTATTGCCATCTCTAAAATTAAGGACGACCGTGGTATTCTAATCGGTGCACAGGCAGTTTCACTGCATGTTCCAACCGATCTAGTATTTACTGCCGATCAGGTTCTTAACAGCACGATGTCAACCACAATTGGCGTTAACCCAACCACCGCCGCAAACGGTGCAACTAACGTCAATGACATCAACAGTGTTCGTAATCAGGGTATGGTCCCCGGTGGTTTCTTTGTAAACCGTCGCTTCACTGACACGAACAACTGGTTCCTTAAGACCGATGTACCTAACGGTACAAAGATGTTTGTCCGTGCACCTCTTGCTACTAAGATGGAAGAGGACTTCGACACAGGCAACCTTCGCTTCAAGGCTCGTGAGCGTTATAGCTTTGGCTGGTCTGACTGGCGCGGTTTCTTTGGCGCAAACCCAAGCTAATTAACTTAGCTGGGTAAACAAAAAGGAGAAGGGGTGTTACGAAAAGTAATGTCCCTTCTCTGCTTTGTTTGCGCTAACTAATGCGATATAATGTAATGAATATCGCGCAAATGATTGAGGAACATCATGGCATCAAATATTAGAGTAGGCTTTGTAACTGGTAGTGGCGCAGTCCTTGATACTGTGACCAGTGTTACTGTTACTGATACAAGACTTCACGCAGTTCAATCTTCAGGCGTTGGTACGTTTCTAATTACAGGAACTGAAACTGATGTTTATGACACAGTAAACGGAAACAATATCAAGTATGTTAATACAACAGCTAATGATGTTAATGATGTTTATCTTCCCGGCCTTGGCGTAAGAATGTATGGTCCAGTAAAAGTTTCAGCGCCAACTTCAACTGCTACTACAACGGTTTTCTATGGGTAATTATACTTACCTTGTTGGAGATATTATAGCTGCTGCAGAGGATGACTCTACAGAGTTTTATAATTATATTCCTAATATGGTTAATCGCGCTGAAGAGCGATTGACAAAAGACCTTGACGACTATGGCTTGGTCACGTATACGTCTGTTGCAGTATCTGCAGGTAATAACAAGGTAACACTTCCTTCAGGAACTCGTATTGTTAAGAATGTAAATATTACAAGCGACGGTTCAAAGATTAATCTTCTTCAGCGTACCGATGAATTTATTAATGACTATTGGCCTGTATCAGCTTCAACGTCAGAGCCAAAGTATTACGCACGAAGAAACAATACAACAATTTTAATTGCACCAACACCCGCCTCTACAGTTAACGGTGAAATTGTTCATGTTAACAAGCCTACCGCACTAACTTCAGCAAATCAAAATAATTACTTTAGTGATTACGCATATGATCTTTTGTTCAATGCGTCAATGATTGAGGCTATGTTATTCATGAAGAACTATTCACAAGTAGGGACTTATCAAAATGTTTACAATCAAATCTTGGATTTGCAAAGGAATCAAGCTCGTCGTACAAGGCGCGACGACATGCAGTCGCCTTTTTCTCCGACTGGTGGCGACAATACGATCATTCCCAATGCGAATTAAAAAACTTATTAGGAGAAAGTAAATGGCTATTGCTGCAAAATTTGCTCGTGAAATTATTAAGTTTGCCGGTTCAAAGGGCAAGAGTAAAGCCATAGAAGAGTACGGCGAAGAAGCTGTTAAAGATGCTAAGAAGCAGATGCAGCGTGATGCACGTGAAGCTTATAAAAAGAAGGAACGTGCAAAAAAGAAAGCTGCTTCAGCCCCATCAAAAACTCCTACTGGTACACGCAAAGCACGTAAAGTTTCACCTAAAACTTCAAAAGCTGAAGCTCGTAAAGAACTTGGAAAAGGTATGCGTGATCGCTCTGAAGATGCAGAGACAACAGTTATGGGTTCACGTGAACGAGGTAAGGTTGTAAAGAAAATGACCCGCAAACGTGCACGTGACATGATTTCTAAACAAGAGAATGAAACAGGTGAAGAGTTTATGCGCCGCATGGGACGTGAAGCTGAACAGACTGGTGTAGGCACTGGTCGTAGATTTAGCGATGGTGATCCCGGTTACGCTCGTGAGCAGATTCAAGACATGATGCGTGGTGACTATCCTTCAGGTGAGGACACTAAAGACGTTCTTGAGATGATGAGAGAAAGTATTGGTCGTCGCAAGAAAGGTGGCAAGGTAGCTAAGAAGAACTCTTCAAGTAAACCCCTTGGTGTTGGCATAGCCCTTTGTGGCTATGGCAGAGCAATGAAAGGTACAACGTAATGAAAAAAACAAAACGTAATTATGCAAAGGGTGGATTTCTTTCTTACCTTTCACCTGCGTATGCTGCATCACAGGGCGGTGTTAAAAATGTACTATCAGCATTTAGTCCTGCTTACATGATTGCTGAAAAACTTTCCAAGTCAGGTAAAAAAGAACCTGAAGTTATTAACATGACCAAGAGTAAAGATTTTAAAGTTGGTGATGAATTTAATACAACTGGTAAGTTTAAAAAAGGTGGTAAGGTTGGTAAGCGTCTTGGCTGTGGTGCTGCACAAGGTGGTTATGGTAAGGCAATGAAAGGTTCAAAATAATGGTTAAAAAACTTGCTTTGTCTTTAGTTAAAAGAAGACTTTTAAATCGACCTAAAAACACACCAAAGCCTAAAGAAAAAAAGACTCGTCAGGTTTCAGAACCTGAAGGTGCACTTCTTGATCCTGAAACTGGTGGATCAGCAAATGTAGGTCGTGCAGTTGAAGGTCGTCGCGTTCAAGGACAGGAAAATATTACTAGGGGTAAGGAGTCTGTTCCCGGCGGGATTGTAAAAGAAAGTACAAGTAAGCGTACTAAAGCTAGAGCAAAAACAAAAGTTCAGCTTGAAGCACTTGTTCGTAAAGGAAAAGCTACTCCAGAACAAAAGAGTCGTCTTGAAGCAATGGAATCTAAAGATGTTGCAGATGCTTCACGGGCTGCAAGAACTGCTGCTGCCACTAGAAAAGCTAATGCATCAAAAACAGCAGGTAAAGATAAGCGTGATCCACGTGATGTTTTAATGCAGACAGGTGAGATTATGGAAGGGTATAATCCAACTCCAAGAGAAATTAATCAAGCCTTATCTAATCTTCAGGCCAGACAAACAAGTCCAAAACTAAGAGAAAGAATGGCTGTTCTTGAAAAGAAAACAGGTGCTAAAACACTTGGCAGAAAAAGTGGAGGACTTACTGACCCCGATGGTGCTATTAAGCGTGGTAATCGTATAGCTGAAATGGAAGCTGCTGCTGCCAAAGCAATGGAAAAGAAAACGAAACTGAAGTCAGTTCCTTCTGGTAATAAAGGTCTTAAAAATCTACCTCCAGAAGCTCGTAATAAGATGGGCTATAAAAAAGCTGGTGGTTCTATGAAAAAGAAAGGCTATAAGTCTGGAGGTTCAGTTTCTAAACCACTTGGTGTAGGCTGTGCAACGCATGGCTATGGAAAGGCAATGAAAGGATAATGGCTCTTAGTGATTCAGAAAAGGCAAAGATAAAGCGTTATGGTTTGTCAG
>OLHJ01000132.1_pt1 | contig 27229 bp, 27 predicted proteins | sample 1609491 | NCBI WGS metagenome assembly OLHJ01 (sample SAMN05416861, study PRJEB24817) | seawater metagenome | isolation source: Sea water | place: Canada:Atlantic | collected 2013-11
CTTCAATGATTGGCTGAAACTCTTTTTCAATAGCAGCTAAATTCATTTCTGAAGCGTCTTGAAAATAGATGACATCTTTTTTAGAAGCACAGGAAAAAATTCCAAAGCACAGGATAAAAACTAAAATTCTTTTAATCATTTGTTTATAAAACATTATAAATGGGTTCATTGGCTTAATCTTATAGATATTATTATTCACTATAAAGTTTTTATTAAGTAAATTAAAATTTAGAAATTTCCTTTTTGGGAGCAAGCTCTATATTCTTATTTTCTTTTTCTGGAGAGTCCAAACTTTCAAAATGAGAGTTTTCACTTTTATATTCTGGCACCAATTCTTTTAATAATCCTACAATCACCTCATCCTCTTCTTGATGCGCTGATTCTATAATTTTTTTCACTTTCTTCTTAATATTCTCAAAATTCCCAACGGGTACTTTGCTAATCATTATCTTAGGATGATGTGTTTCTTGACTTATGGAAGAATCATTTAAAAGCTCCTCGTATAATTTTTCTCCAGGGCGCAAACCCGTAATTTTAATATCGATATCTTCATAGGGTTCATATCCACTAAGACGGATCATTTTTTCTGCCAAATCTATAATTTTTACAGGCTCTCCCATATCAAATACAAAAATCTCACCACCCTTCCCCATAGTCCCTGCTTGTAATACCAACTGGCAAGCTTCAGGAATCATCATAAAATAACGAATAATATTTTTATGAGTTACCGTTAAAGGACCACCATGTAAAATTTGCTTCCTAAAATGTGGAATTACAGAACCACTAGAACCCAATACATTCCCAAATCGTGTGGTGATAAAACTAGTAGTCACTCCTTTTTCTTTTTGTAAAGATTGCACATACATTTCTGCAGTTCTTTTAGAGGCTCCCATCACATTGGTTGGGTTAACCGCTTTATCTGTAGAAATTAAAACAAACTTATCTACAAAGTAGGATACTGCCAATATAGCTAGGTTTACTGTTCCTAAAACATTAACAGAAATCGCTTCATGCGGGTTTCTCTCCATTAATGGCACATGCTTATATGCTGCAGCATGATATATAATATCAAATTTGTACTTAGAAAAAAGGATAGTCATTCGGCGCATTTTACTTACGTTGGCCAATTCTATAACAAAATTAAGTTTTGGAAAATTTAAATTTAAAAACATTTCCAATTCATGCAAGCCAGATTCTGCTTGATCTAATATGACTAATAGTTTTGGGTTAAATCCCGAAACTTGTTTCACAATTTCACTACCAATAGACCCTGCTCCTCCTGTAACCAATATGGTTTTATTCTTTAAATCTGACTCCAACAACTCTTTGTCAATAACTATAGGCTCCCTATCTAAAAGATCTTCAATCTCAATGGGTTTTATTTTATTTTTAATATCCTCTTTTTTGCTCCAGGTTTCTAATAAAGGCACATTATAAACCTCTATATTATTCGAAAGACATACTTCGACAATTTGGTTTTTAATTTTTCCTGAAAAAGATTCAGAAATTAATAGCACACCATCAATATCCAAACTAGAGAGGGTTTCTGAATAATTGTTTTTAACAGTTATAATAGGCTTCCCTAAAATTTTATGCGTTTTTTTTGGTTTCAAATTCTTATCCACAAAGCCAACCAATCTAAAGGATGAATTAGATTCTGTAATCAATGCTTTCCCAAGAGAAATGGATTGATCATTTATACCGATAATCACTACTTTTTTAGCAATAACATTAGTAGCAGAGTTTTTTAATATTTGGTAACTTTCTTTTACAATAACTCTAAATAATAATAAACTTACAAAAGACAGAAGCATATAAAGCACTATTGCTGTAGTAAGGAACACTCTTTCTCCAATCCAAAATTCTAATAAATAATTAAAAAAGATTAAGGTAGCGGCAGTTAAAAAAACAGAAATAGTTAACTTAATAATATCTGCAAAAGTAGAATGTCGAATGATTCCTGAGTAAGGCTTAAAAATTAAAAAATAAATAAAAGTTGTTCCCAATACCAATAAAACCTGAAAAGGCATTGGCATAAGGGCAGGAAATTTTAAAGGGGTATCTATTAAAACATAATACACTAATCCTAATGAAACAAAACAAAGGAAAATATCTAATAATAAGACAATTCCTCTTGGCAAATACTTTTGATCCAATAGTTTTAAACTATTATCTCCAGTATAAAGGTCATTAAAATAATCAAGGGCACTTTTCATAGTTAGTATCGTTCCGCAAATATAAGTAATATTTATAGGAATTCTTTTTAAACCAATTGCTTTAATACATTCTTTATACGTTGCTTTTCTATGGTTTTTAGGTTAGAACCAGAAGGAAGACATAGTCCATTTTTAAATAGATCTTCTGAAATACTTTCTCCATAATATGGGGCATTCTCAAAAATAGGTTGCAAGTGCATGGGTTTCCATAAGGGTCTTGCCTCTATATTTTCTTTCTCTAATGCCAATCGCAAGGTATTAGAAGAAAACCCCGCCTTATCTTCGTCTATAATAATACAAGACAACCAGTGGTTGGATTTGTAATCTTCGCTAGGCTCTAAAAATACTTGGACACCAATAGAGTCTTTAAAAATATTTTTATAAAATAAATTCATTTCTCTTCGCAATTGAACATGTTCATCCAGAACTTCCATTTGCCCTCTACCTATACCGGCACATATATTACTTAAACGATAATTATAGCCTATTTGGGAATGCTGATAATGGGCTGCGGCATCTCTAGCCTGTGTCGCTAAAAATATTGCTTTTTCTTTGACACTCTTATTCTTAGAAACCAAAGCACCTCCACCAGAAGTAGTAATTATTTTATTTCCATTAAAAGAAAGAATGGAGATGTCCCCAAAAGTTCCGCATTTTTTATTTTTATAAGTACTCCCCAGAGCTTCCGCACTATCTTCAATAATAGGGATTTCATATTTTTTTGAAATGGAATTAATTTCCTCCACTTTATAAGGCATTCCGTATAAGTGTACAGCTATAATAGCCTTTGGTTTTTTACCTTTAGAGATTCTATCTAGAATAGCTTCTTCCAAATGCTTTGGACATATATTCCATGTATCTTTTTCACTATCTACAAAAATAGGTGTTGCCCCTTGATATACAATTGGGTTTGCAGATGCTGAAAAGGTCATGCTTTGACATATTACCTCATCCCCTCTTTCTACACCTAATAGAATTAATGCCAAATGCAAAGCTGCTGTCCCTGAACTTAATGCTGCAACAACATTTTCATCACCTAAATAATTTTCTAAAGACTCTTCAAAACCAGTAACATTTGGTCCCAAGGGAGCTATCCAATTGGTCTCAAAAGCTTCGGTAACATAATCTCTTTCGGTGCCTCCCATATGAGGAGAGGATAAATATATTTTAGAATTCATTTATAAAGTATTGTATCTAATTATTTTAGCAGGATTACCATAAACAACCGCAAAATCTGGTACATCTTTGGTGATTATTGCTCCTGCACCTATAGTTGCCCATTTCCCGATTTTTATTTCTGGAAGAATAACAGATCCAGCACCTATTAAAGTGCCCTCTCCTATTTCAACACCTCCAGCTATTGCAGCCTGAATTGCTATATGCACAAAATCCTCCATCACCACATTATGTGAAACTGTTGCATTATTATTAATAATACAAAAGCCCCCTATGGAAACTTTAGCATCCAATACTGCATTAGGCAAGACTAAGGTTCCCTTTCCAATTATAACAGATGGATAAATTTCTACCGATTTATGTACAAAACTTGGATAATCAACATTATACTGTAAGGCTATATTTTTTCTATTTGTATTATCACCGATACTAATACATAAAGATTCCGCAGAGTCCTTGGCATCATACTTTTTTACGGCAACCTCTAAAATCTTATCCTTCTTGGGTTGATCATCAAAAACGAAATTAGGTGTATACGCTCCCAAGCTATTTATTAATTCAATAGCTGCATAAGCATGGCCACCTGCTCCATATAAACTTATTTTTTTCATAATTGATTTGTTCCTGTAAATCGGTGCATGGTTGCTTCGCCATCCTTGTTAATATCACTACGCAAAAATACTTTTTTTATCGTTTTAAAAATGATTTTTATATCTAAAATAAAACTGATATTATTTACATAATAAATGTCCAAATCAAACTTATCTTCCCAAGAAATGGCATTTCTACCATTTACCTGTGCCCAACCCGTAATCCCTGGTTTTACTTGATGTCTTTGCTTCTGAACATCATTATATAGGGGCAAATATTCAGGTAATAAAGGTCTTGGCCCTATAATGCTCATCTCTCCTTTTAAAACATTGAGCAATTGTGGAATTTCATCTAAAGATGTTTTCCGTATTATTTTACCAATCCCGGTTAAACGTTTTGAATCTGAAAGTAAATCTCCTTCCGAATCTCGCTTATCATTCATGGTTTTAAACTTAATAATAGTAAATATCTTTTCATTTTTACCCGGACGTCTTTGATAAAAAAAAGGATTAGCTCTTGTTGCTATAATTATTAATAATGCAATGCCAATAAAAAAAGGAGACAGTAGCAGTAATGCAATTAATGAAATTGTAAAATCGATTAAGTATTTAAATAGGTTTTTATACACTCCGCAAATATACTAATTGTTAGGGCAATTAATGAATTAATGAATTAATGTAAGAATGATTTATTTTTAGTGATTTTGATGATTGATGATTTCAATAAAGGCCTGTCATTGCGAGGAGATTACGACGAAGCAATCTCATGATTGGAGATTTGGGATTGTGGATTGTGGATTGTGGATTGTGGATTGTGGATTGTGGATTGTGGATTGTGGATTGTGGAAATTTTAAAAAATCCTGTCATTGCGAGGAGGATACGACGAAGCAATCTTGTCATTGGTGATTGGTGATTGGGGATTGGGGATTGGAGATTGATGAATTCAATAAAGACCTGTCATTGCGAGGAGGTTAGGACGAAGCAATCTTATGATGGTGAAGACTGAGGAGTGAGGAGTGAGGAGTGAGGAGTGAGGAGTGAGGAAAACAATAAATTCTAAACACAAAATTCAAGATACCAGTTACCAGATACCAATTACCAGATACCAGATACCAGATACCAAATACAAAATACCAGCTACCAAATTCAAGATACCAGATACCAAATTCAAGATACCAGATACCAAATACCAGATACCAAATACCAGCTACCAGATACCAGCTACCAGCTACCAGATACCAGCTACCAGATACCAGTTACCAGATACCAGTTACCAGATACCAGATACTAGATACTAGACACTATAACTTCCCCACATCAAAATCAACCCTCCAAGTCCAAAGTCAATCTTTGATATTCCGCTAAAATAGCTTCCCATACTTTTTGCTGTTCATATCTTGAAGTAATCATTTCAAGACAATGCGATGCCATTTCTAAAACCTGTTGGTGGTTGACTAAACAATTTTGCATAGCCTTAAAAATGGCTTCTGCATCTTTTACTGGAATGATCCAACCATTTTCCCCTTCTTCTATAATCTCATTACAGCCATTAATATTGGTCACAATACTAGGCAATCCCATAGCTCCAGCTTGCATGACTACGTTTGGAAATCCTTCCCGATAACTAGGAAAGACTAAAGCATCACTTAAAGCAAAAAATATCCGGACATCATTTTGATAGCCAACACTATGAATGTTTTTTGAATTATTTATTAAAGAAATTGTTTCTGAAGCTAAGGGATCCAAATCAGCTTCAAAAGGACCTACCAACAAAAGTGAGGTATTATCCTTCTCGGAGTTTAGTTTTGCAAAAGCATCCACTAATTCATTGATCCCTTTATCTTTCACCAATCGTCCTACAAAAACAAAAACAAAATGATTTTCTGGAATACCAATTTCGGTTCTTTTATTCTGTCTTGTTTCAGTCACAAAAAGTGCAGGATCAAAGTGTGAAGTATCTATTCCATTAGAACTTCCTGCTCCAATTATCTGAAGTTTTTTTTGTGTAGTAAAGCCTTCAGACGTAATAAAGTCGTATAATCCCTTTGAATTTGGATATACGTTTGTAGAAAAAAAATAAGTGCTTTTTTCTACAAAATTTAAAATGATTCTTTTAAAGCCTGTTGCTTCCATTAAAGGCAAACCTGCAACAGTATGCAACCGCAAAGGCACTCCTGCAAAATAAGCAGCCATCATCCCTACTATACCTGCTTTTGGGGTATGCGTATGGACAATCAATGGTTTTTCTTTTTTGAAATACTTATATAATTTTAGAACAGCATTTAGATCTTTTATTGGGGTAATTTTACGTGTTAAATCGACAAAACATGTAGCAACCTTGTTTTCTTTCCCAAATGCTTGAAGACGTTTTTTCTCTGAAGAAACAGCAGTGACATTATAAAATTGCTCCATAAAAGGAAGTTGTCCTACTAGAAGTTTTTCTAAAGATAAAGGGATAGTGGTAATGCGTATTAGTTTTTTCTGCATTAATAATTATTTTTTTGAGAATTTCAAATATTACTTATCTAAATGCTAATTAAATATACATTTCGATCATTGATTTAGATTCGAAATTATATTTTTCTTTTAATACTGAATAGTGTTTTAAAATATCTTCCAAAAAAATCATGTTTTCTTCTAAGAAATACCCAAAATTATGAGGATGCCACCACAAATGGTAAGATCTGTTATGTTTAGCTGCATAAGTCATTTCATTCTTAATTCTATTAAATTTCAGTTTCTGAATTGCTCTTTCTTTAGTACAGAAAGGTCTAAGAAATCTACTTGCAGGCAACAATAAAGTATCTTTTCTTTTACTAGCATCATTAAGTTGAAAAGATACAGTACTGCTAATTGGCATTAAGGTATCAAAAGCTCTTGCCAAGGGGATTAATTTTGAAGAATTATTCCAAAACCACAAGTTAGGATTAGATCGTACAACTTTAATTCCGTTGTTCTTGGCAATTTTTATATAATCTTCATTGTATTGATTTCTAGGGAATACTAGAGATTTAAGTTCAATATTAAAGTTTTTCTTGGCAATTTTTTGTGCCGCATTTAAATCAGCTTCAAATTGTTCTTTAGTCTGTCCTTCCTCATTACAGTAATAATGTGAAAATGTATGGGTGGCCAATTCCTGATGGGGGGTATTAATGATTTTATTAATTAAAGAATACCCGAAGTGATAGGGGTCTTCAGTCTCATTGTTTCCAACCTCTTCATTTTCAATTAAACGATAGTAAGACAATTCTTTTTTAAGATAGCAAGGTCTTTGATCTGGAAGAAATTCTAATAATTGCTTCCTATCTTTAGCAAATAGAAAACCCACTGTAGCCCAAGTTGCATGAATATTATACTTTTTAAAAAGATCTAAGACTATCGGAATGCTTTTTCTAGTAGTATCGAAGTATTCCTTCCGAGTATTTAAGTCCCACTTTTCGGCAGCTCCCCAGTGTAGTTCAAAATCAAGAGAAATAATAAATTTTCCGTTATCCATAATTTACACTGTATCAGAATCTGAGTAACTTATATACCAATTCTCCCTATTATAGACCTCTTCTTTTAATTCAGAATTAAAACAACGTGCCCCAAAATGAAGTTCAATAGGTCTCATCTTTTCGGGCATATTAACAAAAAATTCTTTTTTTAGAGTGCTATAATTTGGTGAATGTTCAAGGCACCAAGCCAAAACACAATCTGCATTTTCTTTTTTAATAGCAGCTATTGAATAGTTTAATAAGAGTTTACCAGCTTCAACATTTGCAGGGTCATAAATGTGTTCCATTATATACCCAATTTTTCCGTTATGTTTTTCTTTTATTGTAAAAACAATAAAGCCTATGTATTCATTATTTTGATTTCTACAATGGGCTATTCGGTAATTTTCGTTTGGTTTTTTTATATATCGCCAGTTTAAGTAATTTTGATCTCTAACTACTGCGACCTTAAAATGAGAAGAAAATTGCTCCCAAATTTTATTTACTTCAGAAGGAAAACTTGAATCTTCAGAAATAGAGTAACGCTTGCTCTTTTTCAGTTTTGAAAAAGATAAATTGAGATTTGGCAAAAACTTTAATGATTTTATTTTATCTGTAAAGTACTTAGATTTTAAAGGCTTGATTAAAAATGGAACTGGATCCAATACATTCCATTCTAATTTTTTTACAAATCCATGTATAGAATTTCCATTAGGGAATCCATAAACTAACGCTACTCCTCCATTATCGGCATTCTTATAAACATTATTAGAAAGAAGTGTAAATAAGCCCTTACCTCTATAATCTATATCTGTAATGGTGTCCAAAGACTGTGTCCCTAGGTAGTTATTATCCCCAACTTTAAACTTTACGCAAGAAACTGCATAAATACCAGCTGTTTTATTATTTTGCCCATCAAATGCAATGTCTACAAAACAATTAGATTCCGTATTTTGAAAGAATTGCCATTCTATATTTTCTTTCTTTTTAGGACTGCCATTAAAATCGAAACATTTTTTAAATTTATCAATTGTATCTTTCTCAAGATCTAATATGTTTAGATTTTTCATAAATTATATTTTTTTTAGCAATCTAGCCGGGTTTCCAACGACAAGAGAATTATTCGAAATTGTTTATTTAACTTTCCTTTTTTAAAGACTATTATTTAAAGTGACATTTAAAATCTCTAATTATGGTACCATTTATACTAAGAAATTTGACCATAACTAATTTATGTATTTTTTCAAGTTTCTTTTCTTATTTCTATATAATCTTAGATAAAGATAAAGTAAAACACCAAAGGGTATTGCAAAAAATGTATAAACTTTTCTTGGAGATTCATTCAACGCATTATACTTTTTTAGAATTATACTTGTAGAGATATAATGAATTGCGCTTTTAAATTTTAATTTTCTCAATCGCAAATTAACCATCTGTATTTTTCGCAATTGAAGAAACCCATTTGGGTTTTTAAAATATTGGTCATAAATATTTAAAGTTGAACCATCTAATTGATAATCGACAATACAAAAAACTTCGTTAAAACATAAAAGTTTATAATCTAAATCTATCAATATAGGAAGATATAATGGCACAAATTTTTCATCATTAAATACAGGGTAAGGCTTATGTTTTTTTACTATTTCAGTTCTGTAAACAATTTTTTTATCTCCAACAACGTCATATTTAGATGATAATTCGGAATAAGTACATTCTTTAAGGTTAACAGGGAATTCATTCCCTATTAATTTATTATTTACCGTAAAGTCTAAGCCTATTAGTCCAGCATAGTTCTTTGAACCAAATTTTTTCCATAAATAATTTATTTTTTCAATTGCATCATCCGGCAAATAATCATCTGAATCTATACATACGTTCAATTCAGTATTTATAATACTATAGGCAGTATTATGTCCAGTATGCATCCCCCCATTTTTTTTAAAATGGTATTTTATGGATATTTTATTCTCATCAATCCATCCCTTTACCAAACTTTTTGTTTTATCTGTAGAACCATCATCAATAACCAACCATTCAAAATCATTGGAAGTCTGTCTCAATAAACTTTCGTATAAATTATGTAAGCAATAAGCTCTGTTAAAGGTAGGTGTAAAAACAGTAATCTTTTTCATATAATATTATTTTATTAAAAACATGAAGTATGTAAATCCAAAATAACTCAAAATAACATAAGCCAATACTTTTTGTTGATTTTTAAAAAAACGCTGTTTAAAAAACGGATAAAAGATAACTGCAGCCATCAAAAACCAAGACAAATAAGCAAAACGATTGGAAAAATTTGCTCGAATAACCAAGATCCAAAATGCATTTGCTATTACATAAATATTAAATAATTGAATGTATACTTTGTCTGTAAATTTTTTCTTAATAATAAAATAGTAGCCTGAAAATACTGCTGTAGCACTATAGATTAAAAAATCCCAACGAAAACCAGTATAAGCAAAAGCATTCTTATTTACATTTTCTTCGGTTAAATAGGAGATGCGATTACCCCCAAAGCCTAATAAAGCAAATAAATTTTCGAATACATCTCCAAGAGCTAATGAAAGCGGTATACAGAACAACCACCCTAGCATATAATATTTAGGGTTTTTATAAAAAATTATAAGTACAAAAGCACTAATAGGAACAATCATACTCGCATGAATAAAAAAAGACAATGCAATAATGCTAAATTGTAATTTTCTATTATCAGCATAGGAAATTCCAAAAACAAATAGTGAGGTGGCAATCGCATTTCGAATCCCATTGGTACCTGCTGCCCAAAATGAAAATGATGCAATAAACATAAGAAAAACTAAATATTTATCTTCACCAAACCAATTTTTACTTGCCTTATATAAAGGAAAAACATACAATATTGCACAAACTAAAAAAAATATTTTGGCAGTCATGACAGTACTACAAAATTTCATGAAACTTTCCCAAAACACATCTTTGCCAAGAACTAAATCCCTACCTTTTGCATATTCCAAAAACCTAGAATTATAAGTTACCATGTCAGCAAAATAAACACTAACTGGGCGTAATCCCATGTATAATATAACTGCAAACATTAAAATCAATGACGTATATTCCTTCTTGTTTGGATTTTGAATTACATAGCCTTTAGTAAACAACTTTAATACAGTAAAAAACACCATCACCAAAACAGTATTGTAAAATATTGGGGTGTAATAAGGTATTGGTATGATGGAGTTAAAAATCATTACTATTAATCAAATTTATTTATCCAAGTATTAACATCATAATTTTCAATTATTGAATCTTCTAAAACACAAAAATCTGATTTTAAAAAACCTCCTAATTTTTTTAAGTCGTCAACTCCCAAAACAAAAATATTTTTAGGGTTATAAAAATTTTCTTTAACTATATTTAAGTTATTTGTTAATAGTTTTTTTTGAAAAGCAATTGCTTCTAGGGGTCTTAGAGTAATACCTTCTTGTCCATTCTGAACAAGATCGACAATACATTTTGTGTTTTTTATATTCTCAATATTCTCGGCATATGAAATAACTTGATTATGTTCTGTTACTACATGAAATAACACATTGAATCCTGCGAGTGTTTTTTTAAGGTTCTCAATTTCAGATAAACGATTTTTCACAAAACCTAAAAAATAGAAATCATTCAAAACCGGAGTGTTTTTCAAATTAATCTGATTCATTTTATAAAATTGTTTTAATAAAATAAGTTCATATTTCTTAGAATCTTTTTTATCAAAAGTGCAAATTTTAAAGTTTACACTTTTGATATTTCTTATCAATTTCTCTAAATGACAGCTATTTTCATCTTTTAATGGGTTCCAAATCCATAAATATTTACTAGTTCTATCTGGAACTAGTTTAGAAACCGATTTAAGGAGATTCATATTAGTGTAATCTATCATTACTACTTTATCATTATTAGTGATTTTTTTTAAAACAATTCTTAGATTTTCCCCTAAATAGAGTTGTGGGTAAGAAATATAATTAGGGATTGTTTTTCGAAGGAAACGTTGAAAGAACGAACACTCATCATTTATGTTTATTATCGTTATTTCAAATTTATTTTCAATCCCTGAAAGGATATAATCTAATAATTCTGTTTTATTGCAAATAATGTAAACCATCTTAAAATTATATATTATCCCTTGTAAATAATAAAAACTTGGCTACTAAAGGCATTTTTCTATATAAAAGCCAAGCAACTACTCGATTATTTAATGGAGATTCGTTAAATTTCCAAATATATTTATGTGTCTCTGGGAATATGCTTTTCCATTTCTCAATATTCCTAACTGATTGATTAAATAATAACATCTGTTTTGATTGATATTTAAGATATTGCAATTGTAAGAAGTATTTATTTTCAACATTTTGCCCTTTAAAAAACAATTCCAATTTTTTAACACATTCAACTATTTGCAAACATTTCTCAATTGTGAAATTATTTACAATTGAATTTGTATTATCATCAGAATGGTAATACAATGGTTTATTAATAATAATTGTTTTTTTTGAGAAAAATCTTAATCTTAAAATAAGACCTAAATCTTCACTCATATTAATCCCTTCAAAAAAATGAACATCATTTTCTATATATAAATTTTTACGAATCAACTTATTCCAAACTGCCCCATATAATGGTTGTATACTAAAAGAAAGATTTTTTTTTGTTTCTTCAGTTATTGAATATTTACATAAAACTTCACTTTCTCCAGATACTATATAATTGCAACATACGATATCAGCATTATTTTTTTCTCCTTCACTATACATGATTTCATAAGCTTCCTTATCTAGCCAATCATCACTATCACAATGAATTAAATACTCCCCTTTTGCTAATTGATTTCCTTCTTCTCTTGATTTTGTTACTCCCTGATTATCAACATGATTTATAACACGAACTTGTTGTTGTCGATTTGGGTAATCTTTTAATGTTTTTTTTATTATGTCCACACTTTTATCTGGTGAACAATCATTAATAAATATATATTCAATTCTATCTAATGTTTGTTCAAAGAGTGAGCGACAACATCTTTCAATAAATTGCTCCACTTTATAAACTGGAATTATGACAGAAACTTTTGGTTTTTTCAAAATAAATCTTATTTAAGTGAATCTTTCAAAAATAGTACAGACTCTTTCCTTTTCAGCTCAAGTGCCTTATTAACAGACCCATAATCAATATCTTTTAAAATTTCAGTATTTCTATTTTTGAAATCACTATATGATATGGCCAATTTTGATGAAAGATTAAGCGTTTTTAACAAAGATGTAAACCTTGTTAATCCTCGTCCTTCATTTCCTAAACATATAAAAGGCTTATTAAATAAAATTGAGAATACGGTACCATGAAAAGAATCCGTTATTATATAGTCTGCTTTATCGAAACCATTAATCCAACTTTCTATGGAAGGAAATCCTCTTTGTTCTGGTTTACCAATTCGGTGAATCTGTAATTTCCTATTATCACAAACTTCTTTAATAATAGATTCTTTATCACTATTCATATCTAAAACATAGACGCATACTTTATTTTTACCAATGTCCAAATTTTCATTTTTTTCATTAATAAGTTTTCTGTAAAAATCAGCGCTATGAAGCATCGTTGGATCTAATGTATGTTTGGCTTCAACGTCCAGGTATTTCTTACATAACAAAATTGCAGAATCTTCTCTAACCGATAAGAAATCAAACATTTTAGCATATTTAGATATTATAGGAGTAATTTCATTACTAGCTTCCCAAGTATCTACACCAAATGAAGCTGAGTAGGAAATTTTTTTAATTTGTTTATTATTAATCAAAAAATCTAAATAATAATTTTTTAAAAAAGGTGAAAATCTAGGTCGCCAAACTTGATCACTACCAACAATATAAGCATCAAAATTATATTTTTCATGAAACTCAGGGCTTAGAATTTCATTGACTTTAATTTGATTTATATGCTTTTCAATAAACTTTTTTTGGTGTACACCTGGATTATTATAAAACCTTACTTGCTTTTCAATATTTAGAAACAAAATGCTCTCATCTCCAAACAGTCTCCTAATAAATCGCTTACAAGATCCTGCAAAAATTCTAAGCGTAGAATAGTTTTGCTTTTTAGGATTAAAATTGATAGTTGATACCAAGTTACCATTTTGCTTTAAATATGCTTGTAACGCAAAGTTTTGTAGAATTCCTCCATAATTATTATGAAGAGGTTGAGTAAGTATTGCGATTTTTTTCATTCAAATTTCATTTTTAATGTACCAATTATTTTTCGATCACGATTATAAAGAAAGAATCGAATTTTATTATGTATTACTATTTTATTAGGTATCTTCTAACTTTATTAATAGCTCTTTTTAACAGACTTTTATTGTTTAATTTTTGATTATCTTTTATCAACGCAGACAATTCATTCTTTAATAAATCTATTTTAGTATAATTATTAGTTTTAAAAGACTTCTCTTGAAGCAGAATTCTATTTTCATAAATTTTTCGCCTTTTGCTATTTTTTTCTTTTTTAGGCAGTACTCTCTTTTTAGGCACCCATTCATTTTTCTCTATAGCTTTTGCCAAACGATGTTTTAATCCTTCTCTTCTATGCCGAAACCCACCAGCCTGACTCTGATATAAATGTTCTGGACTCAATAGATTATAATTTACCTCACCTCTACTTATGGCATCAGTAATTATTTTATCTAATTGAGCGTTTCTTGTTACAATAACATTTGTACCTAAATATTCTTCTATATAATCAGGAAGCCAAGCATCTCCAAATGAAATATCAGCTGTTTCTCCAATAACGTCATCACAATAATCACATGCTTTTAGTTTAAATAATCCTAAACCCCAATTTGTCCCAAAAATTTCAGAATTTAACTTAATTTGAGAGCTACCTCCTTTAGTAATTATTTTTGTACCATAATCAGAGGCAATTCTTCCTTTAATTTTATGCCTAAAATCAAAAGTTTTCACTTCAGATTTAGTAATGTTGAATTGACTAATTATAGACTCTAAATAATGTGTTGTTTTTAAATGTCCACAGAAGATAGCTGCTGTGAAAATAATTCTCTCTTTAAATAACTGAACTTCATTTTTAATTAAATTTATTCCTTTTATAAAACAAGGAACACCTATAACAATATATTTTCCTTCAATTTCCTCAATTTTCTTCAAAACACCTTCCATAGTAATTGGATAATATCGTGATTTCGCACCTTTATTTACTTGATTTGAATTTGAGCTAATTGCATATTGATACATAACACCCTCCGAAACAGACTCTTTAACATGAACTACAAAATCTACTATATTATTTTCAAGTAGATAAACACACAACCAAGAAATACTACCTCCAGAGCTTCCTTTTTCACGAAAAGTTCCTTCATTAACATGACCGGCATATAACTTTTTATAATATCCAATTTGAGTGTCAAATTTTATATCTTTTGTATTTTGGAATTTTTCTTTAGCAATAATTGTTTCATCATAATCATTACTTCCAAAAGGACATACAACATTTGAATCTAGTAAATTTACATCTTCAACAATGGGCTGGTAATTTCCGTTTTTAGTTAAGCTCATTTTAAAAGGAGATAATTTAGTAGCTGTGCAAACACCACAGCCAGAACAAAATCCATTGTCAATAACTTTTTCCTTTAATTTATTTGCTTTTAAACTTTTCATCCTATTTCCTACGAGTTAGTTGATCTAAATTTATTTTTAAAATTGTTTCCATGAATCTAAATTAAGCCCTGTTAACTCTTCAGTTAAGACAATATCATCAAAATAATTTTTCAACAATTCTTTTTTAGTATTTTCCTTCATCTTTAGACTTTTAGAGTTTTTCAAATCTTTTTTATATATAAATTTTGAAAACTTATGTTTCAAAGTTGATGGTATTAATTTAGAAAATTGATGAATATAACTTTCATATTTTCTCATGAAAAAATTTAACCTGGGGTATTTAAAAATAAATCCTTTGTTTGTATGAATATTATAATTGATACTCTGGTTTTGATTTATATTCAAAAAATTAAAAATTTCCTTCGTTACTTTTTCAGGTTCTTTTATAAATTCTTCAAAAACTACAAAGTGCATATTTTCTCTTTTAAATATTTTTTGAAATAACGCTATTTGCTTACCATAAAAACCTCTGTCAGAGTAGCTGAAAAACCTTTGATCTTCAACACTACCTTTTAACCTTAAGCTTTCTAAATTTAATGCTTCTTCGAAAGATTTTGTTTCAAATCCTTGACGCAAACTCATTAAGTAATGAGAGAATGCTCTATTTGCAGGGTTCCTTAACATAAATATTATTTTAATATTACTTCCAAGTGTCTTTTGAATTCTTTCTGGAACGTAATCAAAATACATATCTAAAGGAGTTATATCTCCGATTATTTTTTCATTAACTACATTTTTATAATACTTTTCTTCATACCATTTTTTTCCTTTATAAAAATCATTATTCCAAAAAAAGAAAGTCTCTTTAACATCAGGTAAATATATTTCAGAATGTTGATTTAATACTTGAAAAAGGCTTGTAGTCCCTGCCTTTGCAGCACCTGGACATATAAAGTTTGGTAACATAGTCTATTTATTTAGTTTTTTTAGTTTATTAAATACATACTGTCTCTCATCATTATTTAATCCAAAGATTATTATTGATAATATGCCAAATATAAAAGAAATGAATATCATAAAGGCAGAGTGATATCTGTAATTTGGATATAATTCATTCACTATTAAGGAAAAACTCACAGAAATAAATACAATATAAAACATCTTTAATATTACTTTCATTATAAAATCATTTAATGATATACCGACTAGTGAACTTACAATCTTCAACCTAGCCCAAAGTGTTATAACTGATAAAAAAATACTTATATATACCGTAATTTCTGGAGGAAATCCTAATTTTAAAAATACAAAAGAAACCGGTAAATTTAATAACAATAATCCTCCAACAACTCCCTGAAATAATTTTATCTTACCTGTTGCTTGAGCTGCCGTTCTTATAGGTCCTGAAACACTGTTGATTAGTGTATTAATAATAATCAATTGAGTAAAAACAATGGTATATTCTGGAACAATATTCAGCCAAACCTTTAGAATAATTTTTGTTTCCATTAGAATAGGTAATGATAAAGCGAAAAAAATAAAAAAGGAAAACTTGGCTCCCTGATAAATTAGTTGGTGCATGTATTGCATATCTTTAACAGCATACGATTTAATAATTTGCGGATTCATAGCTGTTTGAAAATTAATAATAAATCCGTTAACAGCAGTTTCTATTTGATAGGCAATTGCACGAGCTGCATTTATTGCAGGCCCAAAGAAAATATTTAATAAAATGTTCACGCCCTGTCCAGATAGTACCACAGATAAATTTCCCGCCAGAGACCATGAAGCATAGTTCATAATTGTTTTATACAAAGATTTATCCCAAAGGAACTTATATTTACATTCTGGAAAATTACGACTGGTATAAATGCCATATATCATTCTGATAATTAGTGCTACTGCAAAAACTAAAACAGCATATAATTTCAACTTGTCGAAACCAAGCCATTGTAGAATAAAAACAATCAGTAATTTTAAACTCACTTCAATAATACTAACTACTGCAAATACATTCATCCGTTCATAAGCAATTATTACTGCATTATAAGGAACACTTATTATTGTAACCATAAATGCTAAGATTGAAAATTGATAAACCCAATTTGCAGCCATAATACGATCTTCCGGAATTGTCAATTTATTATTCAAAACCCATAACCCTATAGTTTCAGCAAGAATAAGTATAACAAGACTTATGATAACGTGAATGTTTACGCTAATACTGAAAATTTTGCTCAATTGAGAGTAATCCTTTTTACCGAGTTCAAAAGATAAGAATCGTTGCGTTGCAGTAGCCATTGAACTGTTTAAAAACCCAAACATCATCACAATTCCTCCTACTACACTATAAATCCCAAAATCTTCAACTCCAAGAGTGTTAAGAATAACTCGGGATGTATATAAAGTAATAAACATGATGAGGAGCATCCTAACAGATAACAACAACGTGTTTTTAGCAATAATTTTATTTTTTTCGTTATTTTTCATTAAACTCTATCATACTTTATGCTTGAATCTCTATTTTAAAACTTCGTTAAACAAACTTTCAAAGTATCTCTCCAAAATGGAGTTTTACTATTATATGTCTCTTTCATTTTCTTCTTATTCAGCACAGAATAAAATGGCCTTTCGGCTGGTGTTGGATACTGAGAACTTTCTATTGGGTTTACTTTAACCTTTAGGTTGCTAATTTCAAAAATAGCTTTTGCAAAATCATACCAACTACATATACCTTCATTGGAATAATGATAACATTCAACTTGTTCATTTTTTAATTGGGGTAAAACAGTTAAAATGGCTTGCGCCAAATCGCCTGCAAAAGTAGGCGTTCCTACTTGATCTGAAACTACATTTATTTCATTTCGTTCTTTCCCCAAACGGAGCATGGTTTTTACAAAATTATTACCAAAACTAGAATACACCCATGAAGTTCTAATAATTATAGAATTCAACGGGTTTATTTCTTGCATGGCCAATTCACCTGCCAATTTTGTTTTTCCATAAACACTTTGTGGTTTCGGAGCATCTGTTTCTACATAAGGTTTATGATTAGTCCCATCAAAAACATAATCGGTAGAAATATGAACCAATTTAATATTCAGTCCTTTTGCTAGTAGGGCGAAATTTTTTACTGCCAAATGATTAATGGCATTGGCCATGTCAACCTGCTCTTCTGCTTTATCTACTGCAGTAAACGCTGCACAATTAATAATGACATCTATATTATTTGATCTTAAAAAATGCTTAACTTCTTTGTGCTTGCAAATATCTAATTCTTTAACATCGGTAAAAATGAAGTTGTAATCAGCATATTTTGGTGCTAAAGCTTTGATTTCTGAACCTAATTGTCCTTTAGAGCCAGTAATTAATATATTAGACATATAAATCTTTTTTAAATTCAAAACAATCAGCATCTTTTAGCATTGGTTGTTGTATATCTTTAGGGGATAATTGTAAACTGTTTAAAGGCAACTTCCAATTAATGTCTATTGTTTTATCATCAAATGCAATACCTCTTTCAGATTCAAAACTGTAATAATTATCTACCTTATAAGTAAAAGTTGCTTCTCCACTGAGTACTATAAAACCATGTGCGAAACCTCTAGGTACAAATAATTGTTTTTTATTTTCAGCGGTTAATTCTACAGTAACATGTTGCCCGAAAGTTGGAGAGCCCTTACGAATATCAACTGCAACATCTAAAACACTACCTTGTATAACTCGAACTAATTTGGTTTGTGCATGGGGTGCCAACTGATAGTGCAGACCTCTCAATACTCCAAAAGTAGATTTTGATTCATTATCTTGACAAAAGTTAACATCAAAACCTAAAAAAGCATTCAATTTATCTAGTCTAAATGTTTCTGCGAAGTAACCTCTATCATCCCCTAAAATAAAAGGTTCACATAAAACTACATCCGGTATTGATAATCTTTTAAAGTTCATATTACAATTCTTCAGCACGTTGAATTAGATATTGGCCATAGCCATTCTTTTTTAATGGTTCTGCAAGCAGCAACAATTCTTCTGTTGAAATATATCCCATTTCACAAGCAATTTCTTCTAAACAAGCCACCTTTAATCCTTGACGGTTTTCAATTGTCTGTATATAATTAGATGCTTCTAATAATGATTCGTGGGTTCCTGTATCTAACCAGGCATAACCACGACCCATGAGTTCTACTTTTAAATTACCTTGTTCCAAATATACCTGGTTTACTGTTGTTATTTCTAATTCTCCGCGATCACTCGGTTTTATGTTTTTGGAAATTTCGATTACAGAATTTGGATAAAAGTACAAGCCAATAACCGCAAAATTACTTTTAGGAGTTATCGGTTTTTCTTCAATACTCAAAGCATTTCCATTTTTATCAAAATCTACCACCCCGTATCGTTCTGGATCATTTACATAATACCCAAATACAGTTGCACTGTTTTTCTCCTTTACATTCTGAACAGATTTTGCTAATAAATTTGTAAATCCATGACCATAAAATATATTATCGCCCAATACCAAACAAACATCATCGTCTCCAATAAATTCTTCTCCAATGATAAAAGCCTGTGCCAAACCATCTGGTGATGGCTGCTCTTTATATTCAAATCGCATTCCTAATTTTTTTCCATCTCCCAATAATCTCTGAAAATGTGGTAAATCAGTAGGTGTCGAAATAATTAGAATTTCTTTGATTCCCGCCAACATTAACACCGATAAGGGATAATAAATCATTGGTTTGTCATAAATAGGCAACAATTGTTTTGAAGTCCCTTTTGTAATAGGATACAATCGAGTTCCTGAACCACCTGCTAATACAATTCCCTTCATATTCTATTGATATTGTGATTTATAATAATTTTGATAATTCCCCGAAGTTACATTGTTTAACCAATTTTCATTGTTTAAATACCAATCTATTGTTTCCGAAAGCCCTTCTTCAAAAGTTACGGTTGGACTCCAATCCAATTCTTTATTTATTTTAGAGGCGTCTATTGCATATCTTAAATCATGACCTGGCCGGTCTTTAACGTACGTGATTAATTTTTCACTAGTACCCTCTGACCTTCCTAATTTTTGATCCATCTGCTGGCATAACAATTTAACCAAATCAATATTTTTCCATTCGTTAAAACCACCAATGTTATAGGTTTCAGAATCTAAGCCTTTATGAAACACCAAATCAATTGCAATGGCATGATCTATTACAAATAACCAATCTCTCGTGTAATTTCCATCTCCATAAACTGGCAATGCCTTGTCGTTTAATATATTATTGATAAATAGGGGTATTAATTTTTCTGGAAATTGTTGTTGCCCATAATTATTCGAGCAATTTGTAATTACATAGGGTAAACCATAAGTTTCGCCATAAGCTCTTACAAAATGGTCTGAACTTGCTTTTGATGCTGAATATGGTGAGTTTGGATCGTAAGATGTAGTTTCTTCAAACAAACCAGATTCTCCAAGCGAACCATATACCTCATCGGTACTTACATGGTAAAATCGCTTACCTTCCCATTTTCCATTCCACAATACTTTGAAAGCATTTAGCAATATCATGGTTCCTAAGATATTCGTTTTTGCAAATGCCAAAGGGTCTTTTATCGAACGATCTACATGAGATTCTGCGGCCAAATGAATCACCGAATCGAATTGATATTCATTAAAAATAGAATTTATATAAGTTTCATCGGTTATGTCACCGTGTAAAAAGGTATAATTTTCTTTAGGCTCTATATCTTTTAAATTTTCTAAATTACCAGCATAGGTCAATGCATCTAAATTGTAAATATGATAGTCTGGGTACTTATTTACAAAGAGCCTTAGCACATGAGATCCAATGAAACCAGCTCCGCCAGTTATTAATATCTTTTTGTTTTTCATTTTATTTTACTTCTATTATCAAGGGTTTGCCATTATATGTGCTATATTTTTTTGATTGCAATACTAGGTATTTCATCATTTTTTAAAATTACAACACCTTCTTAATTATTAATATTTTTATTACTCGTGCTTTATTTTACTAAAAACCAATTATTCAACAATTCTTCCCGATTGTATTTCATTGTGCTTTTTGTTCCCCAATCTATAACATCTAATCCCGCATACATACAAATTGCTTGTCCTGCAGCAGTATCCCATTCCATGGTTGGTGCAAATCGTGGATAACAATTTGCAGTACCTTCTGCCACCATACATAGCTTTAGAGAGCTACCCTTAGAAATTAAGTTTACATCGCCATGTAATGTCCGCATATCTTGTACATAATCTTCGGTTTCTGGAGACATATGTGAGCGACTTGCAACTACAGTGAAGGTAGAGTCTTCACGTTCCATTGGTAATTTATCTGCTCTTAAAAGGTCTTTAGCAAGATCAAAATTCTCTAAATCAATATTAATTTTAAAAGAACCAACACCTGCTTCAGAAAAGTATAAATCTCCTAATACGGGTGCAAAAATAACTCCAGCTATAGGCACTTGATTTTCAATTAGTGCAATATTAACCGTAAACTCACCATTGCGTTTTATAAATTCTTTGGTGCCATCAATAGGGTCTACAATCCATAATTGATTCCAATCTTTTCGGTCCTTATAAGCAATTGTCTTCCCTTCTTCAGACAATAAAGGAATATTAGTAGACACCAAAATATCTTTTATAATATGATGTGCTGCTATATCAGCTTTGGTTAAAGGGGAGTTGTCCCCCTTTAATTCGACATTAAAATCACCAGAATGATAAATTTCTAGAATTTTTTTTCCTGCCTCTAGCGAAGCTTCAATAGCTAATTCGGTATTTTTATGGAGCATTCTTTTTATTAATTCTTTTAAAGAATAATTATAATATCATCCCCGCAGCAACGGTTTCATGAGTAGTGTCATCTATTAAAGTAAAACTTCCTGTAATACGATTATCTCTATATTCATCTATCATTAAGGGACGTGTAGTTCTAATAGTAACTCGAGAAATATCATTCATTTTCAATTCCTTATCGTCCTCAATTCTATTATAATTATTGACATCTACTTTATACATCACACTTTTAATCATCGCTTTTTGATCGTTTGATGTATGCAAAATAGAATATTTTGTTCGAGGTCTTGCTGGTGAATTATTCAACCAACATAACATTGCATCAAACTCTTGCTTCGTTTCTGGTTTATTATTCGCTTTTACAATCATATCGCCACGACTAATATCTATATCGTCTTCCAAGGTAATAGAGACAGACATAGGCGCATAGGCTTCTTCCAATTCTCCGTCTAAAGTATCAATCGTTTTTATTTTGGATGTAAATCCTGATGGCAACACGGTTACTTCATCTCCAGGCCTGTAAATTCCACTAGATACCCTTCCTGCATATCCTCTATAATCTATATATCCTTCCCGTTGTGGCCTCAATACAGTTTGGACTGGAAAACGAGCATCTACTTTATTAATATCACTACTAATATGCATATTCTCTAAGGTGTTCAATAATGGTGCTCCCTGATACCAATCCATATTTTTTGAAGCATTTACCACATTGTCCCCTAATAAAGCACTAATAGGCATAAAACGGATATCTTTCACCAATAACTTCGATGAAATTTCTTCAAACTGAATGATTATATTATTATACACTTCTTCAGAAAAATCGACCAAATCCATTTTATTAACACAAACTATTAAATGTGGTATATGCAATAAAGAAGCGATAAAAGCATGTCGTTTTGTTTGTTCTATAACCCCATGTCTTGCATCGATAAGGACCAATGCAACATTTGCTGTAGAAGCGCCAGTAACCATATTTCTGGTATATTGAATATGTCCTGGAGTATCCGCAATAATAAATTTTCGCTTGGGTGTTGTAAAGTATCTATATGCTACATCTATCGTAATTCCTTGTTCTCTCTCATCTCTTAAACCGTCTGTAAAAAGCGCCATGTCTACACCATCATGCCCTTTTTTCTTACTTGTTTTTTCAATGGCTTCCAATTGGTCTTCAAAAATAGATTTTGAATCGTATAAAAGCCTTCCTATTAAAGTACTTTTTCCATCATCTACACTACCAGCAGTAGTAAAACGTAATAATTGATTGGTATCTAATTGCATTTTTTTCTCTTAATTGTTAAAAATAACCTTGTCTTTTTCTATCCTCCATGGCGCTTTCAGATCTTTTGTCATCAGATCGATCTCCACGCTCTGTTTTACGCATTGTGGATACTTCATTCGATATTTTTTCTAAGGTATCGGCTTCAGATTCTATACCACCCGTTATTGTAATATCTCCAAGGGTTCTAAAACGTATTTTTTTATTTTGAACTTCTTCTCCTTCTTCTAATTTTAAATGTTCAGAAACAGGAATCCAAGAATCACTTCTAAACACCACATCTCTTTGATGTGCAAAATAAAGAGATGGAATTCTAATATTTTCTCTTTGAATATAATTCCAAACATCCATTTCGGTCCAATTACTTATTGGAAAAGCTCTAAAATGTTCTCCTTCAAAATGCTTTCCATTTAAAATGTTCCATAATTCTGGACGTTGATTTTTTGGATCCCATTGTCCAAAATCATCTCGATGTGAAAAAAAGCGTTCTTTAGCTCTTGCTTTTTCCTCATCTCTTCTTCCCCCACCTATAGCACAATCCACTTTATTATCTTCTATAGCATCTAACAATGTTGTTATTTGAAGTGCATTTCTGGTAGCATTTTTACCTTTTTCTTCAGCAACACGCCCTTCATCTATGGACTCTTGTACAGAACCTACAATTAATTCTATCCCTAATTCTTTAACCAAATCGTCTCTAAACTGAATGGTTTCAGGAAAATTATGACCTGTATCCACATGCATAAAAGGAAATGGAATTTTGGAAGGATAAAATGCTTTTTTAGCCAAATGGGCTACTAAAATGGAATCTTTCCCTCCAGAAAATAAAATAACCGGATTCTGAAATTGAGCCCATACTTCTCTAAGAATATAAATAGCCTCAGACTCTAATTCATCTAAATAATTTAAATAATACTTAGTCATTCTTATTTATTTTTAATTTAGGTTCTATCTTTTTTAAAATAATTTCTACGGCTCTTTCTATGGAAACCTGAGTAGTATCTATTTCTACATCTGGATTCTCTGGAGCTTCATAAGGAGCATTCACACCCGTAAAATCTTTAATCAATCCTTTTCTTGCTTTAGCATACAAGCCCTTCACGTCCCGACGTTCACATTCTTCAATGGGTGTATTTACAAAAATCTCGACAAAGTTACTATCTTTAACAGTATGTTCAATCCTTTTTCTATCTTCTTTATATGGAGATACAAAGGCAGCCAAAACCACTAATCCTGCATCCACCATTAGGTTTGCAACTTCAGCGATTCTTCTAATGTTTTCTTTTCTATCTCCCGGAGAAAAAGTTAAGTTATTATTTAATCCTTTTCTAACATTATCCCCGTCTAAAGTATAGGTATGTATTCCTTTTAAATGCAATGCATTTTCTACTGCATTCGCTATTGTTGATTTTCCAGAACCAGACAGTCCTGTAAACCATAATAAAAAGGATTGATGTTTATTTATTACATTCCTATCTACCTTACTTACATTAAAATTATGTGAAATTATATTTTCTTTCATAACTCTATTTTTTTTTAAATTTCCTTGCTAACAATCCAAAATCTACTTTAAACCAAGCCCTTTCATGTAAGTAATAAAGCCCCATTTTTAGAAAAGTTTCCGCTACAGCTACTGCAGTTGCTTTTTCTTTTGCATTAGGATCGTCACCAAAAAAAAACATGGCTAATAAAAATGTCGTCGTTGATGCGATTATCCTCCAAGTAATTGCCTTTGCAATATGTCTTTTCTTTGATATCTCTATGCTCATAAATCAATTTATTATTTTATCAATATTTTCAACAAAATTATTTATCCTTAAATTTTGAATGTAATACCATCCCATCCCCTTGATAATTCGAGGTAATTAAAAACTGCACTTTTCTTTTAATTTCCTTTTCCACTTTTATAGAGAGTTGGTCTATATAATCGGTATTTAATTGTTCTCCTTCAATGATTACTTCTATAGTACCGGTATCCAATCCCTTGGCATAATCTCCAATAATTAGAATTCGTTGTACCTCCCCCATTCTGTCCAATACCATTTTTACAATGGATTCTAAACCTAAGTATTGGTGAATGATTTTTTTCATGGTTGCAAAAAGAGGATGCTGTGTATTGGCTTGATAAGTAACTTTATTTTTATCGCTATGAATTTCTAAATACCCCGCTTCACTTAGGTTGTTTAATTCTTTACGAATAGAATTGGTAGATTCATTAAACTCAGTAGCCAAGCCCCTTAGATAACCTATATTTTTTGGGTTTACAAAAAACTTGGTCAATAAGCGTATTCTAGTTTTGGATGTGATTAAGGTATTTAACATTATAATTAACGAGCAACAAAAGTACTCATTATTGCGTGCAATCAAAATTTTATCTTTAGAAATAATTCTTAAGTCCGTTAAAAGATAGAAGGCAGCTTACTCGATACTTCGACAACACTTCGACAAGCTCAGTATGATATCTCAATGACAGCTCAGTATAACAGCTCAGTAAAGGCAAGCTCAGTACAAGTTGCTGAAAGAATAAAGACAAAAGGCAAAAGACAAAAAAATCAAGACAAAAGAACAAAGAATAAAGAATGTTTGAAGCTGGAAGCTAGTATGCTTCAGAAGTGAGAAGTGAGAAGTGAGAAGTTGTAAAAAAATCACAGCTTTTTTGGAAATTAATTTTTTGTACATATATTTGTACAATATTTAAATATGAAAGTTATGATTACGACAACAATCTCTGATTTTAGAAAAGATATAAAACTATACTTAAGTAGAGTCACTGAAAATTTTGAAACATTAATTATCAATAGAGGGAAAAACTCTGGAGTTGTAGTGATTTCATTGGAAGAATACAACTCTCTTCTGTCTACTCAACACGAAATGTCTTCGGATAGAAATAAAGCTAGACTGGATTCAGCAATTGAAAAATTTAAAAACGGAGATTCATTTAGTAAAGAGCTTACTGAATAATGAAGTATATTTTTGTAGACGAATCTTGGGAAGATTATTTGTACTGGCAGAAAATTGACAAAAAAATGCTGAAACGAATAAATTTACTAATAAAAGATATATCTAGGCAGCCATATAAAGGAATTGGAAAACCAGAACCTTTAAAACATAATTACCGTGGGTTTTGGTCAAGAAGAATTAATAAAGAGCATAGACTAATTTATCAAGTTCGTGAAGATGAAATTAGAATTATAAAATGTAGATTCCATTATGATTAAAATTACGTTTGGTAACAATGTAGTCTTTATTCGGACACTAATGTAAAAATATTGTTCATTCTGAAGTCCTGTTTTTTTTAGCTCAATATTTGTAATATTTATAATTGTTTTTCCTTTAAATTATTTTCTACTACACTCATATAGTTTTCAGTCGTTCTTTCCTTTAAATAGTCTAAAAACAAATAATTGCTTTTATCTCTAATTTCATTTGGATCCAAAGCTTTATGCAATGCATTTTCTAAACTTTCTTGACTCTTGGGTTCAGCTAGAAATAAACCTGGAATAGTATAAATATCCCCTGCACAGGTAGTAGAAACAACCCTTTCGTTTTGAGACATCATTTGTAATAATACGTTTGGGAATCCTTCTATAGTGGAGGAAAGTACCCCCGCTTTTGCTTTTTTAAAGTAGGAATACACATTAGACACAAAACCAATAAGCAATACCTCTCCCATTAATCCTAGTTCTTCCACTAGGTCTTCTAATTCTTTTCTCATTTCTCCCTCGCCAAGCAAGATTAGTTTTAGATTGGGATGCTCTTTTTTAATGGTTTTAAAAGCTCTGATAAGAATATCGAACCCTTTTCTTTGCATTAATCTTCCTGCAGAAACCATAAACTCCATATCTCCAATATCTATACTTTCATTTTGAATTTCGATAGAAGGAAAAGGGAAAGGGTTATTTATGGCAATAATATTTGTTCGTTTATTTAGATAGGGCAAACTATCCATTAACCTTTCCTTCATTAAATCGGTTTGGGTGATTAGAAGATTTATGTTTTTATAACCAAAATAATATGCCAATCGATATTTAAATAATTTGAATCCTTTATAGAAC
>OLHJ01000133.1_pt1 | contig 27210 bp, 21 predicted proteins | sample 1609491 | NCBI WGS metagenome assembly OLHJ01 (sample SAMN05416861, study PRJEB24817) | seawater metagenome | isolation source: Sea water | place: Canada:Atlantic | collected 2013-11
AAGTCTAATACCTTGAAAAAAAGAATATATCAATTTAAATGTCTATTCTTCCTCGTAAAACTCAAAGAAAAACCGAGGATTTTTATCTTTGAAATTATTTAATTAATTCCAAAAAGCAACCACTCTTTCAATCATCCAGAAGGTAGCTAAAGACCCTATTGCATAAGCGGGAATCTTTTTTAAATACATTGGCCATTGTTTTTTATAAGACAAGAGTTTTATAATAACCAATACTGCCAAAACAAAAGCGATTTGTCCTAATTCCACACCAATATTAAAGAATGCTAGAGCCCAAGGAATATCTTGTTGTGGTAAACCAATATTTGCTAATGCGCCTGCAAATCCAAATCCATGTAAGAGACCAAAAGTAAAAGCTACTAGCCATGGTTTTTTACTGGTTAAGGTTTGTTTTCCTTGTAAATTTTTAATGATTTCAATCGCTAAGAAAATAATACTTAAAGCAATAACTGCTTCAACTGGTGGTGTTGGGAAATTCACATAACCCAATGCCGCTAAACTTAAGGTAATACTATGTGCAATGGTAAAAGCGGTGATGGTTTTTAATATTTTCCATCTTCCTTTTGTTATTAAGATCAATGCCAATACAAAAAGCAAGTGGTCGATACCAAAAAGAATATGTTCTATACCCAATTTCGAGTAGGTCTTTATAACATCGTAGGTGGAGGTTTCGCCAGGGATAATACTAGAATCTTTATCAGGTTGCAACATCAAGGTTACTTTTTCTCCATTTAAATATGTGACCGTTACCAAGGCATCTATCAAGGTTTTGTTTAATCCTTCTATAGTAAGGATTTTTCCTTGTAAGGTTTCTTTTGAAGATATTTTATAACTATAAACTACAGAACCCGGTATTTGGTTTGGTCTATTTAATTCTTCAACAGTAAAGAAAGGAGGGAAGATTGGATGAATCTTTGGAACTGCATCTCCCATACTTGGTACCTTCCAAAAAACCTCATAGGTGGTTTCGCTGGTTTGAATTATTTGTAAATATGCAGGACGAATTTCGTGAGACCAACCATTTAACGTGAGTAATACAAAGAAAAGGAAAACACTTATTTTTTTTGAAATAGGTAGATTCATAAATTAATTATTGAATTCATTTTCTAAATACTCTACATATTTAGGGTCAAAATCTTTCGACTTTATATCGAATTGAATATCGTATTGTTTCTTTAACTCTTGATAAATTAATTCGTTGGTTTCATTCTGATTGTCGTATTCGTAATTTCGAATTACCTCGTTTTTCACCTTTTCATATCCTGGTAATTGAGGAGGTGTTTTGTTGGTGATATATACTAGATGAAATCCAAAACCAGAAGGTACAGGTCCTGTCCAATTGTTGATCTCTTGGGTTTCTAAAGCATCTCGAAATTTGGAACCCAATTGCAATCCTAATTCATTTGCATTTGCTTCTTCAAAATAATAAGAGAAAGGAAGTTTGTCTCCCCATGGTTGCATCTCTTCAAAGGAGGCTTCTGGGAATTGTTTTAAAGTTTCAATTGCATCCTTATAATTATCTTTTCGTTTGTCTGGACTAAAGGTTATTTGATATAAGCTATAGGTAGTAGGGGTAAGATATTTTTCAAAATTTTCTTTATAATAGGTTTTTAAAACTTCATCTGTTGGCTCAGATAAAGCTGCAATATCGTTGGATAAAAATTGCATTTTTTGAGAAAGTCTTCTTTTAATGATTTCATCATTATGATCTAAATTCATTTTTAAAGCCTCTTGATAAAAAATCTCTTGCTTAATATTTTGGTTGATGATACTTTGAAGTTCTTGTTCTGTCGGATCTCTTTTCCATTGCATTTCGAAACTAGAAGTTATATTGTCAAGATCAAAGTCGTTGATGATGATTGTATTCTTAGTATCTGTTCCTTTATTGACTAATCCGTATAAAAAAAATAGCGCAATGCCAATAATTATAAAATGGAAAAAGGGTTCTTTAAATAATTTTTTCATTTACTTTATTTATTTTCTTCCGAAAAGATTTATAATATAACCAACTACAAAAAAAGAAAAAGCAACTAAACTAATTGGAGGCATACCGCCATTCCAATCGGCTGGGTTTAACCATCCTTCAAAGCCCATAAAAAACAAATGCATTAATGAAAATAACATAGCAATAAGAAGAAAGCTCCTTGAGGTAATAAAACTAATAAATTTTTGATCTTCTTTCATAGTAGTTTTAAATGCTAAATTATAAGCCCAAAGAACTACAAACGATATTATTCCTCCTAGCATACTTAAGCCAGAATAAAAAGTAAGGCTGCCATTTTCTTCAAAAAATTTAGCAAAAATTTCTGGTTTAAAAACCATAAAGCTTATTAGTGCGTGAATAAGCACTAATAGAAAAGCAGTCATCCCTAATACTTGCCTTGAATTAAGCCAACCCTCAGGTACATTGATACCAATGTTTTTGAGTGGTCCTATACTAAAATTAAAAGTCAGTAAAATAAATGCAGCTAAGGATATGCTTTTATTTAGAATTAAAAAAGGAAAATCTTTCCATGGTACTAACCCAAAAATATGATATCGAAGGATTGCATAAAAAAGTGAAAATAAACAAGTAAAAAATATAATATTACCAGCATAATTTTTTTGAAAACTCGCAGAATGATTCATACTTTATTGAAAATTAATTTAAAAAAAGACTGTCTTAAAAAAAGACAGTCTTTAAACATATATTAATAATAACGTATTATTTCGGACTATACCAAATTGGAGAAGTATATCCTCTTTGTTGTGCTGTCATAGGTACTTCTTCGCCCATGTCTTTAATATCGAATCTCAATTTGTCATATAAAGTCCATCTTGGTGTTGGAATTTCAATGACTCTTAAGTAATAAAATGCTTCTAATTCTGGATCAAAATTTGGGTCTGTCCAAACTGCTTTTAGTTCTGTAGAACCAATTGAATTATCCCAAGTTGCATCCTCAAGGTTCACTGTATTTCCAACAGCTGGAACTTTTCCTTTAGCATTGACTTCACGATCTCCTGACCAAATTACATCATATACTTGTTCGGCTAATGAACCATCAGCGTTAGCCCAACCTTTTACGATTTGAACTCTATCTAAACTTCCTCCTTCAGGATCCATTAACGCATAGGTGATAAAAGTTGGAGATTTATCCCCAGCATTATTTATATCGCCACCCATAGGCACGCCTTTTTCATAGCCTGCATCTACCAAATTATTTAAATCATTCTCGTTATAATCAAAACCTCCAAAGAATCTTAAGCTCATTCTAGGGCCAGTAGTTGCATAAGTTTCTTTACGTTTCATAGCATCCCATAAAGATGCTCTTGTGTTTTCTTTTGCCCATACGGCTGCATAACCAGATGCTACGGTTTGCCAAGTCATAATTACACCTTGATCTGAAGTTACAAATGGATGCTTCCAACGCTCTGGACTTGGTTCCACATTTGTTGCTTTTCCAAAGAAATTATTGTCATCTGCTGTAGCCAATGTAGTATGTGAATCTGTACTACCTATCAATCCAAATTTGAATGGGTTGGTACCTAATTCATTTTTAAATTTCAATCCTAACTTTAATGCAGAACGAGTGTATTCACCTGCAAGCATATCGTCAGTCTTTTTAACACTCAAGTCTAAATTTCCAAAATCCCAATTTTCAAAATCTGCAAATTCATCGTTTGGAGATAAAAATGGATGTGCTTCCCCATCTCCTTTAATTTGAGTTGCTTCGTATAATGGTTCCCATTTAATTCTTTCTTTTACATACGATTCATCAAAGGCTTCCCCATTCATTCTGGTTTCGGCAAACATGACACCGTTACTTAAATTTCCATTATGAGCAATGGCTAATACTTTTCCTCCAGTATTTTTTTCATAACTTTCTAATTGAGGCCATAAAGTTTCTGGGTCTGGTGATAAGGCATTCGTTACGGCAGGAATTTGCCCTAAAGTTTTATCAGCATCATCTCTATAAATAACAACTCTGTGTAAATTATTTCCTTTGTCTAAGGAGGTCCACTCATATCCAATAAATGCTGTAAATTTCCCAGGATCATTGTATTTTTCTGCTGCTTCAACAGTTGCTGTCCAAACAGATTTCTGTAAACCAGGATCGTTGGGATCCATCTCCAATTTAGTATTAGAAAAAGCTTTAATTAATTCCAAAGCGGCAACTCCACCCTCACCAGTCTTAATAAGTCCATTCCACCTTTTACCTTGTGTGGTTTTCATCACCCATTCGTCTCCTGCATCAATAGCTTGGAATAAACCCATCCCATCGGAATGATCTGCAACCACTAAAAAGTCTAGGGGTCTTGAAAGTTTCGCTTTGATACCAATCGAAGCAGTAACTTCTTCCCCTTTTGCAAATTTATAAGCTTCGTCTAAACCAATTCGGTTTCCAAAAAGACCAGCATCCATAGAAAGGTTGGTATGCAAGTGAGTGTCACCCCAAAAAACTTGAGTTGGGTACTCATTAGTTTCATCTTTAGAAGTTTCTGTTGTTACTTTTACTTCCTCAATTTCTGACTGTTTATCTTCTGTCTTGTCATTTTTACAAGCAAAAAATGCTAAGGAAACTAATAGAATAGATAACTTTTTCATAATTTATTTGGTAATTAGTTAAAGCACTAAATTACAAAAAAAAATCAAAAAATTTATTCGTTTTCTCTTAATGAAAAAATAACCTTTAAAAGAGGCATTGAGCCTGTGTTTTCTGGAGCTAATATTTCTGTACGAAGAATTTTTATTTGTGTAGAATCGTTAACTGTTTTTAAATATTGTTCTGTATTAGAAATCAGTATTCTATTATTGTTTAATAGGAGAGAATCAACATGTTTTTCTGTTATAATTTTTAGGTATGCCTGTTTTAAACTTAATGAATCTGGAATGATTTTATTCATTGCGTAGGCTTCAAAACTAGTTTCATCTTTTAAATAATCTTTATTAGTTTCTTTAAAATACAGTTTGCCTACTTCTGCTTTTGCAATGGCTTCTTTTTGAAGGTTCGTATCTACATAATAAAGCATTTCAATTTTCAAACCTTCCTTTTTTTGTTCTAATTCCAATAATTTATCTAATTGTTTTCTGTTTTTTTCTGAAGGCACAGTATCTAAATAGGTAAATTGGATTTCCTCTATATCTTTGGGCTCTCCCCCAACTAAACCTGCTAATAACTTTCCTGGACTTGCTGCTGCTTTAACAATAAGGTTTTTAAAAGTATTCCATACAATTTTACCAACATTTATAGAAGGATCATTTAAATCTCCCTGAACTGGGATGTCTAAATTTACATCTCCATTTTTGTCTTTTAACAGAAATAGTGCAAATTTTAATGGCAAATTGTATAATCCTTTTTCAGTGCTATTTAGGGAAACCTCTTTTATCAATAATTTGTTTTCACTCTCAATATTGCCATTGGTTACTTTAGACTTGGATTGATAATACATGTCACCTTCTAAAATGGTATGTCCCATATAATATTTGGCGTATATATTAATATCGGATAAGAGGAATTTTTCTATTGAAAAATCCAAATCAATATTGTCGGTATTTGCAGGGTTATATCCTAATTGAGCTTTTAAGGTACCGCGATTGTTGAGTAACATTTCCGAATTAATTTGAATCCAATTGGAGTTGCTTTTAATTTTGCCCGATTCAATTTCTATAGCACTTAAATGATAATTAAACGGATTGCCTGTTAGGTTATCGGTATAATCTACTATTCCGTTTTGAACTTCCAAATGATCAATCGTGTAAAATAATTCAGAACTTTCAGAGGCATTTAAATTACTTTCGTTTTTTGAATCTTCATCTAAGTAAAATATCTTAGAGAGATTATTAGAAATCGAATCCATTTCAAAATAGAAGTAGGGTTCTGTTACTTTTAAATTATTAATTTTATAGGAATTATTAAATGTATTTACTTCTTTTATATCGCATAGGATATTTTTTGAGGAAGTGAATTTTTTATTCTGAGCGTCTGTCATAGAAAAATCTGAAACTTCTATAAGACCAGAAACTAATAATTTTTTAATTTCCTTTACAGAACCATTAATGTTTAATTCAGTATTTAATTGACCCTTAATCGTATTGATATTTGCATATTCGACGATGTATTTATAAAAAGGATCCAGGTTTAAATTTTGAGAAGTAAGCAGTATACTAAAGTTTCCTTCAATGGGATGAAAATCTATTTTGGATCCTAATAAACCCTCCTTATTAACCCTCATTTCAGATTGAATATTTCTCCATTGCTTGTTATTTGAAATACTATCGGCCTTCAAATTAATGTTGGTAAAGCTATAATTTGTAGGTGTCCCCATTAAATTGTCAGCATAATCCATAATACCGTTTTGGATTTCAAAATAATTGACGGCGTAATAAATAGAGTCATTTTCTGTGACCTCAATTTCTTGTTTAGGGGCTTCATTACTGGAGTCAATTTTAAATATTTCTATAAAATTATTAGTTATAGAATCTTGATTAAAATTGGTGTAGGCTTGTTTTACAATAAGGGAATCTATTATATATGAATTATTAAAAGCATCAATGTCTTTTAAATTACTGCTGATCTTTTTTGCAGCTAGAAACTTTTTATCCTGTTGGTCAGTCATTGAAAAGTCGTTTATTTCAATTAGACCTGAAACAATAGATTTAACTGCTTCATTGGTATTTCCAATAATATTAATTTCAGAATTTAGAACCCCATTGAAACTATTAATTTCGGCATATTCTGCAACATATTTATAAAACGGATCTAAATACAATTCGCTAATAGTTATGGTAGCATCATAAGCACCATTAATTGGGTTGATGTTTAATTTAGACTCGAAAAAACCACCTCTAGGAAAATTAAATTTCACATCCGCATTACTTTTTTCTTCTTGATCCCAACCAATAAAAGGGATTAAAAAGGATAAGTTTTCAATATTAGTTATGTGTTCAATATCTTGATTGTTAAAGCGAAAATCACTTTCTTCGATATTTATATTCGATACACTAAACTTAAATGGGGGTGTTTCTGTATTTTGTGAAATTGAATCTTCTGAAGCGGAATGGAAATCAATTAGATCGTCAAAGTTGAATACCGAATCTTTCATAATAACCTGTACATCTAAGCCTTTTAGATAAAAATCTTCAATTTCAATTTTATCATTAAATAATTGTAAAGGTTCTAGATCAACAACTAGAGTATCAAAGTCAATAAAGTTTTCTTGTTCATTTTCTTCCAACATTTTAAAATCGTAAACCTTGACTGTACTAGTAAAATAATTATACTTTAACTTATTAATATTGATTTGACGGCCAACCAATTCTTTACTATGTTTAATAGCATAACGTTTTACAAAATCTGGAAGCAATATTAATATAATTAATGTGACACCAGATAATATCAGAAATATTTTTAACAGCTTCTTTTTCATTGTGAAAAATTATTTTCCTGTAAAATTAATTATCGGATTGAATTTTATTAAACATAAGAACATGGTTTTCGGAAAAATCATCCATTTTGGAAGTCTTCTTAATAATATTTCTTCGTTTTAATTTGTACTCTTTTAGTCCTAAATAATCGATAGAAATTATTGAGAATAAATTTTATTTAAAAAAAGAACCCCATTTACAGAGGTTCTTTTTTAAATAAGTTTTAGTAATATTTATTCTTCTACTGCTTCCATAGTAACTACTTGGTACATGTCTTTTCCATTTTGTGAAAAAGGAAGGTAGTATGTCTCGTGATAAACCACATATTTTTTATCTTCAATTTCTAATTCTTCTCCACCTTCAGGAATATTAGTGATAACCGCACCATCTGGAGCTTCGATTACTCGATATTCTCCATTATATTTTTCATAAAATGCACCAGCAAAATAATAGTATGTTATATCATTAAGTAGTATGGTTTCAACACCATCAGGTAAAGTATTTACTACAATATTTGTAGGTGCATTTACCACAGTATATCCACCAGAAGATTGAGTATAATAAACTCCGCTATCATAATAATAAGGAGTACTATTAACTGAAACAACTATTGCTGTTACGGCGAGTGTTGCTACGAAAAACCCCCAAGGATGCCAGCTAGGACCATAGTGATAACCTCTGTATCCGTGATAATGATATCCATGATATCCGCGATGCCCATTATAATAAGAACGACTAGAGCTAACGTGAACATTCCTATTCACATTCACGTTCACATTCCTATTTACATTGGTGTTTCTGTTGGTATTTCTATTGGCATTACTGTTCCCTCTATTGTTAGAGGTGTTATTTCTAGTATTAGAATTGTTTCTAGTATTTGTATTCGCTTTATTATTGTTACTTCTATTTCCAGTACTTGCTTTGTTACTTCTATTACCAGTACTTGCTCTATTGCTAGAGTTCTTAGGAGTTACATTAGATTTGTTTCTACTTTTATTAAAGGAAGACTTACTGGAGTTCCTACTACTAGAAGAGGAAGGACGTGTAGATTTATTATAACTACTGGTACTAGGTCTAGAACTAGATTGTCTAGAACCTCCATTAATAGACTGTCTAGAACTACTACTTCTATTTCCTCCACTATAACTTCTACTACTAGAAGATCCCCCGCTTCTACTCATGCTATGGCCTCCGCCACCTCTACTTCCTCCGCCACCTCTTGCACGTTGTGCTAATAAATCTGTTGCAGATGAACCTAGGAGTAACATTATAAAGAATACTACATATTTATATTTTTTCATATCGCTTTTTTTATTTTTGTTCTACAAACTTTTTTCTTTCTGACCCTGTTGGTGCTTGAAATTCAAACATGATATCTGGTAACTTTGGGTTCATTCTCCAGTTAGAATAGCTTGCTTCATAATATTTGTCCTCATTAGTTTTTGATGAGATTATCATTTTATGTGGTAAATTGGTTTCTTTTTGAATCCAAATTTGTAGAATAATCTCCTCATTGGTAGCTTCCAGTGCAAAGCAATCCACTTCATCCACTTTTTCTTCTCCGAAATATAAAAGCTGGTCATAATTATCCAGGATATCATCTGTTAAGGTAGGGTACAAGAAATCTGCAGCAGGGAAATAAATGTTATAGGTCTCATGAATACTATCAATTAACTTTAAGGTATTGTCTGGTGCATCTAGAATGTCGTATTCATTTTTATTAAACAAGAAATACGAAAATTTCTCACCGTTATACCAAAAGCTTTTATCTCCTGTTGTTCCACTATTTGCAATAAACATTTTATTGGAGTCTCGAAGATAAACATCGCTTTCTTTAAAAGTTTCTTCTTTTTCTTCATTAACTAAATAGCTGTTTACCGTATAACTTAGAGAGTTTAAGTCGCCTATAGTTTCTGTTAGTTTGTCTAAACTATCTACTGCTCTTGTATCATATTCTCCATTTCCTGTGGAATTACAGGAAATAAAAAACAATGTAGAAAGAAGAGTAACTAGAAATATTCCTTTTTTCATTTTTTTTATTTTATAATTGGTTTACAAGTTAAATTAAAATATTGAATTAAATAAATTTCATATAAAAAAAGGAATCCCATTTCTGAGATTCCTTTTAAAATTCTAATTAAATATATTTTTATTCTACCAACACCCATTCTCCTTTTCCTAATAAAGGAATAGCTTGTTTGTACTTTACTGTTTTGTTTTCACCACTCATCACATGTTTGATAGTTACTTTATCATTACGACCAATTTTTGGTTGCTCTCTAACAATAGTTTCGGTTACTTGTTGCTGCTGACCTTGTGTTCGTCCAGCGGCTCTAGAAACAGAGGAACGTTCATCTAAATTTTGAATTTCGTCCTTTTGCTCTTTTAAGTTTTTATTCGATGTAACTTGATGTGCCTCTCTAATTTGTTGCTGGTTCTCTTGAGGTAATTCTCCTTTAAATAAGAAGGAAATAACATCTTTATTTACCTGCTCAATCATAGATTTAAACAACTCGAAAGCTTCAAACTTATAAATCAATAATGGATCTTTTTGTTCGTGAACTGCCAATTGAACCGATTGTTTTAACTCATCCATTTTACGTAAATGAGTTTTCCAAGAATCATCGATGATTGCCAAAGAGATGTTCTTTTCAAAATCTTGAATTAACTGTTTTCCCTCCGTCTCGTATGCCTTTTCAAGATCTGTTGCAACATTTAAAGTTTTTACACCATCAGTAAAAGGAACTAATATTCGCTTGTATTGATCTTTTTGCGTTTCATAAACATTTCTAATTACTGGAAATGCAGTTTCTGCATTACGAACCATTTTATCTTGATAATGATCGTAGGCAGCTTTATATACTTTACCTGCTATTTCTTTAGCGTCCATTTTCTCAAATTCAGATTTAGAAATAGGGGAGGTTAAAGAAAAGTAACGGATTAATTCGAACTCAAAGTTTTTAAAATCTTGTGCACCTTTATTTCCTTCGCAAATTACTTCAGCCGTATCAAAGATCATATTGGCAATGTCTACTCGTAGACGATCTCCAAACAATGCGTGATATCTACGTTTATAAACAACCTCTCTTTGTGCGTTCATCACATCATCGTACTCCAATAATCGTTTACGAATTCCAAAGTTATTTTCTTCTACTTTTTTCTGTGCACGTTCGATAGATTTAGAAATCATAGAATGCTGAATTACTTCGCCTTCTTTTAACCCCATTTTATCCATCATTTTGGCAATTCGCTCACTACCAAATAAACGCATCAAGTTATCATCTAAAGCCACATAAAACTGTGAGCTTCCTGGATCTCCTTGACGACCACTACGACCACGTAACTGTCTATCTACACGACGAGAATCGTGACGTTCGGTACCTACAATAGCTAAACCTCCAGCATTTTTAACTTCATCGGTTAATTTAATATCGGTACCACGACCCGCCATATTAGTTGCGATAGTAACAATACCCGCATGTCCTGCTTCTTCAACAATATCTGCTTCTTTTTTATGAAGTTTCGCGTTAAGTACATTATGCCTAACATTACGAATGCTCAACATACGACTTAGTAATTCTGAAATCTCTACGGAAGTAGTACCAATTAAAACAGGTCTTCCTTCTTCGGAAAGTTTGGTTACTTCTTCAATAACCGCATTGTACTTTTCGCGTTTTGTTTTGTATATTTTATCTTCACGGTCAAATCTTTGTATCGGTCTGTTGGTTGGTATTTCTACTACATCCAATTTATAGATTTCCCATAATTCCCCAGCTTCTGTAATTGCAGTACCCGTCATCCCCGAAAGTTTACGGTACATTCTAAAGTAATTCTGAAGGGTTATGGTAGCAAAAGTTTGAGTTGCCGCTTCAATTTTTACATTTTCTTTGGCTTCAATTGCTTGGTGTAATCCATCGCTATAACGTCTTCCGTCCATAATACGACCGGTTTGTTCATCGACAATCATCACCTTGTTTTCCATCACTACATATTCTGTATCTTTTTCAAATAAAGAATATGCTTTTAGTAATTGGTTTATGGTATGAATCCTTTCACTCTTAATTCCAAAATCTCTAAAAAGCTCTTCTTTAAGATTTGCTTCTTCTTCAGATTTAAGTCCCTTTTCTTCAATTTTAGCAATTTCAACTCCAATCTCCGGCATCACAAAGAAATTTGGATCGTCTACCCCAGATAGGTAATCGATTCCTTTATCGCTTAACTCAATCTGATTGTTTTTTTCTTCAATTACATACCACAATTCCGCATCTACCTTAGGCATTTCACGATTATTGTCGGCCATATATTGATTTTCCGTTTTCTGAAGAATTTGGCGAACACCTTCTTCAGATAGATATTTAATAAGGGCTTTGTTTTTAGGAATTCCTCGATAAACTCTTAATAATTGAAAACCTCCTTCTTTGGTATCTCCTTCAGCAATTAGTTTTTTAGCATCGGATAATACTCCTGTCAAGTATTTTTTCTGAATAGCAACAATATCTGCTATCCTTGGTTTTAATTCATTAAACTCATGACGATCTCCCTGTGGTACAGGGCCAGAAATTATTAAAGGGGTTCTAGCATCATCAATCAATACCGAATCCACCTCATCTACTATGGCATAATGATGAGGACGTTGCACCAAATCTTCAGGTGCATGTGCCATATTATCTCTTAGATAATCAAAACCAAATTCATTATTGGTTCCATAAGTAATATCTGAATTATACGCTTTTCTACGTTCTTCTGAATTAGGTTTGTGATGATCTATACAATCTACACTTAAACCGTGAAATTCAAATAAAGGGGCCATCCACGCACTATCACGTTTTGCTAAATAATCATTTACGGTTACCAAATGAACTCCATTTCCAGTAAGTCCGTTAAGATACATTGGTAATGTTGCAACTAAGGTTTTTCCCTCCCCAGTATGCATTTCAGTAGCTTTTCCTTGGTGTAATGCAACACCCCCTACAAGTTGAACATCGTAATGAATCATGTCCCAGGTTACTTCTTTCCCTGCAGCATCCCAAGAATTGTCCCAGGTAGCTTGATCTCCTTCTAAAGTTACATAGCCTTTTATTGCAGATATTTCTCTGTCAAATGGTGTAGCAGTTACCGTAAGAGTTTTATTATTGGTAAAACGTCTTGCCGTTTCTTTCATTACAGAAAAAGCTTCGGGAAGAATATCGTCTAAGGTTTTCTTTTCTACTTCATAGCGATCATGTTTTAGTTGATCAATCTCGTTATAGATATCTTCTTTTACATTGATGTCTTCTTCGGTTTCCGATTTTTTCTCTAAGTTATCAATTTCTTGTTGAACCTCTTTTTGGTCTTCCTTTATTCTGTCTCTAAATTCATCAGACTTTGCACGTAACTCATTTAGGGTGAGTTGGCCAATAGCCGATTCAAAAGTTTTTATTTTATCTATAATAGGTTGTATTTCGCCAATATCTTGTTTGGATTTATCTCCAACAAATATTTTTAATACGCTATCTAATATTCCCATTTTCTTAATGTATTTATGATCTTAAATTAAAAAAACAATTGCCTTTTCAATCTTCTACAAAAAAACTGCAAAAAAACAACAATGCCAAAAGGTTAGGCTGTTTTTAATTCGTGAATTTTGAGCAAAAAAAAAGCCTCTTATTAGAGACTTTTTTTTATGATATTTATTATTTAATATTCATCTTCATTCCACAAATAATCTTCATCTGTGGGATAGTCAGGCCAAATTTCTTCGATAGAATCGTATGAATCTCCTTCATCTTCTATAGCTTGAAGGTTTTCTACTACTTCTAAAGGAGCTCCAGTTCTAATAGAATAATCTATTAGCTCATCTTTCGTTGCCGGCCATGGTGCATCACTTAAAAAGGATGCTAATTCTAAAGTCCAGTACATAGTACTTAATGTTTTTAATTTTCTGCAAAAATAATTTTTTTGACCACAAAGTCAAGTAAAATCGCAATTATTTATGCACTATTTTCAAGAACGTTTATAAACAACTGAAAAACAGCTAGATATAATTAATGTTTTTAATGAAATTAGATTCTTTTCGGAATCCATTTAATTTCTTCTGCTTGTAGGTCTTTGGACAACTTTCGTGCCAGTACAAAGAGATAATCCGATAATCGATTTAAATACATTAAAACAAGCTCGTCGATAGGTTCTTGCTCGTTAAGTAAGGTTGACAGTCGTTCGGCACGACGACAGATGCAACGCGTTATGTGACAATATGACACCGTAGGATGACCACCTGGAAGAACGAAATGTGTCATTGGAGGTAGTGTTTCGTTCATTTGGTCCATTTCGGTTTCTAAAAGACTAATATCTTCTTCGATTATTCTTGGGATATTAAGTCTTTCTTTTCCGTTTTTAAGGGTTTCTTTTTCTGGAGCTGTAGCTAAAATTGCTCCTAAAGTAAATAATCGATCTTGTATTTGAATTAATATATCTTTGGAATGGTTATCTATTTTCTGATCGCGAATTAATCCAATATTAGAGTTCAATTCATCCACAGTACCATAAGATTCAATTCTTATATGATGCTTAGGAACTCGAGTTCCACCAAATAGGGCTGTGGTTCCTTTGTCTCCTGTTTTAGTGTATATTTTCATTTTTATTAACCGTTATTTCTTGTTATCTTTCTTTTTATCCTGATAGCTTTTTCTGAAGCTTCTTCGGCTTCTTTTACGTCTATTATTAGTGTTTTGTTTGTTCCAAAAATAAAGCAAAACAAGCAGCACAATTCCCCCAACAAAAAGAACAATTGGGTTTGATAAATTTAAAGAATCCATTTTTGAATTTTAATTAAAACAAAGGTATCAAATTTTTAATGTTTAGTCTTAATAATTCATGTAGAACCTAATAGGTTTCTAATGGATTTAGATAAGGTTTGGTATAATTGTAATAAGTACACTGAGTATTCCGCCTTATCGGAATGTATCGATTGTACATTAATTGATTATTATTGAAGACTTGAATAATGTATCCTTATTACTTTGTTCTTTCGTCACTAGAAATCATTCCATCTACCAATCTAATTACACGGTGTGCATGAGCTGCAATGTCTTCTTCGTGTGTTACGATAATTACGGTATTTCCTTTATTATGAATTTCTTCAAACAAAGCCATAATTTCTACCGATGTTTTGGAATCTAAATTTCCAGTTGGTTCATCTGCAAGAATGATAGAAGGACTATTTACTAAAGCTCTTCCTACTGCAACTCGTTGTCTTTGACCTCCAGATAACTGACTGGATTTATGGTCCATCCTATCTGCCAATCCCACATCACTTAAAACCTGTTCTGCTCTTTTTATTCGAGCTTCCTTGCTAGCTCCTGCATAAATCATGGGTAATGCTACATTGTCTAATGCAGTAGTTCTAGGTAGTAAATTAAAAGTTTGGAATACAAAGCCAATTTCTTTATTTCGAATTTCAGCAAGCTCGTCTTGCGACATATTACTTACATCCTTACCGTTTAATTCATAGGTGCCAGCAGTAGCAGTATCTAAACATCCTAAAAGATTCATTAGAGTAGACTTTCCTGAACCAGAAGGTCCCATTAGGGCTACATATTCACCGCGATTAATATCTAAATCAATACCTTTTAAAACTTTTACAACTTCTTGTCCTAAGGGGAAATTTCTAATTATTCCTCTAATTTTAATTACTAAACTCATTGATATGGGTTTTATTTTTAATGTCTTTACGAGGGAAGAATGACCGAAGTAATCTCATAAAGATAGTTTTTTATTTCAAAAGATCGCTTCGCACTTCCTACTCGCGAAGGCAATCATTTAGTGTTTATCTTACATAAGACGCATAAGGAATACCCTTGTTACACTCTTATCGTAAAATGTTCTTTTTCTTGTTCTTTTCTAAAAAATACAAAGCCCCAGAAATAGGTGTCAATGCTTACTGTTACCTTTGGGTGCATGATGATTTGCTGCCAAGCTTCTGTCATTTTAGAATTCCAATGAATATCATCAAAAATTAAAACAGAATGATTGTTTATTTTATCTAATAGGAATTCAAAATATTGGATTGTATGTTCTTTACTATGATCGCCATCGATAAAAATAAAATCATATTTTTCGGAAGAAGATGCTTTAAAAAAATCTTCAAAGGTTTCGTTTATTAAATGAATGTTGTTTAAATTTAATTCATCCAAAAAACCTTGCGTCCTTTTTGAAGTATTTGGACAACCTTCAATAGTAGTAATTTTAGAAGCGGAGTTTGCAATTGCTAAGGGCATGGTTCCTAGGCCTAGAGATGTGCCTAATTCTAATATTTGTTTTGGCTTAAAATAGCCTGCCAATCTAAACAGTAATTGCTGCTTTTTTAAAGTAGTTCCTGCATTTTTTGCAATCGCAGATACTTTTCTTTCATTCGATTTAAATACACGAGATCCAGCTCCATAATCTGTGATGTTGATTATTTCATTACTTTGAACAACTTTGTCTCTATATGCTTTTAGGATTTTGTATTCTGAATACTTTTTAGAGTCGTAAAAGCATTTTGTAATTAAATCATATGCAAATGGAGAATGAACTCCATGTTGGTTTTTAGATTTCAGTAAAAAAATTAAGTAAGATTTTATTTGGTGCCACATGGTGGTTTCAAAATTAAATGAAAGAGCCAATATTTACTTGACCCTTTCTTTGGAATAGGATTATTATGCCATATCAGTTTCCGTATCATTCACCCATTCGGTGTACAAATTATGAACGATAGCAAGAACAACAGGGCCAATAAATAAGCCTAAAATTCCTTGAAAAATCATTCCTCCAATAGCTCCCATTAAAATTAAAATCATTGGTGTTTGTAGTCCTTTAGCCAATAACATTGGTTTTAAAACATTGTCTAATAAGGCTACTACCATCATATAAATTGCAAAGATGATTGCTGGGGTTGTTTCTGCAAAAGAGAAAACGTAGATGATTATTGGAATCATTACTATGGCTACAGGTATTTGAATAATTGCTGCGAAAATTACTACAATAGCTAATATTCCAGCCATAGATGAAAGACCAATCAAAGCAAAACCAAAATAGGCTAAAACACCTTGAATAACAGCAACCAATAAAATCCCTTTTACGACACTGCGGATGGTATTTGTACACATTTCCATTAAATATACCCCTCTTCCTTTCATTAGCTTTTCCATAAACTTTACACCAGTTTTATAGCCTTCTTCAGCAGAAGCCATAAACACACCCGCTAAAATTAAAGCAATTATGGAAAGCATTACTGCACCCATTAATCCTTTAAAAGAATCGAATAGCCAACCTAATGAATTAGAAACTTCATCAGGGTTGGTTTTAATAAAGGATTCTATATCTGTAGAAGCTTTATACCAAACTCCATAAAGTTTATTTCCAACTAGAGGCCATTCTTTGACACTTTCATTTGGAGGCGGAATCTCTAAAGTTCCGTTATCAAAATTATGATAAATCTCCTTTGTTGTATTTACAATAGACTGAGTAACATTGATTGTTGGCATGATAATTAATGCAAGTAATGCAATGATAAAGATCGAGGTAATTAAACCTTTCTTTTTTCCTTTAAAAATTCCAATTATCTTTTTATAAAAAGGATATAGAGCTACTCCTACAATAATGGACCATATCATTAAAAGGATAAACGTTTTTACAATGAAAAAACTCCAAACTAATAAAATGGTTAACACTATAATCTTGATATATGTGTTTATGGCATTTTTTGATTTACTCATAATTTTTATATTTAATTGTTTTGTTCTTCTATAGGTTCCCAACCACCTCCTAAGGCAGTGTATAAATTTATAATGGATTGTAATTCTTGCTGTAAGGCTGAAGAAGCTTTTAATTCTGCTGAAAACTGACTGCTCTGTAATGTTAAAACTTCTAGATAACTAGTTAAACCACCATCATAACGTACCCAAGCTAAATGAGAGGCTTTAGTGGCTAGTTCCATTTGTTGCGAACGTAATTCGTGTTCTCTATTATAAGTGTCTTGTGCAATCATTGCATCTTCTACCTCTTTGATTGCAGTAAGATACGATAATTGATAATTGTATAATAATCGTTCGGTACGCTTTACTTCTAGGTCTATTCCTTTTTCAATTTTTCCTCCATTAAAAATTGGGCCAAATAATTGAGCTCCTAAATCTGCAAATAAAGTCACAGGGTTTAATAAACTTGCTCCCATATTTAAACTAATGGTTAAAGAAGGGTACTGTAATGCTTCTGCAGCACCAATTCTAATGGTTTGTGCTTCTAGTCTTCGTTCGGATTCTAAAACATCAGGCCTTCTGGATATTAATTCTGAAGGGATTCCTGTGGGTACTTCTGGGAGTGTGATTTGTTCTTGCAATTCTAAGCCCCTCGGAATATCTACAGGAGTAGATCCCAATAAAACACTTATTCCATTTTCTAATTGTGCTCTAGAACGCAATAAGGTTTCAATCGTAGTTTCTGCTTCTATAAGCTGAATTTTTGATTGTGTTAAATCTACTTCATTTACAAAACCTCCGTCAAATCTAGCTTGCATCACATCTAAATTATCCGCGAAGTTTTTAGCAGTTTTTTCTGAAATTAACAATCGGTTGTCTAAATCCCGTAAGGAGATATATGCCGAAGCTACCGAAGATATTATTGAAATAGTTACCGATCTATAGGCGTATTCTGTAGCAAGATATTCTTGTTTTGCTGCTTCGTTTAAGGATTTTATACGTTGCCATAAATCTACAGTGTAAGAAACATTAACTCCAGTTACTACCGAATTTGAAAAATCGGATGTTTCCGAATTAATTCCACTTGAAGCTCCTCCATAATAGTTAACACTTGGATAAAAATCTGCCTTAGAAAGATCGAAATAAATTTGCGACTCTTCCAGACTTGTAACCGCTATTTTAATGTTTTTATTTTCTGTAAGAGAAGTATTAATCAATTCTATTAAAACAGGGTCCTTAAACAATTCCCACCAATTTATGGTAGCTATAGAACTTTCAGTAATACTTTCTTGATGAAAGGTTTCAGGAAAGTTTTGCTCTTCTCGTTCATAATCTTTACCAACTTTACAAGAAAAAGTGTTTAGTAATAAAACAAAAAACAAGCAGTATGTAATTCTTTTAATCATTCGGCCTTGCTTTTCTTTTGTTCAAAATAGTTTAAAATTCTAAAGGCAATAACTACATAAATCACAGCGATTGATATTTGAACTAAACGTGACCAAACCGCAGAACCTGCATCATCGGTTGAAGATGTAACCGAACCCAAAATAAGTAAGAAAGTAGAAAATCCTGTTCCGAATACCGGTGCTAATTTTGCTTTTGAAAAAAGTTTACTTCCAAATAAAAAACCTACTAATAGTGTCAACAAAATCATAAAAGGGAGTAGGGGAACCATCACCAAAAACTTATATGCAACGATGGCAAATAAGCCGCCTAAAATATTAGCAGCTACCATAAATTTTCCAACTTTAGCATTTGCCAATGCAGGACTCATAGAAAGAATCCCAATGAAAATAAGAATTAATAATCCGCCAGATAATTTGAAAATAAAAAACAATAATAAAACAGGCAGAAGAATCAAAAATATTTTTGCAGCATAATTGAAACGGTTGATTTCGGAAAGCTTTGCTGCTTGCTTTTTCTCTTTTACAAATTCCTCATCGGCTTTTGACCATGGAAAAACTTTAAAAACCAATTGTGTAAGTGCAATTGCCATAAACGCATTAATAATCAAGCTTATCGCTACAAATGCACTGACTCCTGTAGGCTCTAAAGACATCAATGGAATTACAAATATGCTAATAATAGAAAATAATTTGACCATTAATGCTAAGGAGTCCGTATAATAAATCCATAATATTCCCAAGCATAATAAAGGCATGAAAACCAAAGGGTAATCATTAAGATAGGAGCTAAAAATAAATGTAATTAAATTGATGACTATCAAAATTAAAATAAAGCTAGCCGCTTGTTTAAAGGTAAGTGGTTTAGCACCTGGGGCAATATAACCTAAGGCTAAAACAGTTGTTAAATATGCAATAGGATAGTTTAATAAGGTACTCACTAAAAGTACAAAACTAATGCCTAGAACATAGCGAACCACAGGTATAGAAATCCCCCAATCGTATTTAGAAATAGAAAGTAAAGAAGTTCTACCTAACATAAGATAACCACGAATTAAACTTTAATCTAAAAGAAGCCAAACTATTTAATATTCCATTATCGCCTGTATAAACTACAATGTCTGCTTGTCCACCAAGTCGTATCATTTGCTGAAAATCTGTTTCATTACTATCTAAGCCAATAATTACAGGAAAACGTTGTGGGTCTCTTAACCACCCTGTTTTACTGCTTACAGATGGCAATCCGCCTTTACTAGAATTGTCGGTTGCTACTCCAAAACCTAAACTTCGTACTGTACCTTCATATATTTTTCCTGGAGCAATGTCTAAGTGAAATTTTACTGGGTCTCCAACATTCATTAATGAGAGATTATTCTCTTTTAAATCGGCTTGGATCCAAATATCTGATTTTGAAATCAATGTTGTTAAAGGTTGTCCTGCCGAAGCAAAATAACCTAAATCTATATCAAAACTTTCTATCACTCCGTCTGTAGGAGCAATGATGGTAGTAAAAGCCAAATCTAATTGCGCTTTTTCCAAATCTTGAATAGAAGCTCTAATTTTAGGATTGTCGGGACCAGAATCTCCTAAAGATTGTTTGGCACGATCTAAATTAGCTTCTGCTGAAGCTACTTGTTCTGTGGCAGTTAAAAGTGCAGTTTCTGATTGGTCTTTATCATTTTCGGATAATGCGCCTGCATTTTCACGCATTACTTTTTCTACACGATTCCAATTTCGTTGCGCCCTATCTAATTGTGCTTTAGCTACTCCTAATCTACCAGCAGCAGATTTCACTGAAGAGGTACTCGCAGCAACAGATTGTGTCGTATTGTCAATATTAGCTTCCGCTTTAGAAACAGCAATTTCGAAAGAAGAACGATCAATTTGAAATAAGGTATCTCCTGCTTTTACTTTGCTATGTAGTTTTATTCTAATATCAATAATATTTCCTGAGACTCTTGAAGTAATTGGGGTGACCAAACCTTTTATTCTGGCTTGATCTGTATAAGGCGTATGTCTTTCAGAAAGAATGTACCAAACAAAAAACAAGGCCGAAATAAGCAATACAATTTTTGTGATGAGTTTTATGGGACTCTTTTTCTCTTCAGAGTTAGGAGTTTCGTTTTCCCTAACTTCTAATGATTCTTCGTTGGAGGTATTACTTTCTTTATCTGTTGACATATTAATTTTTATTCTAATCTTTTAGTATGCTTTTCAATACATATTGTAATACTGAAAACATCATTGCTGTAGTCCAACCTAATAGTAAAACACCATTCATAGCTTCAAGGCCAGACAAAATCCTGTTGGTAGAACTTATGGTTATTTCTCCATATCCTAGTGTAGTAAATGTAACTAATGAAAAATAAATGGCTTTTTCTAAATCCTCAAACTCTGTGATTCCCGGTAATAGATAGTAAGTAAATCCCCAGATAATTGCTTCAATAAAATTTAAGGATAATAAAAATAATGCGGTATATATTAGTAGTTTAACAGTTCTTTTGTCAAAATGTATTAAAGGCTTACTGGCATATTCTATTTTTAGATGCTGAATCCAAATTTTTGTGCCGTAAGCTTGAATTATTATTGTAATGCCAATAACTACTAAGCCGATTATTATGTTTAAAATCATTGGTAAGGGAATGTTATCCAAATATAGGGAATATTTTAAATCCTAACTTTATTATTATTTACACTTCGACAAGCTCAGTGTAAACAAATTAAGAATAAAAACAGCTTAAATCCTAATTTTATTGTTGTTTACAAAGAAAATACTGTTTACTAAAAACAGTTTTCCATTTTCCCAAAACGAACGAAACAATACATCGTCCACCAGATAAATCATACTTCCGCTACCTATTCTTTTTTCAGCAAATACTATGGAGTTTTTAAGTCCTTCTTTAGCGTCAGTTCCTGAAAAACCAGAAACACTAATAGCATCCCCTTTTATATAGCCAACATTATATCCATTGTCCAAAAATTGATAAGATTTATTACCTGCTTTTAAACTGTAATACGTATCTGTGTATCCAAAAGCCATAGGATGCGTATTGTCTATTGTTACTTTATATATACTTCCTGTGATAAAGTTTTTCACACTATTTATTTCTCTTTGATCATAAGGTATAAGTTTAGAATCTACCTCTTCTTCTGTATCTTCCTCTTCTTCTTCATTGCTATTTTTTGCAATTCCAAATCCTTCTTTATCGTTAAATAAACCAACAGATCTTCCCATTGCAATTATTTTACCTCCATTTTGAATCCAACTTTTTAAATCTTTAATTCCATCTTCACTTAAAACATCCCAGTAGTAGGTTTCTGGTAGAATTAATACATCAAAATTACTTAGAGAATTTGCGCCAAAGTCATCGGTATCTATAGAGGTGACTGGGTATTTTAATTGGCTTTCAAAAAAGTGCCATAAAGATCCATAACTTAGTGAAGAAACTCCACTCCCTTTTAAAATTGCAATATTTTGCTTGTTTACTAATTTAACATCTGGAGAACCAAAATCGGTTCCTACATCAGAAAAACTAGTTTCGGAAGCATACAATTGGCGTTGGTGCTTATTAGCAATATCGGTTACTATTTTATCAAATTCTGAATTGCTTTTATTATCACTTCTTGTAATAATTAAACTTCCTCTACCAAAGGCATTATTATTAAAGCTCAGTTCTTTTTCAGAAAAACGAACTTTAATTTTGTTTTGTAATAATTCTGCTAAATATGCAGCATCATTCGTACTATTCCATTTGTTAATATAACCCGCACTATTTGGAGAAGCTTCATTATGAATAGCAGTCATGATTTTCATTTCATTTGCTTGCAATAAGCTAGTACTTGCAACAGTTTCTAATCCATAGGCATAAGGCAAACTCCAAGAAGTAATGTCGTAGGTTAAAGGGTTGCTTAATTTAGCTTCCGGCTCAAATAAAGCTTTTACCATTTTACCTTTTGGCTGATCGGTATTAACTACGATTCCGTTTTCAGCATCAATAGAACCATTTTTTTGTGTTCCATAATGATAACCAGAAGCAGAATCGCTATTAGAATATCCCCATTTAATTTCGTGCAAGTCCAACAAATTGGTTAATGCTTTTATTTTATCTGCATTTCCATTTAATACATAGCTCTTGTATTTTAAATCTCCATTTTCAAAAAAGGTCTTGAATTCTTTGTTGAGGTTTCGTGCATTCTTTGATGAGATTTCAACCGTTGATAATCCTGTTGTAGTATGGTGTTGCATTCGGTCTACCAAGGTTAATACATAGCCTTCGTCGGTATTAATACCCAAACCTGCTCTTCCGTGACCCGCTTGTTCATAGGTCATTCCTATAGCTCCCACAAAAGTTGGGTAAGTATCTCCATAACTTGGATATAATAAATCGAAACGCTCTCTAGTAAAGAATAACCATCCTTCACGATCAAAATACTTGGCGTGGTTTTTACCTATTTGTATTTGAAATTCACGCTGCCAATCTGATATAATCTCGTGAAATGGCTCTGCGGCTGGCGCAAAATAATAAGGTTCATTAATACCCTGTTCATGAAAATCCACATGAACGTGTGGCATCCATTGATTGTATATTTTTAAACGTTGGCTACTTTCAACCTGTGTTGCCCAAACCCAATCTCTGTTGAGGTCAAATAGGTAATGATTTGGTCTTCCTCCAGGCCAAGGCTCGTTGTGTTCGGTTGCAGCTTGTTTTACATCGTATGGAGTAGCTTTTACTTGGTTGTACCAATTTACATAACGATCACGACCATCTGGATTAATACAAGGATCGATAATAACCACAGTGTTTTCTAACCAAACTTGTTTTTCGGTAACCAATAAGTAAAGAGTTTGCATCGCTGCTTCGGTACTGGAAGCTTCATTACCGTGTACATTATAACTCAACCAGACAATTGCAGTTTCTGGATTGGCATCGCCTTCCATAATACCTGCATTTTTAAGGTTATTGGTTCGTATGGTTTCAATATTATCTATATTGTTTTTCGAGGAAACAATAGCATAAGTTAGAGGTCTGCGTTCGTTTGTTTTTCCGTAGGAATCATAAGTAACTAATTTGCTATTTGATGCTACATGTTCAAAATACTGAACTACATCTGCATGTCTTGTAAATTGGGTACCAATTTCATAGCCTAAAAATTCGGATGGCGATTGAATTTGAGAAAACATGCTAATGGAAAAGAAAAAGGTAAGTACGGTTATATAACGAAGCATAGGTTGGTTTTTTTAGAATTCGTGAATTTACAGAATTTTAAATCGATAGGCTTAATTCGTCATAAAAAAATATAATTAACGTAACCTTATAATTCACTAATAAGGAAGTTCGTATTTTTACATCAGATATTGTAAATTAATTTATGCCTATAACAACCATACCTTACCCAGAAACAGGATATTTTTCGAAATTAGTTTGCGATTATTTAGCCGAAAAGCCCGAATTGCAATCTTTTTATCATCGTTTTCCGAAGATCGATAATTTTGAGAAGCAGTTTAAAGAAAAAAGTTTGTCAGTTCAGGCTCCGTCGAGAACGACATTAGTTAATGCTCTTACTAAGCAATACCAAGGAATTAACGTTTCTAATGCAACTCAGAAAAATATAGATTCATTAGCTCAAGAAAATACTTTTACCATAACCACAGGGCATCAACTTAATTTGTTTACGGGGCCTTTATATTTTTTATATAAAATATTTTCAGTAATTAATCTTGCTGAAGAATTAAATAAAAAGCATTCCAAGCATCATTTTGTGCCGGTATATTGGATGGCAACCGAAGACCATGATTTTGATGAAATCAATTATTTTAATTTGTTTGGAGCGAAAGTAGCTTGGGAAAGAGATAGTGGTGGAGCAGTAGGAGAACTGACTACTGAAGGATTGGAAGCATTATTAATCGTATTAAAAACGACTATTGGAGAAAGTGCGAATGCACAAAAACTTAGCGCTCTATTTTCTGAAGCCTATATAAAGCATAGTAACCTTGCCGATGCAACCCGTTATTTGGCCAACGAATTATTTGCAGAATACGGATTGGTAATTATCGATGGTAATGATAAAGAACTTAAAAAACAGTTCCAGCCCTTTGCAGAAATGGAGCTTACTGAAAATCGTTCTTTTACCGAAATAGAAGCTACAACAAAAAACCTTGAAAAGATTGGTTATAAAAAGCAAGTACATCCTAGAGAAATTAACTTGTTTTACATCATAAAAGGAATACGAGAAAGAATAGTGGAAGAAAACGGAAGCTTTAAAATAAACAATACAGAACTTGTTTTTAGCAAAGCTGAGCTCTTAAAGGAACTTCAAGATTTTCCAGAGCGATTTTCTCCAAATGCTTTATTACGACCCCTTTATCAAGAAGTGGTATTGCCCAATTTATGTTATGTTGGAGGAGGAGGGGAGTTGGCGTATTGGTTCCAACTAAAAGATTATTTTAAAAGTGTGGAAGTCACTTTTCCTATTTTATTATTACGAAATTCGGTATTGCTAGTCCCACAAAAACTTTCAAAGAAATTAGAAAAATTGAATGAAAGTATCGATGCTTTATTTTTATCTACATACGATTTAGAAAAAAAGCATACCCATCAATTATCAGATGTTACCATCGATTTTACGCCCCAAAGAGAACATTTACAACAACAGTTTAAAGACTTGTATGCGATTGCTAAGAAAACGGATGCCTCTTTTATTGGTGCTGTTGGAGCACAGGAGAAAAAACAAACAAACGGCCTAGATAATTTAGAAAAACGATTATTAAAAGCCGAAAAAAGAAAATTGGCTGATCAACTAAGTAGATTAACTGCGATACAAGAATATTTATTTCCTAAAGAAAGCTTACAAGAACGAACTGTAAATTTTTCAGAAATGTATTTAGAGTTTGGAGAGGAGTTATTTCAAAAGTTAAAAGATAATCTCAAACCTTTAGTTAATGAATTTACCATAATTGAATTACAAGATTGATCCTAAAATAAATTAAAAAAACTCCTTTGTAACTAACTAAGGAGTTTTTTTTAATTTAAATAAATCCATTTTGAGTTTTCTCTACGTTTCCAATTATAATAAATGAAACCAATAATGACAATAATAAATATGACTAAAGTTTAATCCATAGGGTCAATTATATGATTTCGTAATCTATACTTAATTTTCGTAAAGCTCTTAAAGCAGAGCCAGAGTTTTTATCATCCAATTCAATTTCTATAGCTTCTCCTTCTAAGAGAATGTCTGTAATTTCATTGGACAAGGATTGATCCTTATTAGATGAAATCTCTGAAATACAATTGGATATCGCTCTTCTATCTGGCCTTTGAGCATCACAAGACAATAAGTTTAATTTCATATTAGTCGTTTATTAAAGCACAATAACGCTTTTAATTATGAAAAATAACGTTTTTTTAGTTTCTAATTATTTTTACAATTCGGCCTTTTACAATTTCTGCCAAATTCCATAGATAAAGTTGGGGATCTGTTGTGTTATTAAATAGAATAACAACCGTATCCATGTCTTCGTGATATTCAGCAAAACTCTGGTATCCAGGAACCCATCCGGCATGTTCATACTCATAAATTGAAGAATAGATTTCCTTTTCTCCTTCTTCAAATAAGGACCCATCGTTTAATGTCCTTAAGAAAATACCCAAGTCCTCTGCTGTAGCTAACATTCCATGCTCGTCTGTCTTTAAATCGTAAGGATGCCCAATATGATAGCCACTCATTACATCGTCTAAATTGACTTCACTAAGCGAACCGAAAGTATTGTTCAGATTAAGTGGTATTAGTATTTCTTCTTTGATATATTGGAATTTGCTGTAACCTACTGTCTTTTCTATGAGATTGGAAAGCAACAAATAATTAGTATTACTGTATTCGTAGTCTTCACCGGGTACAAAGTTAGCTGGCAAACCTAGAACTAGTTCGAGCGCTTCTTTATTGCTATTTGGTGGGTTTTCCCAATAGTTAGGACTGTCTGTTAAATTGGGGATTCCACTACGATGTTGCACCATCATTCTCAAAGTAATTTTTTCGGCATATTCAATCTTGCCTACAAGTTCTGGAAAGTAATCTCCAAGTGTTTTATCTAAGGACAAACGATTGTCATGGACTAATTTGGTAATTGCAACGGCGACATATAATTTGCTATTACTTGCAATTTTGAAAAGAGAGTGTGGGTCTGCAGGTATTTTGTTTTCTCGATCGTTCCAGCCTGCAGCATAAAAAGCAGGCGGTTTGCCGGCTTGATCTACATAAACAATAATTCCTTCAAATCCATAGTCCAAGGCTTCATTTAGTTGTTCTTGAACCGTATCTGGTAGTGGCAAAATCCATGCCTTAACCATAATCCATGGTACGAAGTACAAAGAGCTTATGCTTGCAATGATTAATATTATTCCGAGTATTCGTTTTACTGGTTTTTGGGCCATATTATTTTAAGAAGGCACTTTTTTTAAAATTAAGCACAACGGTTTTTGGCTATGATTTCGTTGCGGACATATTCGCATCGCGCAAATCTTATCGAAGCGAGGATTTTTCTGTTAAGTAACGAATTTAGCTAAAAGGCATAGATTGATTTATTAATTTGCTTGTTTTGTAACAGCCTTCGTAAAAGTCATTTTTAGTCTTTGATTGATCATTTGTTGTGGTTTTGTAGATTGTTTATAAT
>OLHJ01000134.1_pt1 | contig 27209 bp, 24 predicted proteins | sample 1609491 | NCBI WGS metagenome assembly OLHJ01 (sample SAMN05416861, study PRJEB24817) | seawater metagenome | isolation source: Sea water | place: Canada:Atlantic | collected 2013-11
ACACAGAGTAGATCGTCGGCAGCGTCAGATGTGTATAAGAGACAGATGGTGTGGAGGCTTTGTATACTATGCATCCTTTGAGCAGGGTTAAATCCATGCCTATTCCTCATTATATTGGAGTTTTTACTCAAGAAGGGCAAATAGTTTCCAATTGTTTCCTTAATGATCAACTAACGGAAATTCATACCAGTGAAGGTGATTTTGAAATAGCACCAGATTTTTTTTTAAGATATGTGTCCCATTTTTCAGAATTACAAACCGTAATTACTAGAGCAGAGGATAAACAGACTGCACTAAAAGTTCGAGAAGTTTTACAACAAAATGGGATTTTTATGGAGGTTTTAGGCGAGAATCCAGATGAACCTGCGTGGTCTAAGTTTGATGGTAAAATGGTGATAGGTTTAGCGCAATCCATTCAAGAGAACAAGGATTTTGAAAGGGTGGAGAAGAAGCTCGCTGCTTGTATGGGCAATTGTAAGGTAACTGATTTTTCTACTCGAGATGGGATTACTACGTGTGAGGTTTACTGCAATGGTCTTAAAGAACAATTGCCAAGTGATTATCGTTTAGTTTCCGATTATCAAGAGTTTTCCAATATAGAAATTGTGAGTTTGGGAACGGAAAAGGATGTGATAAAAGAGATAATAGAAAAGAACGGATTGAAAAAGGTTCAAGTACAGTAATTCCGTATTTTAGAAAAAATTAAATATATCATGGCAGAACTCATTTCTACATTCATTTTCTTTTTTGCAGTCATTGATCCAATTGGCTCGGTACCTGTTTTTATTGCAGTTACGAATGGTATGACTTCCAGTGAAAGAAACAAAACAGCAATTAAAGCAGTTTTAGTGTCGTTTGTGGTCTTGCTATTTTTTATTCTGGTAGGTGAAATTATTTTAAACGGAATTGAGGTTCCGTTACCCGCATTTCAAATTGCCGGTGGAGTTGTTCTATTCTTATTTGCTTTAACCATGATTTTTGGTGACGGGAAACCAGAAGATGAAATAAAGTCGGTAAAAGACCCTAATGAAGTCGCCATTTTCCCAATGGCTATGCCTTCCATTGCTAGTCCAGGAGCCATGTTGGCTGCCGTTATTTTAACAAAAAACGCTCAAAATAGCATCTTTGAACAGTTTCAAACCAGTTTAGTGATGAGCTTAGTTTTATTTATTGTTTTAGTCTTGCTTTTGTTGTCTAATAAAGTGCAAAATATTATTGGTAGTAGTGGTGCAAGTATAATTAGTAGGGTTATGGGATTGATTTTAACGGCTGTAGCTGCAAATAACATAATTATGGGAATTAAAGAGTCGTTTGATTTGTTGTAACACTGAAGGTTTCAAGGTATTTTCGCCCTTTGAAAAATACCCCCGGAATAGCTGTTATTTTTTTTAAATGTTAGCTTTTGGTTAGGTTTTTGCTAGCCAATACGAGTAAAATTGATAAATGAAACAAAAAAGTATTTTAATACTTCTTCTAGTTTGGACCAAAATTGGGGTTTCCCAAATGGTAACTATTATAGATCAAACAAACCTTCAACCCATTGAAAAAGTAGCTATTTATAGCGATGGCGTATCAGATACTGTTTTTACGCACATGGATGGCTCTGCAGATATTAGTCGTTTTAAAGAAGCTGATTTAATTCAGTTTTCGCATGATGATTATTTCTTAAAGTTCTATAGCTATTCGGATATTTCAAAAGGTGATGTGAAGATTTACCTATCAGAAAAAACGATCTCCTTAGAAGAAGTGGTTGTTTCTGCTAGTAAGTTTGAGCAAAGAGCTAAAAACATTGCGCAACCCATTCAGGTAATGAATTCACGTGAATTAACTTACATGAATCAGAATACCACAGCTGATGTGTTAACACAGTCTGGGAATGTAATGGTTCAGAAAAGTCAACAAGGTGGAGGTAGTCCAGTTATTAGAGGTTTTGAAGCAAATAAGGTTTTGATTGTGGTGGATGGTGTGCGAATGAATAATGCGATTTATCGTGGCGGCCATTTACAAAACGTATTAACGCTGGATAACAGTATGATGAAAAAGGTGGAGGTTGTTTTTGGTCCAGGTTCGGTAATCTACGGAAGTGATGCTTTGGGCGGAGTAATTAGCTTTCATACCAAAGATCCTGTTCTTTCTGAAAATGAAAAGACTTTTACCAAAGTGAATGGATTTACTCGCTGGTCTAGTGCTTCAAATGAGTTTACAGGGCATGCTGATTTTAGTATCGCAAATAAGAAATTTGGATCATTAACTTCATTCACCTATTCTAATTTTGGAGATTTGCGACAGGGAAACAATCGTAATCCTTTTTATGGTGATTGGGGGAAACGTACTTTCTATGTGGATCGAGTGAATGGGAGAGATACTACCATAGCAAATGACGATGTAAATATCCAGAAGCAATCAGGATACGTGCAATATGACATACTTCAAAAGTTTCTTTTTAAACCTAGTAAGGATGTTTCTCATGTGTTGAATTTTCAGTTTTCTAATAGTTCTGATATTCCTAGATACGACCGATTAACGCAGGTTTCAGGTTCTAATCCAAAATACGGAGAGTGGTATTATGGTCCGCAACAACGCTTTATGGCATCTTATACTTTAAGTGCTAAAAAATCAAGTGGATTTTACGACAACGTACAATTTGTAGCGGCCTTTCAAAATGTGAAAGAAAGTAGACATACCAGAAGATATCAAAACTTGGAGCTAAATAATCGTACGGAAAAGTTAGATATAATTTCAGCCAATTTAGATTTCGCTAAAAAGATTAAAAAGAACCAATTGAAATATGGCGTGGAAGGTTGGTATAATTCGGTTAACTCCTCAGCGTTTATTGAGAATATTGAAACAGGTGAACAAAGCCGGTTAGATAGCCGTTATCCAGATGGAGGTTCATCTATGTATAGTGTAGCTGGTTATGTTACTCACTCGCTTGAAATTTCTAAGAAATTAATTCTTACGGATGGATTACGATTAAGTAACGTAGGTTTAAACGCTAATTTTCAGGATACCACATTTTTCCCCTTCCCGTTCACCTCAGTAACTCAGAATAATACCGCGTTAAACGGAAATATTGGTTTTGTGGTAAAACCCGGAAACGATTGGCGTTTTACCGTTCTAGCTTCTTCTGGGTTTAGAGCTCCTAATGTGGATGATTTAAGTAAAGTTTTCGATTCTGCTCCCGGAACCGTAATAGTTCCAAATCCTGATTTAAAACCTGAATATACGTATAATATTGAGTTTGGGGTTTCTAAAGAAATCCACAAACAGGTTAATGTTGGCGGAACTTTTTACTATACCGCATACCAAGATGCTATAACCCGAATGCCAGGGACATTCAATGGACAAGATTCCATTATTTATGATGGAGAATTAAGTCAAGTGGTTATGAATGTGAATGCGCAAGAAGCTTTTATTTATGGAATTAGTGCGTATTTAAATGCGGATATTACAGAGAATTTCTCGTTAAATAATACCATTAATTATACGTATGGTAGAATTAAATCTACTCCTAATATGCCATTAGGGCATATTTCTCCTGTATTTGGAAAATCGGGCGTAAACTTGCGAATCAAACAATTTAGGGGAGAGTTTTTTGTAATGTATAGCGGGCCTAAATTGAGTCAAGATTATAACTTATCTGGAGAGGATAACCATGCCAATTCAGCCGATCCAGTAAATGGATACATGCCATCATGGGCAACATTGAATATTAGAACCGCTTATCAATTTTCTCCATTTGTGCAATTGCAATTTAGTATTGATAATATATTAGATACTAATTACCGAGTATTTGCATCCAATATTGGAGCTCCTGGAAGAAACTTTAATGTGACGCTCAGGGCTAATATGTAAATAGAATGCTTTATTAATGGGGTATAAGGGTAAAGGATTGAACCTGTTAATATCTTTCCTTTTTATTATTTCAACTTTTCTTAACCTTCATGTATTTTGTCTCCCAAATATTTAATCAATAGACTTCATTACCGAATCCAACTGTTTACATGACCGACTTAGATATTCTTGATGATATTGACAAATTTGAAAAGAAAGTAAGGCGTGGCCGCGACTTATTACCTCTTTGGATAAAAGTATTCATGTGGATGTTTTTTGCTTTTGGGGGATTTGTTTTCTTGTTTTTTTTAATTGGGATAGCAGGTAACCAAAAAATTGATATTAGCATTTATGGTTTTCAAGCCTATCGCTCTTTTTCTATTACTGGAGTAATCGTATTATTTACCTATGCCTTAAAGTTTTTATTATCCTACTCGATGTGGAAGGAAAAAAGTTGGATGATTGAAATAGCTTATTTAGATGCTGTTTTAGCTTTTATTTTATGCGTTTTAGGTATGGCTGGTATATCTAACTTTGATGGAGACTTGCAGTTAAATAACAATTTACGTCTCGAGTTATTAATTTATTTCCCCTTTGTTTACCGAATCTTTAGAATAAAAGCAGATTGGCGAAGATTAACAACAACCTAAAATTAAATAAATGAAACCCATAGAAGTTCCTTTGTCAAAAGGATTTAAAAAACAAACTACCTTATCAATATTGGCCATTATTTTGTTTGGAATTACCTATCTAGCCATGTTAGTTATTACTGGCTTTGGGATGTATTATATAGGTTATTTTGGCGTAGCAGTAATTGCCGCCCTTCATAATTTAATAGGAATTGGTATTGGATTGGGCATGTTTAGTATGGCCTTAGTATTGTTCGTTTTTCTTATTAAGTTCATCTTTAAATCACATAAAAATGATTTATCCAATTTAGTGGAAATCACACCCGATTATGAACCTGATTTTTTTAAGATGATTCATGAAATTGCGGATCAGGTTCAAACGGAATATCCAAAGAAGGTGTACTTAAGTCCAGATGTTAACGCAGGTGTCTTTTATAATTCCAGTTTTTGGAGTTTGTTAATTCCAGTAAAAAAGAACCTACATGTGGGAATGGGATTAATAAATACGGTTACGGATGTAGAGTTAAAGGCAATTTTGGCCCATGAATTCGGCCATTTTTCACAAAGCTCTATGAAAGTTGGGAGCTACGTTTATGGTCTTAATAACGTAATATTCAATCTGCTCTATGATAATGAATCTTTTGATAGAATGATTCAAAAATGGGCAAATCTGAGTGGCTTTTTTGCTTTTTTCCTTTCCTTGGGTTTACGGATTATTTCAGGTATTCAATGGATTCTAATTCAGTTGTATGGAGTGGTGAACAAAAGCTACATGGCACTTTCTAGAGAAATGGAATTTCATGCAGATGAAATTGCGGTGACCATGACAGGAATGAAACCTCTTGAAACATCTTTACTTAGAATGGCATTGGCAGATAGCTCTTTTCAAACCACCATGGTGTTTTTTGAAAATAAAATTGAAACCAATCAAACGGTAGAAAACGTATTTAAGTGCCAAACAACAGTGATGAATTATTATGCTCATAAAGATAATCTACTCTTCGAAAAAGGGTTACCAAATGTTTCGGTTAAAGATTTAAATAAATTTAATAGATCTAAGTTGGTAATTACCGACCAATGGTCTTCTCATCCGAGTGTTGAAGATAGAATTAGTTCAATGGAAAAGATTGCGATTTCTCCTGCTAATCAAACAGAACGTCCTGCGTCAACCTTGTTTCGAAATATTGAAGAGTATCAGAAATCCATCACCCTGAATATATTTAAAGATATTCAATATTCAGGATATCCAACCCCGATGAGTCAAATAGAATTTGACAACGAATTTTTGAAGAGTTCCAAGGATAACGAGTTTTCACCAGTGTACAATGGTTATTATGATTTGCATAGCTTAGAATTGTTTGATTTAACCGAAACTCCTGAACGAATTGACGAACCTATTGAAAATTTGTTTACAGAGGAAAAGATTGATTTGGTGTACCGTCATTTGTCTTTAACTCAAGATGCAGAAACCTTAACGCAAATTGCTAAAAAGGAAATTGATGTCGCCAGTTTTGATTACGATGGAAGAAAGTATGTGAAAAAGGAAAGTATGCGGGTTTTCCATATGGTTAAAAAGGAATTAAATGACATATCTCAAATGGTATCTTTAAATGATCAGGCCATTTACTTTACATTTCTAAAGCTAGAAGAGGGAAACAACTTGACTCCACGTTTGAATGTTTTGTACAACGAAATTTTTAAACTAGATAAGGAAATTGAAGCCAAAGTAGAAACTGTAAAAGCATTCTCTGAATATTTAGAGTTTACTGGGCAGGTTTTGCAAGTAGAACAAATAGAAATGATGGTAGAGGAGATGGAAGAGTTAGAAACTGCCTTTAAATCAACGGTATCTAGTTTCTTGGAAAGTGATATTCTACAAAGCGAAATTACTCCTGAAACCCGAGAGAAACTTAGAAACTACGTAAAATTTGGTTTGCCAATTTTTAAGGGTAATGCGTATATGGAAGAAAATTTGCAGTCCTTTGGTTTTGTATTTCAATCTATTATGTTCCTGTCTACTCGTTTGTACTTTGTTCACAAGAAAAGATTATTGGATTATCAGGCGAAACTTTTGACTAAATATGTAATTTAGGTCTATGGCCACACTAACTATACATAGACAGTCTGAATGGATGAATGGTTTCCGAATGGTAAAGATTTATGTGAATGATGAACTGGTAGGAAGCGTTCCCAATAATACTTCTAGAGACTTCTTTTTGAACCCAGGTAAACATAACGTTATTGGTAAGATTGATTGGTGCGGTTGTAAATCTGTCGTTTTAAATTTTTCTGCCCATAGCCATCATAATATAGAAATAAAAGGACCAAAGTTTGAAAAAATTATGTTGATTATGTCTATTTTGATTGGAGTGGTTTTATCTTACTTTATGATCGTTTCAGATGTAAGTAAAGCAGTGTTTTTTTCGGCATTGATACCAATTGTAGGCTATCGTGTATATTTCTTTACCTTGGGCAGAAATTCGTTTATTCAAGCAAAAGTTATCGTCCCAAAATGAGTCCAGAAAAACGATTTAGTGAAATAGGAGCTGAAATAGATGGTGCTATCGCTGGCAATCTATTTGGCAAACCGTGTTATAAAATCAATGGAAAAGCATTTGTGTGTTTATTTAAGGAGGAGATGGTTTTTAAGTTATCCGATACCCAACACAAAGAAGCCCTAAGTTTAGATGGGACGCAACTATTTGATCCTTCGGGTAAACGTAGACCAATGAAAGAGTGGGTGCAAATACCTTTTGATTATCAAGAAAAATGGCCCCAATTTGCTACCGCAGCGCACAATTATGTGGGGAAGTCCAAGTAGATTTTTGTAATTTGCAGCAATGATTCTAAAGCCATTGCACATTATCAATTTAGAAGAGATTGTTACATTAACGCAACATCTAAATCCAGAAAAATCGAGTAAAATATTAGAACATCGCCAAACGGAAATGTTTGCTTTTAATAACTACGTGTGTTTAGGAGCCTTTGTTAATGAACAACTTATTGGTGTTTCTAGTGGTTGGATTACCGTACGTTTATATAGTGGAAAGCAACTGGAAGTAGATAATGTAATTATTGATCCCAGTCAGCAATCTTCGGGTTTAGGAGCGCAATTTTTAGAATTAATGGAAGACTGGGCAAGAGAAAACGATTGTGAGACCGTTGAACTCAATACCTATGTACAGAACGGAAGGTCGCACAAGTTTTATTTCAAACAGGGCTATGAAATTCTAGGGTTTCATTTTCAAAAGAACATTAAGAAATAACCATGGAAGGATACTATCATACACCCGAATCGGTAGAAGAGTACACTCATTTAGCAAAGGACGTGAGTGGAATTAAGCTTATTGAGCAAATTGAACCTTATTTGAAGGCTTCCACTACCGTACTGGAATTAGGGTCTGGTCCAGGAACGGATTATGAAATTTTTTCTAAGAAATACGATGTAACGGGTTCTGATTATTCTTTGGAATTCTTAAAAGCTTTGCATAGGAAGTTCCCTAAAGGAGATTTTCTTCATTTAGATGCGAGTTCTTTAATAACGGACGGCTCATACGATTTAATATATTCTAATAAGGTGTTGCATCATTTAACCGATGAACAATTAGTAGAGAGCTTCAAAAGTCAAAAAGAGATTCTGAACTCAGGCGGAGTAGTGGCTCATTCTTTTTGGAAAGGCCAAGGTTCTGAAACCTTTAAAGGCATGTTTGTAAACTATCATTCCCAAAAAGAATTGGTTAATGAATACTTGAATGGCTTTGAAATAATTTTAATGAATGAATATCAAGAGTTTGAGCCAAATGACTCTATCTTTATAGTGGCTAAAAAAGTAGGTTGAAAACCTTTCAATTCCAGTACTATGAATATTCAAGAAAACAAAAAGAACGCCATTGCCTTTTACAAAATGGCGTTTGAAGGAAACCCAAAACAAGCGGTAGCCCAATATGTAGGGGATGATTATATTCAACATAATCCTCTGGTAGGTAATGGAAAACAACCTTTTATTGATTATTTCAATAGAATGCAGGACGAATACCCGGAAAAATCAATCACGTTTGTGAGATGTATTGGAGAGGGTGATTTAGTAGCATTACACACCCATCAAACTTGGCCAGGGAATGATCAGTACGTTACCATGGACTTCTTTCGTTTTGATCCATATGGAAAAATAGTAGAACACTGGGATGCAATGCAAGAAATTCCTGAAGGTACTCTTAATGGTAATACGATGTATTAGCAGCATGGTTTTCTACATGTGTAGAATGCCACACTGCTAAATTCTTATTCATCTTTTAAAGTAACCACGGGATCTATTTTACTAATTCGCCAAACATGGTAACTAATGGTAATTATGGATAGCCCAAAAAGAACTAAGAATGAGGTTAAAAATGGACCTATTCCAAGATTTGTCTTGTAGGCAAAACCATTAAGCCAATCTTGAAGCACGTATCTGGAAATAGGAGTACTTATTAAAGTAGCTATGGCTAATAAAATTGCAAACGGTTTGGAAATTAGCCATGCCAATTGGGTAAGGCTAGCACCCAATATTTTCCGCAGTCCAATTTCTTTCCATCTTGCTTGCAGGCTATAAGTGACTAATGCAAATAAGCCTATTAGTGCTAAAATAATGGCTATGTAACTAAAGTAAGACAAAACATCCGTCATATTTTCCTCTGTTTGATAGTTATTAGAAATGGAAGTAGATAGATATTCGTATTGAAGAGGGTGTCCACCTGCAAGATCATTCCACCTGTCTTCTAACAGGCTAATTTGAGATGACAGATTATTGGAATTGTAACGAATTGCTAGGGTATTTCCGCCTCTAGGGTTATAGCATAAAATTAAAGGTGTCAATTCATTATGCAGGGATTGAAAGTTAAAGTCATCTACTAGCCCAATAACTTTGCCATCATTTTCGGCCTGACCATTAGGTAAAAGACCCCACTGAATTCTTTTACCAATAGCATCACTATACCACCCAAAGGCTTCTGCCGCTTTTTGGTTTACAATGAAACCTTGGCTTTGATCTGTAGCAATAGTGGGGTCAAAATTACGGCCCTGAATAACCTCTAAACCTAATACATTCAGAAAATGTTCATCTACGAACATAAAGTTGATGGTTTGTTCTAACATTTTTTCATCTTGTTCCACCCGAAACATTAATTGTCCGGTGTTGTCTCCATTCGGCATTCTTGTTAAACTGCTCGCCACAACGTTTTCTTGATTTTTCAACGTGCTCAACCAGGGCATAACGTGGTTCCTTATTGCGGTATCTCTAGGAATTTGAATACTAACAATTTTGTCTTTTTCGAATCCTAATGAATAGTTAGCAATGTAGTTCATTTGTTTTTGAACAATGAATGTTCCCGTAATCATAAAAAGCGAAAACAAGAATTGAATAAAAAGTAAGCTATGATTAAGCTTCATTGTTTTTAAACCTTTTGTACCTGTTCCTTTTAATACTTGAATTGGATTTAATCTAGCCAATAATAGGGCAGGGTAGCTGTTTGCTATTATGGTGACTAAAATAAAAATGAAGAATGTGGAAAAAAGATATAAAGGAGAAAGCAAGTTGAGTAGTGAAAGGTCTACTTGTAAAACTCTATTAAAAAAAGGAAGTGACAACCACGTAATGATTACTCCAATTAATAAAGCAGCTGCCGATAAAATAAATGATTCGGAAAGGAATTGAGAAAAAATCTCTTTTGTTTGTGCGCCTGAAGATTTTCTAACTCCCACTTCTTTAGCTCGTTTGCTTCCTTGAGCAAGATTTAGGTTTAAATGATTTATTATAGATATGAGTAAGAGAAATACGGCTAGGATACTGAAAATTAGTAAATACGTTTTATTTCCTTTGGGTTGATCATATTCTTTTAAATTATCAAAATGCAGCGTTGTAATTGGAGTAATAGCATAAGTTAGAGATGCCACAATTTGATTTTCTGCACTCCAAGGTTGCACATACTTTTTTTCAAACTCAACGAGCTTCGTTTCAAAATCAGTAATGTCTACGGGTTGTTTGAATAGTAAAAATGTATAAAACCCAATTCGAAACCAGTCTTGGTTATGTGCGACCATAAATCTTTGCGGTAAAGAGGTCATGCTAACTAAAGCATTTACAGGCATATCGCTTTGGTTAGGAATATCCTTTATAATTCCAGTAATCTCATACAATCCATTATTTATTTGAATGTTTTGCCCCAATGCATCACCATTTTCAAACAAACGTTTAGCTGTGGACTGGTTTAATACAATGGTATGAGGTTTTGTTAATGCGGTTTTGGGGTCTCCTTTAATAAGTTCATAGCTAAAAACATGGAATACGGTGGAGTCAACTATCCAAACATTTGGTGTAGGAAAGGTTTGTTGATTAACTTGAAATTGCGCTTCATTACCAAACCTTCTGAACCGAACATACGATTCTACCTCAGGATAATCGTTTTGAAGAGCCGGACCCGTAGGTAAATTGGTTAAGGCCGCATCAATAACCCCATTAAAGTCTAATTTGGAGGTGAGTCGGTAAATTCGATTCTTTTTTTCATGATAATGATCAAATGAATTCTCATAATTGATGTATAAACTGATAAGAAGGCACGAGGCAATTCCAATACCTAAGCCAATAATACTAATACTAGAATAAAGCTTATTTTGTTTTAGAAAGCGTATAAATGCTACGAATTGAGAGTTTTTCATATCTATTGCATTACAAGTTTTGAGCTACTAACAATTTCACCGTCATAAAGATTAATTTTTCTATGAGCAAATTGGGCGTCTCTATTGGAGTGGGTGACCATTACAATGGTAGAACCCTCTGCATTTAATTCGGTAAGAAGGTTCATAACATCAGTGCCGTTTTGTGAATCTAAGTTACCCGTGGGCTCATCTGCCAATAAAAGTTTTGGTTCGTGCACAATGGCTCTAGCAATGGCCACACGTTGTTGTTGTCCTCCAGATAATTGTTGGGGAAAGTGATTAGAGCGATGACTCATATTTACTTTCTCTAGCGTTTTATGGACGAGTTCTTTTCTTTTGTGAGAGGGTATTTTATGATAGGTGAGTGGAAGTTCAATGTTTTCAAATACGGTTAATTCATCAATTAAGTTGAAACTTTGAAAAATGAACCCAATTTGATTTTTTCGTAAAATGGCACGTTGCGACTCTTTATAATGACTCACATTGGTTCCTGCAATTTCTAACTCACCACTGGTTATGGTATCTAATAACCCCAGAGTGTTTAATAGCGTGGATTTTCCACAGCCAGATTCTCCCATTACGGCAACAAACTCACCCGCGTCAATTTGAATATTAATATTGTTTAAAGCTTTGGTTTCCATTTCTTCTGTAGTAAAAACCTTGGTTAGATTAGTCGTCTTTATCATGATTTTGAATTTATTGAATGAGTATTAAATCGTTGTCTTGAAAACTTATATAGGATGAAGTAATTACTTGGTCTCCTGGCGATAATCCACTTTTCACCTCAATGTATTTATCATTCTGACGACCTAGAGAAACATTAGTTTTTACCGCTTCACTACCATGAACAACAAATACATATTTACCGCCACTAGAAGCGTAAAAGCTGCCTTTGGGTATCAACACAGACTCTTGACTATTGCTTAATTGGATTTTTAATGGAGCATTTTGGCCGCGTCTTAAATTGGCCGGTTGTTCGTGGGGAAATTGAAAATGAATTTCAAACTGGTTATCTCGAACCGTAGGGAAAATCTTGTTAATGGAGACAATTTGCTCTTTACCATCTAATTTTATTCGCCCTTTTTGGCCAGAATGTATTTGATTTAAAAAGTATTGGTCTACATGCGCACGAATATGAAAGGTATCTACAATATCAATTCTTCCAATACTTTCTCCTTTACGCATGGTAGCTCCTAATTCATGTTGGAATGAATTGAGTTGGCCTGAAATAGGGGCTTCTACCGTAAGTTGGTTTAAACTATTTCTCACGGCTTCCAGATTTCGCTCCATTAGATGGATGGAATTATCTATGCGATGAAGCTGGCTGTTTCGATACTTTTCATCTGTTTCTGTTCTGTTTTCTAGTATCTCCCTTTTGTTCTTTAAATAGCTATAGTAGTTTTCACTTGCTTCGAATTCGGCTTTGGTAATTACTTCTTGGGTATATAAACTGCTATCCCGATCGTATTGAGCTTCTTGTTGTTGCAATTCATAGGAAATATCTACCAATTGCTCTTGTACGTTTCGTTTATTTTGTTCTAAGTTAATTCGGGTATTTCTAAGGTTATTTATCTGTTCAATAATTTGTGTTTCTCTATTCATAAAATCAAGAGATAGGGCAGTATTACTCAGTTTAAGTAGGGGAGTTCCCTTTAAAATGGTTTGTCCATTCTCAACAAAAATTTCTTCAATAACGCCACCTTCAAAAGCATCAATCTGAACGGTTTGACTGGGTATTACCATGCCGTTAGTTGAAATAGATTCGGAGAAAGGGCCTTTTGTAATGGAGGAAATCTGTAATTGATTTTTAGGAAAGTACATGGAGTTAGACTGGGTGTTTAATCCCAATGTGATACCAGCCCCAATCACCGAAAGGCTTAATCCGGCCCATAAGTATTTTTTGAAATTTTTGTTTCTTTTTTGTATTGGTCTGTCCATAGTTTTAAGCTCTGTTTGACCAAGGTAGATTTAGGGAAATGTAAATCCTATCATTTTTGTTTTAACGGTTTTTAAGATTAGGTGAATGGATGTAATTCAGATAGCATATTTGCAGCTCGTATTTTTATCGAGATCTAGCGCGATGTAAAACAACGACTTAACACTAATTAAGGAGAAGTGATGGGCAATTGATTATTTTTTAACCCTTGACACCATCTGTCTTTTTGCCTCCTAGATTTGTAAAAAATCTAAAACTAAAAACAATGAAAAAGCAAATTTCAAAAGAGATGTTAATCGCAGGAATGGAGATTAGAACTAGTAATAATCAAGGACAAGCTGAAGTAGCTATTCCTAAATTGTGGGCTGAGTTCATGGGGGCAAATGTAAAACATCAATTACCAGATTTAGCCTGTGATACCATGTATGCGGTGTATTCAGATTATGAAGGTGATCACACAAAACCGTATAGTATGTTACTTGGTTTTGAGGTTTCCAGTACTGGTAATATTCCAAAAGAGTTTAAGGTTAGAACAATTCCAGTAGCCAATTATAAAGTTTTTACCGCTAAGGGTGATTTAACTAAAGATGCCGTTTACAATGCCTGGATGAATGTTTGGAATAGCCACTTAAAAAGAACCTATAAAACAGATATAGAAGTGTATGGCGAAAAGGCAATAAATCCTACCAATGGGGAAGCCGAAGTGTGGATTGGAGTAGATTAAACACATACAGTTGGAAATGATTAGAAATAGGGGTACTTTGTGTAAGTAATTCCTAAGAATACTATAACTATGAAATTTTCAATCCTTTTTGCTTTAACTATTTTTTTGTCATCTCCTTTATATTCTCAAGAATCAAAGATGGCCATTGAAATATATGGCGGTCCCACTTTATCCTCTATTACAACGAGCAATGCATTAACAGAAATAAAAAGTCGAAATGGTTTTGATTTTGGGTTAAACGTTGGTTACCAACTTTCAACCATTTTCTCTATTCATACAGGATTGATTTTTGAAAGAAAGGGAGGTATAACGACTAATGGATCTGGGATACCGCAAGATAATTGGGATTCTGAAGATTGGAATCTAGATTATTTGATCTTACCATTAAGCGTTCGCGCGAGTGTGGGTAAAAAAATAAGGGCCTTTGGTGAGGCAGGTATGTATGCGGCTTTTTTAACATCCTCAAAAGTGAAATTGCTTTCATATGATGATGAATTAATGGATACAATTTCTTTTGATAAATTAGGAAACGGAACAGATTATGGATTTCTTGCAGGACTCGGAATGGTGGTGCCTTTAAATGATAAGTTAAGCGTTGTGCCTAGAGGTAAAATTGCTGTTGGATTAACGGATTTTCGAAAGGATTACCCTTATGATTTTGAAAAGAACAGATCATTTAGTTTGGTGATAGGGGTAAATTATAAATTGTGATTTTATTGCATGGTTTCTTCCCTTTCCATACTGGATAATTGAAAAAAAACTTTTGAATAATTACGGGGTATGACCTTATTTTAGCGATTAATAAATTTTATAAAAAATAAACCTAGATACTATGGCTACAGAAAACACTGAATTAATGAGGAAAGCCCAAAAAGCAATGGAGGGCAAATGGATACTTGCCATTGGAACCCTTTTAGTATACGTTTTAATAAATGCTATCATACAAGGTTTAACTACCTATTTTGAATTTGCTGGATTGCTGTCTTTTGTTTTGGCAGGACCTTTAGCGTTAGGTTTGCATGTATTTTCTCTAAATATTTATAGAGGATATGAAGCAGGAGTGGAAAACCTTTTTGAGGGATTTCAAAACTTTCTTAATTCTTTTGTTGCGTATGCATTGATGATGATTTTTGTAATTTTGTGGGCCTTGCTTTTGATTATTCCCGGTATTATTGCTGCTATTTCCTATTCTCAAACTTTATTTATAATGGTCGATGATCCAAATATTGGACCAATGGAGGCTATTGATAAAAGCAAAGCAATGATGGATGGGTACAAAATGAAATATTTTACACTTTCCTTGCGCATTTTGGGATTGGGTCTGCTATGTATCCTTACATTGGGTATTGGTTTTTTCTTTTTGATGCCTTACGCGGAAGTACTTTACGCAGCCTTTTATAGTGATCTCAAAGGAGATGTATTGGAAGAAAAAATTGAGCTTTACCAATAGTGAAGCTTATTCGGATGTTAATTGGTGTTTATTTGAAAGTAGATATAAAACAATAGGGCAACATGAATGGCTGATAAATTAAATAACTACTTTTGGTACCCCTAGAAAATAGCGATGAGCCGCTTTATTTTCGCTAATAAAAAGTAAGTCAATTTGCAAGTACCATCGGAAAATACAAGAGTCAAGTGTTACCAGTGCATGCGGCCATCCGTCACCTGTGTGTGCGATTGCATTAACCCCTTACAGACGCAAACCCGTTTTGTTATTTTGATGCACCCTAAGGAGTACAAAAAGGAAAAAAACGGAACCGGTCATATGACCAAACTGCAATTAGAGAATTCAGAAATTATTGTAGGAGTTGACTTTACGCATAACAAACGTGTAAACGAAATACTAAACGATGAAAACTGTGAATCCTTTTTACTGTACCCAGGAGCAGATAGTTTCAACTTATCGGTACGTGAAAAGTCAGAAACCCATACATTTTTAGGAACCAAACCCTATTTGTTTATTCTAGACGGAACGTGGCCTTGCGCGCGTAAAATGCTCAAATTGAGTAAGAACTTACAACAACTACAAAGAGTAAGTTTTGATAATACCATAACCTCCAAATTCTTAATCAAACAACAACCCGAAGCGCTTTGCTTGAGTACCATTGAATCCGTTTTTACGGTTTTGAATTTACTGAATGCATCTGGTTTTGAGCAATGCAATACAAAGGACTTCCTTGTTCCTTTTGAAAAAATGATTTCCTCTCAAATTGATTACATGCTTGATCCCAATAATCAAGAAAACGACTCCACTATTAAAAGAGAACTTCTTCCAAAGACCAACTACAAGAAAAGTCCGTTGAAGAGTGTTGTTTTTGAGGTGGGTGATTAAAAGAAGTTAGCTTTCAATACAAAACATAAAAAAAGCCTTCTCCGAAATTCGAAGAAGGCTTTGTAGTATTTAAAAGAGTAGGGATTAACCTAACCACTCATATCTGTAATCCGTTGGTGTTACAAATGTTTCTTTGATAGTACGTGGAGAAACCCAACGTAACAAGTTCAATGGAGAACCAGCTTTATCATTTGTACCAGAACCTCTAGCTCCACCAAATGGTTGTTGTCCTACAACAGCTCCAGTTGGTTTGTCATTGATGTAGAAGTTACCTGCAGCGTTTTCTAATTTCTTAGTCGCAAAATCAATCATGTATCTATCTTGAGATAAAATAGAACCTGTTAATGCGTACTCAGAAGTACTATCTACTAAATCTAATGTAGCTTCAAATTCTTCGTCTTTGTAGACGTAAATGGTAATTACTGGGCCAAAAATCTCTTCACATAAAGTTTTGAATTTTGGATTAGAAGTAACAATTACAGTAGGCTCCACAAAATATCCTACAGATTTGTCATATCCACCACCCGCAATAACTTCCGCATCATCGGCATTTTTAGCAAAATCAATGTAGTTAGCAATCTTGTCAAAAGAACGCTCATCAATTACGGCATTCACAAAGTTTGTTGGATCTTCTGGAGTTCCTACTTTGATTGAATTCACATCAGCAATAACGTTTTCTTTCACATAATCCCACATGCTAGCAGGAACGTAAGCTCTTGAAGAAGCTGAACATTTTTGACCAGAGAACTCAAAAGAACCTCTAGTAATTGCAGTAACTACTTGTTGCGGTAAGGCCGAAGAATGGGCTACGATGAAATCTTTACCACCTGTTTCTCCAACAATTCTTGGGTAGGTGCGATATTTAGAAATGTTTGTTCCAATAGTTTGCCATAAGTGACGGAAAACTCCGGTAGAACCGGTAAAGTGTAATCCAGCAAAATCTTTATGGTTGAAAACTACATCACCTGCAACAGGACCATCCACAGTAATCATGTTGATTACACCGTCTGGTAATCCCGCTTCTCTGAAAAGCTCCATAATTACTTGCGCACTGTATAATTGGGTATCCGATGGTTTCCATACAACAACATTACCCATCATAGCCGCAGAAGCAGGTAAGTTACCGGCAATAGCGGTAAAGTTAAATGGCGTAATAGCAAATACAAACCCTTCTAACGGACGGTATTCTAAACGGTTCCATACACCAGGACCAGAAATAGGTTGCTCTGCATATATTTCCGTCATAAACTTCACGTTGAAACGTAAAAAGTCGATAAACTCACATGCTGAATCAATCTCCGCTTGCATCATATTTTTACCTTGACCCAACATGGTAGCTGCATTCATTTTAGCACGGTAAGGACCCGCTAATAAATCAGCTGCTTTTAAGAAGATAGCGGCACGGTGCTCCCAAGGCAGGCTTGACCATTTCTCTTTCGCTTCTAAAGCGCTATCAATCGCTTTTTCAACGTGTGCTGTAGTTCCGTAACCATATGATCCCAAAACGTGTTGGTGATCTTGTGGAGAAGTAATGTTTCTTCTTTCTGGCATGTGAATTTGCTCACTACCAATGTACATAGGCACTTCAACGTGACTGTTGTACATTTCTTTATATTTAGCTAATAAAGACTCGCGCTCTGGAGAGCCAGGAGCGTAACCTTTTACAGGTTCGTTCACCACTTCAGGTGTATTATAGATTCCTTTAGGCATACCTTATTGTTTTTTTAGTATTAAAAAGACATTGTATCTTTTGCGGTCGCAAAGATAGTTGAATTACCTATTTATTTATGTGATTTTTAACACTGTTTAATCGCTGTTTGCGGATAAATATCCACAATCAAATAAGGATTTATTCATTGCCAACTGTAAGCAGGTCTGAGTTACAGTTATTGCATTATTATCTCCAGTTCCATTTCCGGAGCGTCTACTTGAAATTCTACATCCTCATAACTGGGTTCTATTAACTTTACTTTGTAATATTTATAAAACCCAAATTTCTCTGCAGGGAAATGCGCCCAATTAAAGTCCATTTTGCCCGAATTGTTTTCATCATGCAAAACAGAAATGGCAGTCACTCCATACGTAATTCCTTCAATGGTAACAGTGGTTACTGGTAATTTAAGCTCACTTGTTTTTACCACTTTATACATTCCTTTTCTAGGAAATCCTTCCGGGCCATGATGAACGAAAATGATAAGCTGTCCATCTGTATTTTCAAGATTGGTGATTTTTAAGTGTAAGGTGCTTTTGCTTTGTGCAGAAGCAAAAAATGGAAGGAGAACTAATCCCAGTACTAAAAAAGAAGAAATAACCTTAATCATATGTATTGTTTAGATAAAGCTACCTACGTACAAATGGCGTAAAAAGTTGAGTGTTTTACTGGAATTTTGAGTTTTTAAATGCATCTATCATTGCCGTACCCATTTCTGGGTCTACATAAAGAATATTTAAACTCAATTCAGTAGTGTCAAACAAGTGACTGTAAATATGTGTCGTCATTTTGTTGTTTCCTGGAAGATCAATAGAGATCGTGAATTGTTGAAATTCAACGCCATCAACCGTTAAAGTAGTAGCGCTCGAATCCATTGGCAGCCCATGCATTTGTTGCTCAAAGGTTTCATACACAATTTCATTAATGGCTTTGCATGACGAAATGTAATCACCATCAATAGCCGGATCAAATGGCTGTGTATTTGCATCCATGTAATTGGATTCATCCTTACGATACATAAAAAGTGTACTCGCTATATTGGTAAACTCTTGTTCATGGGTTTCCTCAATGGCTTCGATGCCTTTGGCTTGTAACTCGGCTCCCTCAGTAGATGAAACCTTTTCAAAACCCTCTGGGAGCTGAATCCGCCAATTATGGTTTGGTAAATCTATCTTTTCCGCTTGCGAATTTGAGTCTGAACACCCGGATAAAACTAGTAATCCTAGTAAAAATGATAATGCTTTATTCATAACATGATGCGTTAAGACGCTTATTTTTCTTCTAAGTAGATAACAATCTTATTAAAATCGGCAGCCGCATTAATTACTTTTCGGTAGTCTTCATATTGTTCTACCGGAAAGTGAATTTTATGGTAACGCTCATCACAAGTAATCGTAAGTACATCATTTTCTAAAGAGAAGGAGCTAATAAAGTCGGCATATACTTCACCATCCTTTTCTTTTGCTAGAACCTCCATGTTGATTGATTCTAGGTTGGTTACCTTATAGTTTTCTGGAATTTCAAACTTCATCACACGGTGATAGTTCTTTCTAAACCCCATATCAACTGGTAAAGTTCTGGGCTTACCATCTTGATACATCTCTGCTTGGGGGCCAATAAAAAGACCGAGCTTTATCAAATACTTTTCACGTACAGGAATAATGTATTTATCAATGTTGAATTTACCGTTCAAGATTAAAGGTTTTATACCGACATTGATGTATCCTGTATTTTCAGCTTCTACTTGTAATAACTCCATATCAGGGTCTACCCATTTAATCAAATCTTCTTTTAGTTTTTTTTCCGCTTCTTTGTCAATGAGTCCGAAGTATGGCTGTACCGGAGAGGCGTTATAGCCAGAAGTAGCATATTTTAAATCAAAATTTAAGGTGGAGAAATCTTCGGAAACTTTAATTGTCATATCCATTTCGCTCATAGATGCATCTGCTAGTGGGGCGTTTATCCAATTAATGGAATAAGTACTTGATGCAATTTGTCCTATATATACCGGCTTGAAAAAAACTCCATAATTGTCCTGAAAGTTTGGATCTACTAGGCCAACTCTTTCAAATTTATCCTCCATATTCATGTATACTTCTTCTCGGGGGAAATACATTAGGTATTTTCTTAGGAAGTTATAGGATTCAAAATTTTGATCAAAAGCATATCTTTTTCTATTACTTGTAATGACAAATTGATATTCAATGTTTAGCGCTCTACATGATGCAGCCATAAACTTCATGAATCCAGTTGCACTTGAAATTTTATTTTTATAAACAAAGTCTAATGCAGATAAATCTGGACTGGAGCTAGACGCAATACTGAAGTTCGTTTTGTAGTATAGTTCTAAATCTTGAAGCTTTTCAAGGTCAGATAGGGCGGAGCCTATATTTGCTTCCTTTATCATTTTTGAATAACCTTTTTCATCCGATTTGTTTTGTAAAGAATTGTATGCGGTAATTATATTATCTCCTACATTTTTATACGAAATAATATTACTGCCACCCGAAGCGGTGTTTTCATCCAGTTTATAAATGATAGACATCCTATTCGGAAAGTCATAGGCTTGATCTTCGGCAATGAATGCGGGAATAAAATCGATGCGTTTGATTAAATGATTATAATTTTCGTCAAAACCATCTTCTTGTAGTACACCAAAACCGTTGTAGCTTTTTGTGCTAAAAATTAAATGCTTCGGAGATATCAAGTCAAATTGATAATTTAAAACAGGTGCAGTTTCTTGCGCTACTTTACGGGTTCCAGTATACCCGGGTGATTTCTTAATCACATAAAAATACTCAATAAAAGATCCTTTTTCAATTCCCTTTAAGGCATAGTAATAGGCGGTATTTTCATTTTCATCGGTAATTTCTTTAATGTCTTCTTTGTTTAACTTTGTTAATTTCCCGTTAGGGTTTTGCACCCGGGCTTTGGTTGAAATTATTTCTACTCCCTGATTCATAGGTAAATAAACTTTATTATTTCGATCTATAGCTTCATCTGAATTAACCCAAAACTTTTCATGAAGCACCTCAATTTCAAAGAATTCTTTATTATCAAAAATGAATTCTATTTTTTGATGTTTTAAGAAATAAACCTGAGGTTCCTCCTGCAGAGAATCAGGAATAGAAGGAATACTCATTTCCTTTTTCCATTTGTAATCAGCTAGTTTTTGTGCATGAAGGTTTGCACAAGTTCCAAAAAGGAAAATGGCAAGAATAAGACGTTTACTGTTTTTTAAGAATAATGACATCTTTTTGAGATTTTAAAATGGTAGAAATAGATTTATTCCAAAGCAATACATCTGTTGCTTCGTAGTAAATTTTCTTTTTATAGGATTCGGTATGTAAGGTAACGGTATTGCCGTCAATTTGGTAATAAGCTTTATAATAAATTAAGTCGTTATTTACCTCAATGGTTTTTGGTGTGTAGTCCAGTTTGTAATTAACTGGAACGGTAAACGTAACACTCTCCTTCTGTTGTGCGGTAAATTTGAAGGTGAACGGGTATTTACGCTCTGCTTTCAATTTGTCGCCCGAAAAGAAATCGCTAAGATTTAAATTCACGTACATTTCATCACCGTTTTCCATAACGTAATCACCAATTGTAAAGTTATAAGTGATTTTGAAAGGTTCTGGATCCGGGTAATAATGACTTTCTTTAAAGTTATCAGGAATAAACTTGTTGTTCCCTTTACGTAAATAGTCTTTGTAAAACTTTGCTTTTTCTTCTGGGGTAGCGTCTTCTAATTTGTATTGAAGGTTTTGCTTGTAATAACCATTAAAGGTACTTGTGGCGGACCCCACAAAGCTCCCATCCTTAATAGTTACCTGTGTTTGATCGGTAATGGCATTTTGCTGAGGCGTAACCATTGGAACTTTTGCGGTTTCAAATTTTCCAGTACCTAATCTAATTAATGCTTCTTGTTCTTGAATAAATGAGCTGGGGGTGCCAAAATCTAAATACCTTCCAGTGGCATCCATATAATAATGTTTTCCTTCTTTATCAATGTAGGTGGCAATCATATGATTATCTACAGAGGGAGTAGGAAGTTGATCGTAGGTAAATGGAATGGCATTCGTTCCAATCCAAGTAAGATGAGCTGTAACTCCAGCGTATTTCAATAAATGAACCATAGTGCTCGACATATCCTTACAATCACCATATCTATTCGTACAAACCGAAACAGCTGAACGGGGAACAAAACCGCCTAAACCCGCTTCATACGCCACATATTTAATGTTTTCTTGTGTCCATTCAAAAACGCGCTTCACTTTTTCTAAATCGGACTCTGAACCGTCAACAATAGAATCAATGGTAGCTTGAATGATTGGGTCATGTCTATCGGTGTTTACTGTATCTACAAAGGATTCATACCATTTAAAAAGATCCGAAGTGTTGCGTAAAACAGCGGAGCTCTTTCCGTTGTAAGAGTAGCTAGCAATTCTTGGGAAAACTTGGGGTATAATGTAATTAAATGGAGGAGACCATTTTTCCGCCAAAATTGTTGGCGCGTCTTTTCCTGTCCATTCATAAATAACCTTTCCATTGTTGTTGTATTTTTTGAAAGTTAAAAACGACTGCCTTGTGAGGTGTTCCGTAAATTGCATTTCAATATTTGGATCGGTAATAATTCTGTAAATCTGTTTTTCTACAGGGAAATTTCGCTGAAAAACCGCTCTTCCAAGAAAATGTGGGTCTTTTATATTTCTAGTGTAGCTTAATTCGCTCATGGCTCCTTCTTGCAAACCTTGTAAAATGAAACTGATAACTTTAGAATCGTCATGAAATACACTAGAACTCATGTCATCGGAGATTTTAAAATCCTTGGTGGTGTTCTTTTTGTATTTTTTCCCGTTAGGCGCGTAGGTAATGGCTCTTAGGTTTTCAATAGAACTGAAAGAAGAATAACCAATTTCTCTTTCTCTAAATAATCCTGCGTCTTTGGTTAGGTATAGGTTTTTAGAAAAGGAAGTTTCTATTATGTTAATCTTTCCATCGTTTAAAGAAATAAAAACTTCTTCTATGTCTTCCAAAATTACCATTTGAGTGCTGGGGTATTTTTGTTGGTAAATTCGCAACCTCTCAGGCGTCATTTTTTGTCCAATACCCGTAATAGAAACAGATAGAAAGAAAAGAAGGAATGAAATTCTCATTTATTTGGTAATTAAGTCATTGTTATAAAAAAACTTTGTGAGGGGTGGTTTCTGAATTAAATAATCAATCGTTTTTCCATGAAGTGATCCCATAAAATACGTCTCTAATCGAATCAATTCTCCTTGGGAGGAATAATATTTGGCAACTCCATGTTTTGAATCATCAGTATAGGGGATCTCACTTTTTAATATTCCATTTTTGTAGTAGGTAAGGTGTTTTCCTTGCATCATATTTGATTTAAAAGACACTTGGCTTTGAATTTGACCGTTAGCATAATAATCGATATATTTTCCTTCAAAATCCCCATTAACCATAGCAAATTCCTTTGATTTAGAACCGTTAGAATAGTAGGAGGTGCATTGAAGGGTTTCTTTAATTACTGGAATGGTTTCAACTAGTTTGCCGTCCTTTCCGTTGTAAGAATAGCCAGTCCAAACGCCATATTTATAAGTCCTGATTTGTTGCAGTTCACCATTGATACTCCAGTATTTACAAACGCCATGTTTCTGACCTCGGTAGTAGCTTATTTCTGTTTCGGGTTGCCCATTTTTATAATACTGTCGGTAAAGACCCTCATTTAAACCGTTCTCAAAATTCTCTTGTGATTTTATTGTTCCATTTTCATAAAATGAATTCCATTCGTCTACTTTGGACCCTCCAAGATAACTTCCTTCTTTTTTTAACTGGCCATTAGGGTAAAACCATTTCCACGCACTATCAAGGTTATTATTTAAATAATAACCTTGTGCCTTAACCTGACCAGTGGGGTAGTAGCTGGTGGAAAGTCCGTGATACACATTTCCAATAAATTGAAACTCTCGTAATAAATCACCCGATGGATACCTGTACTCATATGCGGTGGTTTGATCTGATATGTTAGCGCTATGTATGGCTATTCCATTAGTGTCAAACATGGTGTAAGAGAGTAGGATGTTGTTATTATAGGTTTGGGTATAATCTAGCTTTCCGTTTATTGCAAAATGCTTTTGAGTACCATTTAATTGACCTAATACATAAAAAGACTCTTTTGAAATGGTTCCATTTTGGTAGTATTGAATCCATTCTCCCTCAGCAGCACCATTAATGGAATACCCTTGCTCTCTTAACTGTCCGTTTGGATGAAATCCCTTCACTAATCCATTAATTTTCTGGTTTTTAAAAGGAGTAAGAATCTTTGTTTTACCAGAAGTGTAGTAAATGAATTGATCTCCTGATATTTCCCCATTTAAATAACTTGTCGTGGATTGGAGAATACCAATTTTATTGAATTCTTTCCAATCTCCTGTTTTTCCACCTGCATGAGGTGCGTAGATTCCGGTTGTTTTCTTAGCTCCGTTGGTGTAATAATCATTAAAAATAAAAGATCCGCTAAGTTTTTGTTGGGCTTCCAAAATAGTGCCATTGGAATCAAATACCTCGTAACTAATTAACTCGTCCTGTTTATACGTTAGTTTTAAATTAAGCTTGCCGTCCTCATCATATTGTGAATAATAAGTCATTTTAGACTTTTTTTCTTCCATAGTTGTTTCTGACATCAACGTCTTATTGGGGTAGTATTCTCTAATAGGTCCTTTTATATTGCCGTTTTCGTAATAAACCTCCTTTAATAAATTCTTGTTTTCATACCATTCCTTGGTGGTTCCTTGCAGGTTACCTTCATAGTAGGTGTAGGTAGCTTTGGTGGCTCCGTTTCTATAATATTGATTTTCCTCGCCAGCTTTCATTCCGTCCTGAAAAGACAATGACTTTTTTAATGACCCGTTAGCATAGTAGCTTTTATATGTGCCATTTAGTTGGTCATTATAAAAATGGGTTTTGTAATCCACCCCTCCTGTAGCGTAATAGTATATTGCTTCTCCGTTTAATTGTTCCTCCGAATAATGTAACTTACTTTTTATCTGTCCCGTACGAAAGTAGGAGGTGACTACGGTGCTCCTATTATTTTTGTACTCACGCAATGATTCAATTTGCCCATTTTTAAAGAAAACACTATCCGTATCAATGGGGTCATCACCTTCAAAATGTTTGATTTCTGAAATTCCCCCATTTTTATAATAATACACCCATTTACCTTCGCGTTCTCCGTCTTCTGTAAACTCACCAATAGCTTTTAGGTCGCCATTTTCATGATAGTATTCAAAAGTACCAGTCGGTTCGCTATCGAGCACAACTCCGCGACCTGCGACACCTAAATTGGGTCCCCAGTAATAATACACCTCCTGTAATTCACCATTAAATAAAACATATTGATAATTATGAATTTTTTGCCAAAGTGGGCCCGCGTAATCAGAAAAGGCATCAATTATAGAGGCGTTTTTCTTTAAAACGGGAGTAACGTTCTTGTTATTGATCATGCGAAGCATATAATACATTAAATCATTAAATTTTTTGTCCTTAAGAATCTCTTTATAAAAAGGAACGTAAAATCTATTCCAGAACCCATTTTCATCTACCGATAATTTATCCAATTCAGAAAAGAGTAGATAATTTTGTTTTACTATAGGAATTGTAAGTTTATTTGGAGTTTTGAATTTTTTACTTTTTGATCCTTGCGATCTGATTTTTTCATCCGTATTGGAAAAGTCTTCAGATGATATCCCCCAGCTTACACCAGAGCCATGGGAGGGAGCGTCTAAATACGTGTTATATTCTATTAACGTTTCTAAATCACTGTTAGGAACCAAAATGAGATAAAGATTGTATGCCATCATTGCTTTTGATATCTCTCCCTTTTCTCTCGCATATTCAGCGAGTTTAAGATGTGCAAGGTCAAAAAATACATTTCGTTGCAAAGTTTGCTGTAAACCCTCAATAGCTTTTTGGTCTTCACCTAATTTTTGAAAAAGTAAGCTACGATGATAAAAAAGTAAATGATTCATTGGAAACTTTTGGATTCCTTTATTAAAAGATTCTAGGGCTAAATTATTTTTTTCTAAAGCTTGAAAAGAGCGTGCTAAAACCATAAAACGCTCTGGCGAAGTTGTTTTATTGTTTTTATCCAATCGCTGAATAAGAGAAATTGCCTGATCGTACTTTTGAAGCTCGTAATATGTGTTTGCCAGTTTTGTTTGCGCAAAAAGATAATTGGTATCAGAAGGTGGCACCCTTTCAAAATAGGTTGCAGCGGTCTCAAAATCTCCTTTTGAAGTGGCTTTCTCTCCCTTATTAATCGTTTCACCAGAAACCTGATACAACAATCTTTTCTGACCTGATGCAAAAAGGGCTGCTAATATAATTAGGCTGGTAATTACTGCTTTTAATCTCATTCTTAGAATAATGGTAAGTCAATAATAAGTAATAATATTGGCTCCTTTAAGTCTTAAAACATAGGATTATACACAAATTAGTTCACAGGGATGAAAATGGAACAAGTAAAAGGTTTTTTAGGGAAAACGGATATGTATCTTATTGATTTACTGCAAAAAGGATATTTTGATGATTCGGGTAGTGTGATTGACGTGGGAAGCGGTAGTGGAAGAAATTTAAAGTTTTTCTGCGATTTAGGGTGGTTAGTGATGGCAATTGATGAAAATCCGGATGTCTTTTTTAATGAGGTGTATAAGGTAAAGAAACTAAGTATTTCTACTGGAGTAGGGGAGTTAGGGAGGTTAGACCATGGTCTAGGTAAATTTGATTTCGTTTTATGTAACGCAGTTTTGCATTTTGCCAAAGATCTAGAGCAATTTAAGTCAATGGTGGAAGATCTAATTAGATTACAAAAGAAAGGAGGTGTTATTTTTTGTCGGTTCGTTAGTAGTGAGACCTTAGATTTTCCAAAAGAAAAAATGAATATGGTGCAAATTTTATTAGATGGAACAGAACGATTTGTGGTGGATTATGATTGGTTAATATCGGATTATTTGCCGGGGCTAAATGTTGCTTTTTTAGAAGCTCCGAAAACTATAAGCGTAGACGGTTTAAGAAGCATGACTACCCTTGTTTTAAATGCCGAATAATATTTTGTAAATATTTTAAACCTCTACTATTTAATTATTTAAATGTCTTTATTTAAAGTGAAATTAATTTAAGCAAACTTTTTCTATGATACTTTTATTTATGCTGTAAAAGGAGGTGTTGACTCGGTGGAATATTTGTTCGAATTCAAAATAGCCCGTTATTTTTATGTTCCAAAGGTCTGTTAGCTTATTTTAGCGTTACTGTGAAGCTGTCTCTTATACACATCTCCGAGCCCA
>OLHJ01000135.1_pt1 | contig 27196 bp, 22 predicted proteins | sample 1609491 | NCBI WGS metagenome assembly OLHJ01 (sample SAMN05416861, study PRJEB24817) | seawater metagenome | isolation source: Sea water | place: Canada:Atlantic | collected 2013-11
TAGATCGTCGGCAGCGTCAGATGTGTATAAGAGACAGCCATTACATATATGACCGTATATATTTAAAAGAAAATCAATTTGCCTTGGTAGGAAATACACCTCCCTACCCCATAAAAGCGTGGGCATTAAAATGGCGAAAAAAACTCATTTCAAAATATCAGGACTTTGGAATAGCAAACGAGGAACTAGCCATTCTTTCGGCCCTAACCCTTGGACAAAAAGAAAACCTAACTCCACAGCTAAAAGCAGCTTATTCAAGTGCTGGTGCAATGCATGTTTTAGCAGTATCGGGATTACATGTGGGCATTATTTACCTGGTATTGAATTTTCTTCTGAGTGGATTTTCAAAGTTCAAACATGGCAAGGAAATTAAGGCCATTCTTCTAATCGTAGCCATTTGGATGTATGCTTTGGTTACAGGCTTTAGTCCTTCAGTTATTAGAGCTGCTACCATGTTTTCCTTTATGATACTGGCCACGTCTTTTAAACGTAAAAGCAACATCTATAACACTCTTTTCCTTTCTGCCATTTGTATCTTACTGTATGAGCCTTTCATGATTTTAGAAGTAGGGTTTCAGTTATCCTATTTAGCCGTTATTGGAATTATTTACCTTCACAAGCATTTGTACCAATTAATTTATTTCAAACCGTGGTTGTTGGACAAGGCCTGGGAAATCACCTGCGTTTCGCTATCCGCTCAACTGGTTACTGCACCACTTGGTATTTTGTACTTTCATCAGTTTCCTAGCTACTTTTTGTTTTCCAACCTAATCGTGATTCCTGCAGCTTTTATAATTGTATTTCTAGCCATCGCATTTCAAACACTTTCATGGGTTCCTTTTCTCAATGAAATCCTGAGTTCTGTGCTCAATGGGGTAACTAAAGGCTTAAATTACTTGGTGAAAAAGCTAGAAATTTTACCGGGTTCTTTATTATCTGGCTTAGATATTTCAGTACTGGAAACATGGGTTTTATATTTCATTATTCTCTCCTTTACCGTTTGGCTCACCTTGTATAGAAACAATTGGGTTTTACCGGCACTAGCAGGTATATTTCTATTAACATTTCTTCAAACCGTTGAAAAATTCCAGCACTATAAACAAAGAGAAATAACATTTTTTGATACTGGAAAAGACACGTATTTTCAAATGACTTCCGGCAACAAAACCATGCATTTTGGATCAGATGACTTATTAAATAATCCAGAGAAAATGCAATTCCATATTTGGCACCATAACTGGAACCGAGGAATAGATAATGAGAATGTACACGCTCTGAAATCGATCCATGGAATTCCAAATCTATTTTTCGCAGGAAAAGTCAAAATTCTTATGCTATCTAATCAGTATTCCACAGCACCAAGAATCACCAAAATTATTCGTCCAAACATACTTTACGTAAATACCTACAAGTTAAATCCTTCCAGTATCACCCTACATGTAAAGCAGGCAAAAACAATTATTATAGGTAACCAAACGCCAAAAAAAACTTTGAATCAAGTCATTGATATTTGTGACTCATTACAAATACCATGGTTCACACTCCAAAAACATGGTGCCGTGAAAATTGGGTTAACCGAAAATCATGATATGGATGTAGTTAGCCTCCAAAAACCTCATTAAAAGAGAATGTTTCATCTAATCTCACTCCCTTTTCGGTATGCTTTAGAGTACACAATTCATTTTTATGATCGTGCTCAAAGAAGATTAAATAATCATTATCGACAACGCTGTTTAAGAATGTAGCTTTTTCATCTAAGGTAAGAAGAGGTCTAGTATCATAACCCATTACGTATGGCAACGGAATATGCCCGGTTGATGGCAATAAATCAGCGGCAAACACAATGGTCTTATCCTTATATTGAATATGAGGAATCATTTGCGCATCGGTATGCCCATCAGCAAATAAAATATCAAACCCCAAAGGAGATTGCTTTAAAAACCCCGTATCCGGACGATGAATGAACTCTAATTGCCCAGTTTCTTGGATAGGCATAATGTTCTCTTTCAAAAAAGAAGCCTTTTCACGAGAATTCGGTTCTGTAGCCCATTTCCAATGACCATCGTTGCTCCAAAACCTTGCGTTTTTGAATACAGGTAACAACATGGTACGGTCATTATTCCATTCAATACTTCCGCCACAATGATCAAAATGAAGATGTGTTAAAAACACATCTGTAATTTCATCTCTATGAAAACCCAATTTAGCCAGGTTTCCGTTTAAAGAGTCATCGCCATTTAAATAATAATGGCCAAAAAATTTATCGCTTTGCTTATCTCCAATTCCAGTATCAATTAAAATCAAACGGTCACCATCTTCAATCAACATACAACGCATAGACCAATTACATAGATTATTTGCGTCAGCGGGATTTGTTCTTTCCCATAATGATTTGGGTACCACACCAAACATAGCGCCACCATCTAATTTGAAATTCCCGGTATTTAAAGGATAAATTTTCATCGGTATTTTAGTTTAATCGGAACTCTCCTTTTTTTGCCAAATGATATACTTTACCAAGGTAAGTCAAAAACTCTGTAAAGGTTTTTACCGCTTCTAAAGTTTCAGGATATACATCTTGCTTTTTCATTTTTAACGTCATCACCCCATATACTCCATTTAACGCCAGTTCTATTGGGTTAAGAGTTGAACCCGATGACTTTTGTGAAATCTCTACCAAATATGAATTAGCCGCATCGTATTTAGATTTGTACTTATCATTCTTAGCGTCTGAAATCAATCTTCCATGTAAATAAGATAACTCACCAATGATTTCGATAACCTCTTGCAAGTGGCCTCTATCTTCAATGTTATCCTTTTCCATTTTCCCAACCAGATCTTTATACCATTCGAGTAACTCTGCTTGTTGTTCCTTTTCTAATCCAGAAGGTGTAATAATTGCCGAATTAATTAAATCCAGATTTAACTGACACGAACGCACCACATCCTCGGTATGGAACATGTATAAAACGTATTCAATAATATTTTCAGATCTTTTTTTGTCTGCTTCTAACATTACTCTACTTTTTGATTTTCAGCATTTTGAATAGCATATTCTTCATTCAGCCCTATTAAAACATCAGAAGTAATATCTAACTCTTTATCTGCCCACCTAATAATACCTAAATCAGAATTACTTAATACCATTTCGTAGGGTTTATCAGCACAATACCGGTCCAAAAACTCATTTATTGCATTGTGAATATCCCGATTATACCCTTGTTCAATTTCCATTAACTTACGAGTATATTCTTCTTGTTTCAACTGAAGGTTTTCTTGAGCACGGATTAACTTATTTTGCCTATTCTGTCCTTCAAACTGAGACAAAGTGGGTGCATCCCGTTGCAATTGTTCCATATCTGTACGTAATTTAGACTCCATTTGACGCAAGGTAGATTCAAATTTTAAAGTCTTATCATTTAAATCGTCACGCAAATGCAAGGCATATTCATACTGACTTAAAATAGAATCAGAATTTACCATAGCTATTACCTTCAGCTTTTGCACAGGTTTTGCCTCTTCTAAAGCAGAAGGTTGGTTTACAGTAACGGAAGGATTTTGGTTGGTTTCAGGATTTTGACAAGCTACCGCTCCCATTCCTAAAAAACAAATTGATAAAGTTTTTAATGCGTAATTCATTCACTCTAATATTTCGACCAAGGTCATTATTTAATATGCGAACAAATGTAATGGAACAGGGGTTTTATTAGGTTTTATTATAACATTTTTTTGGGATGTTTATCCGAACGAATTTGGGGGTTAAAACGTTGATTTTAATACCCTAAAAAACAATGGATCCTTACCATTTTGGGAATCATCATCAACGGGATACCCCAAGCCAAGAATATAGGTCTCTCCTTTGTGGTTATTTGTTACTTGCAAGTTGATCAGGTGATTACTTGTTGTATTTACTAGAACATACCTTTCAATTTCCGAGTACTCTTTATCTTCTGAGGTTGATTCCTTAATTGATTCAATTACTTTATATCCGTTATCGGTATATAGTTCCTTCAAATAGTCAAATAAATAATAAAATTCATCTGTTTTAATGTTTTGGGGTTTTTGTAGCTTGAATGTACTTTTAGAGTAGTCAAAAACAAAATAGGCATTGGGATCATTTGATAAAATCAAGTTCTTTACCTTAGAGATACATTTTGCCAACCCTTCTCCATACATCCACTGGGCAAACTTAACTTGCTCAATAGCATTACGTTCGAGGCGTAACTTTAGAATTGGAGTAATTGTAAATTCTGTTTCTTCTCGACCGCGTTTATAGGTAAACATGGAATCTAAAAGCTTTTCAACTCGTTTAGTAATCATTGGTAAGTGGTTTGTTACAAATGAACAACCCTTTTATGAAATAGATTGGTCAATCTATTTCAACAGAAAAGCAGGCAAAAAAAAAGCCTCCAACAATGGAGGCTCTTTAAATTATTATATTTTCATTATGGATAAGCTATAAAATTACCTCCAAATTCCTGTTGTACCCCATTGGGGTCGATGGTTATGGCTTTCCAAATAAATACCGAACCTGGAGTAACCATTTGACCATTTACCCTACCATCAAATTTATTTTCCGGGTTATTACTCTCAAATACTGAAGAACCCTTTCTATCATAAACCTTCAACTCATACTTGTAGTAATTATTTGTTAATGCCAATGGGTACCACGTATCATTCAAGCCATCTCCATTTGGTGTAAAACTATTGGTTGCAAGTAAATTAAAATCTTTCTCAATTTCCACATTTTGAAAAGTAGTCCATGAACAACCATTGGCATTGGTAGCTCTTAAACTAACCTCATAGGTTCCTTTTTTTCTGTAGGTATGAGACACCCCCTCCCCTTTTAAAATTGTTCTATCACCCAAGTTCCATGCATATGTTGCCGCACCACCTTCATTTACAGAAATATACTTTACAGGTATCATTTCACGTTCAATATGGTTTTTTACACTGAATTCGGCATTTGGTTTGGGTTTCACATGAACGCTTAATGCCTCTGTATAAACATTTTCTTTAGTTAAAAAGGCCTTTACCTCATAATCTCCACCATTTAGAAATACGTGATTCACAGATTTTGCATTTATTTGAGAGCCATCTCCTAAATACCAAATAACCTCTTCAAATTCATCACTGTCTAACTCAGCTTGAACAGCAATACCCGCACAGACTTCTGTTTCTGACAAGAGAATGGAAGGAATAACTGTTTTTAAAGTTTCCTTAACTGAAAGGTCCTTCTCTTCCATATTTTTTTCAACAGCTACCTCTTCGCTATTTACCTCATTCAAAACTAGCTTTTGTTCTTCTTCTATAAATTTTGATTTTGGTTTTTGCGGACTTACAATAGACGAGTCACTTTCAGTAACGAATGGTTCAATTTGCGCTTTCTGTTCCGTGAGTTTTATTTCGTGAGAAGTTATTTCAACGGTAACCTTTAATTTCTCATCCGTGTCAAGGTTCGTTTGAGTTTCAATTAATGCAATAGGCATTCCCTTTTGCTGAGATTCACTCTTCGGATTTAAAAAGGCTAAAGTGCCCAATCCCACAACTGCAATTGCAACCGCAGGCCACCCCCATTTAAATAGAGTAGAAGCACCGATGGCTGAAACATTCAACTGCTTTTCCAGTTGACTCCATTGGGAAGCATCATAGGGAACAGAATGGTTCTCTGCTGCCTTCTTCAATTGCTCCTCAAACGGATTTAATTTATTTGACATACTTAATATTCTTTAAGCTTTACTAAATTCTTTAATAAGTTCTTTTTTGCCTTCGATAAATTGGATTTTGATGTTCCCACACTGATACCTAATATTTCGGCAATTTCGTTATGCGTATAATCTTCAATAACATACATATTAAAGACTAATCTATAAGCTGGAGAAAGATTTTGAATTTCTTCCATCACTCTTTCCGTTTCGTTTTGCAAAGTTATATTCCACTTTGCTTCTTCATTTTCTTGTTCTGCCAACCAATCATATTCCGTAGCATCTAAGGAAACAAAAATCTTTTTATTTTGACGAATATAATCAATAGCTGTATTTGACATAATACGTCTAATCCATCCCTCAAAAGAACCATCTCCATGGTATTTCTCAATATTTTTAAAAACCTTAATAAAGCCTGTTTGAACAACATCTTGTGCCTCATCATTATCCGAAATATATCTTCGGCAAACACTGGTCATTTTTCCAAAAAATATTTGGAAAACCCAATTCTGTGCTCTTCTATCTCCCTTTTTACATAGAGCTATGTACTCTTGTAAATCCTCAGATTTATTCTTCATTAACGTCTTACTCAATATTATAAACGTAATTTTTTAAGATGGTTGCTTTTAATAACCATTAAGAATGTGACTTTTATTCCATCTATTAAGTTTCTCCCCAAACGTCTTCTATACAAGTAATACGAAATGAATAAAATAGTACATTTTTAGACCTTGACCTCTACATTCTTTATATTTACGAACATAAATCAATATTAACATCTAAAACTCATTAATGATGAACAAACTTACTGCAGAATTTATTGGAACATTTTGGTTGGTACTTGGCGGATGTGGAAGTGCTATGCTAGCCGCAAACATTGGCTCTGGTGCCGATGTTTTAAGCATTGGATATTTAGGGGTTTCCCTAGCCTTCGGATTAACCGTTCTAACCGGTGCCTATGCGCTTGGTCATATTTCAGGTGGACATTTTAACCCTGCCGTATCTTTAGGACTCTGGGCTGGTGGCCGATTTGATGCCAAAGATCTCGGAGGATACATCGGAGCGCAAGTACTTGGAGGTTTGGCTGGAGCCGCAGTTTTATACTTAATTGTTTCTGGACAAGATGGGTTTTCTAGCGTGGGTAGTTTCGCATCTAATGGTTATGGCGAACATTCTCCTCATGGCTACAATATGATGGCTGCCTTAGTTACAGAAATTGTAATGACTTTTATGTTTTTGATTGTAATTTTAGGAGCAACGCATAAAAATGCATCTCCAGGGTTTGGAGGAATGGCTATTGGTTTAGCCCTAACTTTGATTCATCTCATTAGTATTCCAGTAACAAACACCTCCGTAAACCCAGCTAGAAGCACATCCCAAGCAATATTTGCTGGAGGAGAAAATTTAAGTCAGTTGTGGTTATTCTGGGTTGCTCCAATTTTGGGGGCAATTATTGCTGGTTTCGTTTACAAAATGATGGCACCAAATACCGACAATTAGATTTTATTAAACAATCCATACCAAAAAGGGAGAAATGCAATTTTCTCCCTTTTTTTTGTGTGTTGATTTTGAGTTAAAACAGTACTTTTGCAGCCTAAAAATTAAACAAATGGAACTTACTGCTTTAACAGCTATTACACCAATTGACGGAAGATATCAATCTAAAACAGAAGGACTTTCCAAGTACTTCTCTGAATGGGCTTTGTTCAAATACAGAACTCAGGTTGAAATTGAATATTTTATCGCTTTATGTGAAATTCCATTACCTCAATTAGCGGATTTCGATCATACCAATTTTGATAAATTAAGAGGTATTTATCAAGACTTTCAACCGGTTCATGCGCAAGCAATGAAGGATATTGAAAAAGTTACCAATCACGATGTAAAAGCGGTAGAGTACTTTTTAAAAGAAAGATTTGACGAACTAGGTTTTCAAAAATGGAAAGAGTTTATCCATTTCGGATTGACTTCTCAGGATATTAACAATACAGCAATTCCATTATCCCTGAAGGATTCTGTAATTGATGTTATTGTGCCCGAAATAAATATAGTTAAACAAACCTTAGTTGATTTGGCATCCGATTGGGCTAATATCCCAATGCTGGCTAGAACGCATGGTCAACCAGCTTCTCCTACTCGTTTAGGAAAAGAAATGGAGGTTTTTGTTGTTCGAATAGAAGAGCAATTGGAAATCTTAAACACCGTTAAATGGGCGGCAAAATTTGGTGGTGCTACAGGTAACTTTAATGCTCATCACGTAGCATATAAAAACATTGACTGGAAACAATTTGGAGATTCTTTCTTAGATTCTCATCTTGGATTGTACCGTTCGCATCCAACTACTCAAATTGAGCATTATGATCACATGGCAAACCTTTTCGATACTATGAAGAGAATCAATACTATTTTGATTGACTTCAGCAGGGATATCTGGACATATGTTTCCATGGATTACTTTAAACAAAAAATAAAAGCCGGTGAAGTTGGTTCTTCTGCTATGCCGCATAAAGTAAACCCAATTGATTTCGAAAATGCTGAAGGTAACTTAGGTATTGCCAATGCAGTATTGGAACACTTGTCGGCAAAACTTCCTATCTCAAGATTGCAGCGAGATTTAACAGATTCAACCGTTTTAAGAAATGTTGGTGTTCCATTTGGACATGCTATGATCGCTTTGAGTTCTTTGTCTAAAGGTTTGGGTAAATTACTATTAAACGAGGATAAAATTGCCCAAGATTTAGAAAACAACTGGGCAGTTGTGGCTGAAGCTATTCAAACGGTTCTAAGAAGAGAAGGTGTTGCAAACCCGTACGAAATGTTGAAAGGGTTAACACGTACCAATAAAAAGATTGACGGTGAAGTAATGAACGAATTTATTTCTTCATTAGATATCAGCGAAGCTTTAAAAGCGGAGCTTTCTGAAATTAGTCCATCCAATTATACCGGTATCTAAAAGATGACGAAGTATCATAAAGTATTATTATTTTTTGTGGCAGCTCTATTTGGGGGTTGCCAAGGAAATAATAAAGTACCTACCCCAGAAACTTGTGCCTTTTTTCATACTGGCACGTTCAAATATGTAGGAAGTGAAGACATTAGAATTGAACGTACTAAAGATCGTCAAATAGAGTATAACCTAAATGGCAATGGCGGATATATTTATACCGATTACTATAGTGTTTATTGGATTAATGAATGTGAATATTACCTAACTCTAGACTCTACAGATCATGCTTCCGATCTAAATTTTTCAAAGCAAGATACGATGTGGACAAAAATCACTAGTATTACACGTACGGGTTACTCTTTTATTGCCGTGAAAGGTCAAGAAACATTTGACGGCCAATTGAAAAAAACGGATTCTTAGGTATTCGTTAAGCTCTTTTTATACAACATCTGAACAATACCATCAGAGAGTCCAATTTTTGGTACATGCAAAATGCTAATGTCCGCCCATTTCATTACCGAGTAATACACCTTAGAAGCCGGAACAATCACATCCGCTCTATCTTGATTTAGCTTAAAGAAGGACATCCTTTCATCAAAGGTCATTCGTTCTAGAGTTTGCTTGATGCCTTTAAACTCATGATACAAAATTGGTTTGGGGTATTCCATTTTCAAAATTTTATAAATCTTGTTAACCGACCCTCCAGACCCAATCATTTCAACATGCTCTAGGTTTTTGGTTTCCTTCTTGACCCACTTTTTCATACTTGCCCAAAGCTCATCCGTAACCATATTATTAATCATACGAACGGTACCAATTTTAAACGACTTAGAAGCCAAAATTTTTTGCCCGGATAAAATCGTAATTTCAGTTGACCCTCCACCTACATCCACATAGACATAATTAGAATCACGGTAATTGGTGTTTTTAAAATGTGCGTTAAAAATTATATCCGCCTCTATTTTACCGTCAATAATTTGAATATTAATACCACTTTCCCTTTTTACGAGCTCCACAACTTCTGCACTGTCTTCCAATTCGCGCATAGCAGAAGTAGCTGCGGCCATATAATCTTCAATATCATAAATATCCATGATGGTTTTAAATGCCTTCATTCCATCCACAAATTTCTGAAGTATTTCAGGCTGTAATTTTTTATCCGTAAATGCCTCTTGCCCCAAACGAATGGGTAAACGGATTAAAGAAACCTTATTAAAGTCAACACGTTCACCATTATCCACCACATTAGAAATCAATAAACGCATGGCATTTGATCCTATATCTATCGCTCCAAATTTTTTAACACTTAACATATCAATTAGTCCTTTTATCCTCAGATTCAGCCGCTTTTCGAGCTGCTTTCTTCCTTCCAATCGGAATGTCCACCTTCAAATAAAACACTCTATTAGAATTATGCAAACTACTCGTTTTGGTAATATCTACCAATCCGTGATAGTACTTAGCCCCAATGTTTATTCCATTTCCTTGTCCTAACTTATATCCAAACCCTCCAATTAAGCCAAAATCTATTCTGTTAAATGAATCTCTATTGTCTACAGAAGTATTTAACTCAACATTATCGTACTCGTAGGTATAGTTTAAATGTGCATTAATTAGTAAGGCCAATTGGGGGCCCGCCTCTAAGAAAAAATGATTTCTAAATTTATATTTAATCATTAAGGGAATATTAAAATAACCCAACCCCTGGCTGTACGAGCCAGCCGTGTCAATAAAATTGCTTAATTCCGGATACATAGTATAAGCATCATTTTCCGTTAATTCGCCCGTTCCTTGACTCGATTTAACCAGTACTCCAGTATTTAAATTCCATTGATTTTTAAGACGTATATCAAAATAGAACCCTAAATGTAAATTGGTTGCCATATTATTGGATTCCATTCCAGCAATTTGAGAAAAATTCACACCCCCATCTAAACCAAATTCTAAACCATCTGAATTTAGTTTGTCTCCAAATATGATGGATATTAATACTTGCGAATTTGCAGTTAAGCCAGCTCCAAGAAAAAAGATAATGAATAGAAGTTTTTTTACCATGTGTTTTATACCTACAACAAATCTAACTTTTTCAAGTTAATTGTAATACGGGAATCTTTAGGTTTGTACCCTACAAAAAAAACATAAATGCGCATAATATCTGTTGTTCCTTCTTTAACGGAGCTTTTATTTGATTTAGGATTACAAAATGAAATAGTGGGTATTACGCGGTTTTGTATTCATCCAAAGCAAAAAAACAATAAGGTTACCAAAGTAGGAGGAACTAAATCGTTGAAACTAGACCGCATCTTCCAACTTGAGCCTGATATTATTATTGCCAATAAAGAAGAGAATGCGCAAGAAGACATAGAGTATCTAAAAAAGCACTTTGATGTTCTACTAACAGATATTTTTACTTTAGAACAAGCTCTGGAGAGTATTTTGGAAATAGGAAGACGTACTAACGTAATATTTAAAGCAAAACTATTAGTAGAAGAAATAAGAATGGAGTTTAAACACCTAAAACCATTTTCGAAATCCAAAAACAAAGTAGCATATTTTATTTGGGATAATCCCATGATGATTTCGGGCAGAAATACTTTCATAAACAACATTTTAGAAATACTGGGTTTTGAGAACCTAGATACCAACGTAGCATCCAGGTATCCCGAGCTAACAAATCAGAAAATAATTGAAGGTAAACCTGACTTCCTATTTCTAAGCTCTGAACCCTTTCCTTTCAAAGAAAAACAGAAATTGGAATTTGAAAGCAGGTTTCCCAAAATGCAAGTCGTACTTGTAGATGGTGAAATGTTTTCTTGGTATGGATCGCGCTTAAAATTAGCTCCAAAATATTTTAATCAATTAATACAAGAGTTAACCTAGATTTATTCTTTAAATTTCTCCTCAATTACTAGATTTGTTCCATGTCAAAGAAATTGGCTTTTCTACTTCTTTTTCTTTCTTTTTTGGGTACTGGATATTCCCAAGAAAAGAAAATTGGATTAGTTCTAAGTGGGGGCGGAGCGGACGCAATGGCTCATATTGGAGTTATTAAAGCACTGGAAGAAAACCATGTGAAAATTTCATACATCACGGGAACTTCGATGGGAGCTTTAATAGGAGCTCTATATGCTAGTGGATATCCAATTGAAGAAATTGAAGCGTACTTCACTTCGAAACACTTTCTACATATCAGTCAAGGAAATATTCCTTTAAAAAACAGCTATTTTTATCCTCAACCTGAAATAGACCCAACCCTGATTTCCCTTCGATTTAAGAAACAAAAAGATGGATATTCCTTGCTTTTTCCAAGTCAAGTTATTTCCAGTGAGGCCTTTGATTTTGAAGCTGTAAAACATTTAGCACAAGCAGAGAAAGAGGCAAATTACAATTTTGATAGTCTAAAAATTCCATTTCGTTGCGTTGCGGCCGATGTAATAACCAAAGAATTGGTAACCTTCAGAAACGGAAGTCTCACAGAAGCTTTACGCGCATCTATGTCCTATCCGTTTTACATCAAACCCATAAAAATTGATGGTCACCTTATGTACGATGGAGGAATTTATAACAATTTCCCGGTCGATGTTCTGTGTGCTGATTTTAAACCCGATTTTGTAATTGGCAGTAACGTTTCCAATAACTTTGAGGAACCTTCTGAAGATGATTTATTAGGGCAATTGCAAAACATCTTAGTACGACCAACTAATTATGCCATTTACTGTGCTGAGGGTGAATTAATCGAACCCCAAGTAAACAACGGTCTATTTAGCTTCGAAAAGGGTCAACAAGCCATTGACTCTGGTTATTCTGCTGCAATGAAACACATGAATCATATACTTCACCATTTAAACATTACCCCTAAGGTAGAGTCCCAGATTATGGCTTCAAACAAATATGTTTCTAAGCCAGTCATTATAGGCGAAGTACTATTTACTGGAATAAATCAAAATCAAGCGAAATATGCCGGTTCGGTAATTAGAAGAAAAAGAAAAAAAGACTCGACTCTTTCCTTTCACAATTTCGAACGAAACTACTATCGTCTTTATCAAGAACTGTATGTGGAAGATGTTCGGACTAAACTTAAATATAACCGTACTACGAAAAAATACGATGCTATTGTGGATGTAACTCCTATCAAATCGTGGACGCTAGACATTGGCGGTAATATTGCCTCCAGACCAATTTCTGTTGGTTTTGCAAGCCTTTCCTACCATAATTTATCCAATATTGGATTAAAAATGAATGTAAATACCCATTACGGTAAATTGTATCAAGCGTTAAATGCTAGTATAAAATTAGATATTCCAACCAGGTTACCCTTTTACGCCAAACCAAAATTTGTCATCCATAACTGGAATTGGTTTGAAAGTAGGCAGTCCAATTTATTTGTATCCGAAAAACCTACGTATGCCATTGAAGGTGAAATGTACACCGGGTTAGAAGTGGGTACAGGAATTGGAAATAAACTAAAACTTTCAGGTGAAGCAACGTATTTACAAATGAAATCCGAATATTATCAGACCAAAAATTTCCTTCCCGCAGATACTACAGATATCACCAACTTTAATGCTTTTACCGCGAAAGTAACCCTAGAAAATAACACATTAAATAAGCGGCAATACCATTACCAAGGCCAACAATTATTGGCGCAAGCATCTTATACCACCGGTAACGAATTTTTCTCTCCTGGAAGCACATCTATACAAGATGAAAAGGAAAGAATTGGTCATTCATTCATTATTTTAAAACTAGATTATCAGCAATACTTAAGAATAAAAAATAAACTACGTTTTGGTTTCCAATTATCTGGAGCTTATTCGAGTATGGACTTCTTTAATAACTATACATCTACGGTCATTCAAGCTCCCTCTTTCAAGCCAACACCCGATAGTAAAACTTTGTTCCTAGAAAGTTTTCATGCTAATCAATATGTAGCCGCAGGATTTCAAGTAGTGGTGCTACCATTTAATAAATTCCAACTACGAGCTGAAGCATATGCCTTTCAGCCATACCAGTCATTTATTCAAGGGTACGAAGGAGAAACAACCCTAGGAACCCCTTGGGCGGATCGATTCGCTATTCTTTCTGGGGTGATCAATTATGAAACCCCAGTTGGCCCATTAAGTCTGTCAGCAAATTATTATTATAACAACCCAGACATTAGCCCAGAAGAAGAAGCACCTCTAACGGTACTTCTTAATTTTGGGTTTATCATTTTTAATAAAACTGCCTATCACTAAGCTTGAGTGGTTGGCCCTCCAAAATTCATTGGAATCGCTCCTCCAGGTGTTTCACCTTCCTTAATTGGTCCATGGATCTGCTCAAATTTTTGCACATTATCCTGTAACGCATTTAATAAACGCTTAGCGTGTTGTGGTGTTAGAATGATTCTTGATTTTACTTTTGCTTTTGGTGCACCTGGCATGATCTGCACAAAGTCCACAATAAATTCAGAACTAGAATGCGTTAAAATAGCTAAGTTCGAATACGTACCTTCCGCCATTTCTTCTGATAATTCAATGTTTAATTGCCCTTGTTTGTTTTCTGGATTTTCCATGTTACAAAATTTTAGTTACAAAAAAGCCCTCCATAAAAAATGGAAGGCTTCTCTGTGTGTTATTAAATATTATAAGTCAATAATGTCAGGATTACTTTCCGTATCCATTAATTGATTAAACTCTTCCTTTGAACCAACTACTAGGTTTTCGTATTCTGAAAGACCTGTACCCGCTGGAATTAAGTGACCAACAATTACATTTTCTTTCAATCCTAATAAATGATCTTCTTTTCCTTTTACAGCTGCCTCATTCAACACCTTAGTAGTTTCCTGGAACGATGCCGCAGAAATGAAACTACCAGTTTGTAACGAAGCTCTAGTAATACCTTGAAGTACTGGTCTAGATGTTGCTGGTAAAGCTTCTCTAAATTGAACTAATGTTTGATCATTACGTTTCAATCTAGAGTTTACATCACGTAATTTTCTAGCTGTAACAATTTGACCTTCTTTTAGTTCGTTAGAGTCACCTGCATCAGTAACAATTAAACGACCGTAGATCCAATCATTCTCTTCTTGGAAATCACTTTTGTTAATGATTTGCTTTTCTAAGAATTTAGTGTCCCCAGCGTCTACAACATCAACCTTACGCATCATTTGACGTACAATCACCTCAAAGTGTTTATCGTTAATTTTCACACCCTGCATACGGTAAACCTCTTGGATTTCGTTTACAATGTATTCTTGAACCGCTGTAGGCCCTTTAATCGATAAAATATCACCTGGAGTAATTGCTCCATCAGACAACGGCTGCCCTGCTTTTACCCAATCATTTTCTTGAGCTAAGATATGTTTAGAAAGAGATACTAAGTATTTCTTAACCTCACCTGTCTTAGAAGTAACAATGATTTCCTGGTTACCACGCTTAATCTTTCCAAAAGAAACATAACCGTCAATCTCAGAAACCACTGCTGGATTGGATGGATTTCTAGCCTCAAATAACTCCGTTACACGAGGTAAACCACCCGTAATATCACTAGAACCACCTGCAGAACGAGGAATCTTAACCAAAACATCACCTTGTTTAACAGAAACTCCTTCATCTGTCATAATGTGAGCTCCTACAGGTAGATTGTAAGAACGTAATTGTTCTCCACTTCCATCAGTTACCTTTAATTGCGGAACCATTGTACGGTCCTTTCTTTCCGTAATAACTTTTTCAGAGAAACCTGTTTGCTCATCTGATTCCTCACGGTATGTACGGCCTTCAACAATATTGTTAAAAGCAATCTTACCATCAAATTCAGAAACAATTACCGCATTATATGGATCCCAGTTACAGATTACTTCACCTTTCTTGATCTTCTTAGATTTTGTAATCAAAAGATTAGAACCGTAAGGAATATTAGAAGCCATTAAAGTCATGTTCGTTGTAGGGTCTACAATTCTAAACTCTCCTGCTCTTCCAATAACAACATTTGCCATGTTTCCTTCTTCATCTTCCTTTTCAACTGTTTTTACATCTTCTAAGACCAATTTACCATCAAACTTAGCAATGTGACTAGATTCAGCTGCAATGTTACTTGCTGTACCCCCAACGTGGAATGTACGAAGTGTTAACTGTGTACCCGGCTCACCAATTGACTGCGCAGCAACAACACCTACTGCCTCACCTTTTTGCACTTTCCCGTTCGTGGCAAGGTTCGTACCGTAACATTTAGCACATACACCTCTTACCGTTTCACAAGTCAATACAGAACGAACTTCAACAGTTTCTATTCCTGCATCTTCAATGACTCTAGCAACCCTTTCAGTGATTTCCTCACCTGCGGGAATGATTTCCTCATTGGTTACAGGATGATATACATCGTGAACAGTTGTTCTACCCACAATTCTATCAAATAAGTCCTCTACGATATCATCGTTTTTCTTCAATGCAGAAACCGATAACCCTCTTAAAGTACCACAATCTTCTGCAGAGATAATAACATCTTGAGAAACGTCAACCAATCTACGTGTTAAGTAACCCGCATCGGCCGTTTTCAATGCCGTATCCGCAAGACCCTTACGTGCACCGTGAGTAGAAATAAAGTACTCTAGAATTGACAAACCTTCCTTAAAGTTAGAAAGAATTGGATTCTCAATAATAGACCCTCCTTGCGCTCCCGATTTTTTCGGTTTCGCCATCAAACCCCTCATACCAGCTAACTGACGAATTTGCTCTTTCGAACCCCTTGCACCAGAGTGGAACATCATATAAATCGAGTTGAAACCTTGATTATCGTTTTCCAACGCGTTCATCAAAATATTCGTCAACTTCGAATTGGTATGTGTCCAGATATCAATAATCTGATTATAACGCTCATTATTAGTAATTAAACCCATGTTATAATTACCAATAATCTCGGCTACTTTAGTTTTTGCAGCATCAACTAACGTTACTTTCTCGGCCGGAATCATAATGTCATTAATGTTGAACGAAAGTCCACCTTTAAATGCCCAATAGAATCCTAAACCTTTAATATCATCTAAGAAACGTGCTGTTCTAGTAACCCCTGAGATTTTCATAATTTTACCAATTACGTCTCTCAAAGATTTCTTAGTTAATACTTCATTAATATATCCTACTTCTTCTGGCACGAATTCGTTAAACATTACTCGACCACAAGTAGTTTCAATAATTTTGAACTCACGTGTACCATCTTCGTTAAGTACTTCTACTTTACACTTGATGTTTGCATGTAGTTCCAATTTCTTCTCATTAAAAGCAATCTCTACCTCTTCCGGAGAGTAGAAAGTCATATCTTCACCTAAAATTTGGTGACCTTCTTCAGACCTTCTAGACTTGGTAATATAATAAAGACCCAACACCATATCCTGAGATGGTACCGTAATCGGTGCTCCATTTGCAGGGTTCAAAATGTTGTGAGAACCTAACATTAATACCTGAGCTTCTAAAATAGCAGCATTACCTAATGGTAAGTGAACGGCCATTTGATCCCCATCAAAATCCGCATTAAATGCAGAACATGCTAACGGGTGTAATTGAATCGCCTTACCCTCAACCAATTTAGGTTGAAAAGCTTGGATACCCAATCTGTGGAGAGTAGGAGCCCTGTTCAGTAATACTGGATGTCCTTTAAGAACGTTCTCCAAAATATCCCAAACAACTGGTTCTTTTTTGTCTACAATTTTCTTCGCTGATTTTACCGTTTTAACAATTCCACGCTCAATCAACTTACGAATAATAAACGGCTTGTATAATTCTGCCGCCATGTTTTTAGGAATACCACATTCGTGCATTTCTAAGTTAGGTCCAACAACAATTACCGAACGTGCTGAGTAATCCACACGTTTACCTAATAAGTTCTGACGGAAACGACCTTGCTTACCTTTCAATGAATCAGAAAGAGATTTTAATGCACGGTTTGAATCTGTTTTAACAGCACTTGATTTTCTTGAGTTATCTAATAATGAATCCACCGCTTCTTGAAGCATACGTTTCTCATTACGCAGAATTACCTCTGGAGCTTTAATTTCGATCAAACGTTTCAAACGGTTGTTACGAATAATTACTCTACGGTATAAATCATTCAAATCTGAAGTTGCGAAACGTCCACCATCAAGAGGAACCAATGGTCTTAATTCAGGTGGAGTTACTGGTACAACTTTAATTACCATCCATTCCGGACGATTTTCTAATCTTAAGTTTGCATCTCTAAACCCTTCAACAACTTGCAAACGCTTTAACGCTTCAGCCTTACGTTGTTGAGAAGTCTCAATGTTTGCCTTATGACGTAACTCATATGATAAAGAATCCAAGTCCAGATTACGCAATAAATCTTCAAGAGCCTCAGCTCCCATCTTAGCGATAAACTTGTTAGGGTCAGAATCTTCAAGATACTGATTATCTTGAGGTAACCTATCCAACGCATCTAAATACTCTTCTTCACTTAAGAAATCTAAGTATTGAATGGCTTCACCTTCATCATTAGTTGCGCCACCCGCTTGAATAACTACATACTTTTCATAATAAATGATTGTATCTAGTTTCTTTGAAGGTAAACCTAATAAGTATCCAATTTTATTGGGTAAAGATTTGAAATACCAAATATGCGCTACAGGCACCACCAATGCGATGTGGCCCATACGTTCACGTCTTACTTTCTTCTCAGTAACCTCAACACCACAACGGTCACAAACGATTCCTTTATAACGGATTCTTTTGTATTTACCACAGTGACATTCATAATCTTTTACTGGACCAAAGATACGCTCACAGAATAATCCGTCACGTTCTGGTTTGTAAGTACGATAGTTTATTGTTTCCGGTTTTAATACCTCACCACTTGATGCGTTACGAATCATCTCTGGACTTGCCAAAGAGATAGTGATTTTATTAAAACTACTTTGTTGTTTTGTGTCTTTCTTAAAAGCCATAGCTTATGCTAAATTTAAGTCCTCTAGTTCAACAATTAATTCATGGTGATGTTCAATCCTAATCCTCTCATTTCATGTAGTAATACATTAAATGATTCTGGAATACCCGGTTTAGGCATAGGCTCACCTTTAACAATAGCTTCATAAGCTTTTGCACGACCAATTACATCATCCGATTTAATGGTCAAGATCTCTTGTAGGATATGAGAAGCACCAAACGCCTCAAGCGCCCATACCTCCATCTCACCAAATCTTTGACCACCCATTTGAGCCTTACCACCCAATGGTTGTTGTGTAATCAATGAATATGGTCCAATAGATCTAGCGTGCATTTTATCATCAACTAAATGGTGAAGTTTCAACATGTAAATGATACCAACCGTTACGGGTTGATCAAAACGCTCTCCAGTTCCACCATCATATAGATAAGATCTACCAAAATCAGGAATTTCAGCTTTCTTCGTCCATGATTCGATTTCTGCCACAGAAGCTCCATCAAAAATTGGTGTAGCGAATTTCACTCCTAGTTTTCTACCAGCCCAACCAAGTACAGTTTCATAAATCTGTCCCAAGTTCATACGAGATGGTACCCCAAGTGGGTTCAATACGATATCAACAGGCTCTCCGTTTTCAAGGTAAGGCATATCTTCCGCACGAACAATACGCGAAACAATACCCTTATTACCGTGACGCCCCGCCATTTTATCACCTACTTTCAACTTACGTTTCTTAGCCACGTAAATCTTAGCCAATTGAACAATACCAGCTGGTAACTCATCACCAATGGAGATTTGGAATTTTTCACGTTTCCAAACACCCAATACATCATTTACACGTGTACTAAAGTTAACAAACAAACGCTTAATTAAAGCATTTGTATGTGCACTTGTTGTCCAACCTGCAGGATTCAATTCGTCATAATTCAATGACATTAATAACTTCAATGTAAATTTCGTTCCTTTAGGTACAATTTCCTCACGGAAGTTATTGAATACACCTTGAGACGTTTTACCATTCACCAAACCGAATAATTTTTCAGCATGTTGATTTTTAATTTCGTCTACTTGTTTCGTGTATTTATAATCTAATTCAGCAAGAATTTCTTTTTCAGAATTTCTTTGTCTTCTGTCCTTAATTGCTCTAGAGAAAAGTTTCTTTCCAATAACAACACCATCCATTGACGGTCCTGCTTTTAGAGAAGAATCTTTTACATCACCCGCTTTATCACCGAAGATAGCTCGTAGTAATTTCTCTTCTGGAGTTGGATCACTTTCTCCTTTAGGAGTGATTTTACCAATTAAAATATCTCCAGCTTTAATTCTAGCACCCACACGAACAAGTCCGTTTTCATCTAGATTTTTAGTAGCTTCCTCACTTACGTTTGGAATATCAGCGGTTAATTCTTCTAAACCACGTTTAGTGTCTCTAACCTCTAGGCTAAACTCCTCTACGTGTAAAGATGTAAAGAAATCTTCTCTAACTACTTTTTCAGAAATTACAATCGCATCCTCAAAGTTGTATCCTTTCCAAGGCATAAATGCCACGTTCAAGTTACGTCCTAAAGCAAGCTCACCTTGTTGTGTTGCATAACCTTCACAAAGTACTTGGTCTTTTTCAACTCTATCACCTACACGAACGATAGGCTTCAAGTTGACCATAGTATTTTGGTTTGTTTTTGCATATTTCACTAGTTGGTATGTCTTAGATGGACCTCTAAAGCTTACTGCTTTATCATCTTCATCTTCATCATACTTAATAGTTACTTCTAAAGCATCCACATAAGTTACAACACCAGGCCCTTCTGCATTAATCAATACACGAGAATCTCTAGCGACATCACCTTCCAATCCAGTACCAACAATAGGAGCTTCTGGACGAAGTAATGGCACTGCTTGACGCTGCATGTTGGATCCCATCAACGCTCTATTCGCATCATCGTGCTCCAAGAAAGGAATCAGCGATGCACCAATAGATGTAATCTGGTTTGGCGCTACATCAATTAAACCAATTTCCTTTTTAGATAAAATTGGGAAATCACCTTCGTAACGCGCAATAACTTCTTCATTTTCAAACTCTCCGTTATCTTTAACAGGTGCTGTTGCTTGGGCGATGTTAATACCATCTTCTTCCTCAGCAGATAAATATACAAGATCTTCCGCCTCATAACTTACTTTAGCATCTCTTACTCTACGGTAAGGAGTTTCAATAAATCCTAGTTTGTTCACTTTTGCATAAGAACAAAGAGAAGAAATCAAACCAATATTTGGTCCCTCAGGAGTTTCAATAGTACATAAACGACCGTAGTGCGTATAGTGAACATCTCGAACCTCAAAACCTGCTCTTTCTCTTGATAAACCACCTGGTCCAAGGGCAGATAATCTACGTTTGTGAGTAATCTCAGATAATGGATTGGTTTGATCCATAAATTGAGACAACTGGTTGGTACCAAAGAAAGAATTAATTACCGCAGATAACGTTTTTGCGTTAATCAAATCAATAGGAGTAAACACCTCGTTATCACGCACATTCATACGTTCACGAATAGTTCTAGCCATACGCGCTAAACCTACACCAAATTGGTTATGTAATTGTTCTCCAACTGTACGAACACGTCTGTTACTTAGGTGATCAATATCATCCACATCCGTTTTTGAGTTCACTAACTCAATTAGGTAACGGATAATTAAAATGATATCTTCTTTTGTAAGTACTCGACTAGTTTCGTCAGAACTAATTTTTAATTTCTTATTAATTCTAAATCTACCTACTTCTCCTAAATCGTAACGTTTATCCGAGAAGAATAATTTATCGATAACTCCCCTAGCTGTTTCTTCATCTGGCGGCTCAGAGTTACGTAGCACACGGTAAATGTGCTCCACTGCTTCAATCTCGGTATTAGATGGATCTTTTTGAAGCGTGTTATATATAATGGTATAGTCCGTACTATTTACATCTTCTTTATGTAAAAGAATGGTTTTAGCACCACTATCTAAAATCAATTCAACGTGATCGCTTTCAATCACTGTTTCCCGATCGATAATAACTTCGTTTCGCTCAATGGAAACAACTTCACCCGTATCTTCATCTACAAAATCTTCAAACCAAGTTTTCAGAACTCTTGCAGCAAGGCGTCTACCGGTAACACGTTTAAGTCCAGCTTTAGAAACTTTAATTTCATCAGCTAAACCGAAAATTTCTAAAATATCTTTATCGCTTTCGTAACCAATCGCTCTTAATAGAGTAGTTACGGGAAGCTTTTTCTTTCTATCAATATACGCAAACATCACATTATTGATGTCGGTAGCAAATTCAATCCAAGAACCTTTAAAAGGAATAATTCTTGCTGAATAAAGTTTTGTACCATTTGCGTGATAGCTCTGACCAAAGAATACCCCTGGTGAGCGGTGTAGTTGAGATACAATTACACGTTCGGCACCATTCACAATAAATGACCCACTTGGAGTCATGTAAGGAATAGTTCCTAAATACACATCTTGAATGATGGTTTCGAAATCTTCGTGTTCTGGGTCGGTACAATATAACTTCAGTTTCGCTTTAAGCGGCACACTGTAAGTTAAACCTCTTTCGATAGTTTCTTTGATATCGTAACGGGGTGGATCAATAAAGTAATCCAAAAATTCAAGTACGAAATTATTTCTTGAATCTGTAATCGGGAAGTTTTCACTAAAAACCTTAAATAAACCTTCGGTTTCTCTGCTATCTGCAGTAGTTTCTAGTTGGAAAAAATCCTGGAACGACTTTAACTGAACATCCAAAAAATCTGGATATTTTAGTAAGTTTTTTGCGGTCCCGAAATTTACCCTTTCCTGTTTTGCCAATTCTGCCATGGAAGTATTATCTGATGAAGAACTAAAAAAAAAACGTGTATAAACACGTAAGGGTTTAGACCCAAAATGGGTCTAAACCTCTAAATGTCACAAAATGTGAATGATATATTACTTAAGCTCAACAGTAGCTCCTGCTTCTTCTAATTGAGTTTTAAGCGCTTCAGCTTCGTCTTTAGCAATACCTTCTTTTACTGCTTTAGGAGCTCCATCAACTAATTCTTTAGCTTCTTTCAAACCTAATCCTGTTAATTCTTTTACAGCTTTAACAACTTTAAGTTTTTGTGCACCAGCTTCTTTCAAGATAACATCAAATTCTGTTTTCTCTTCAGCGGCTTCACCACCACCAGCAGGACCTGCAACAGCAACTGCAGCAGCAGCAGCTGGTTCAATTCCGTACTCATCCTTAAGGATATCAGCTAATTCACTTACTTCTTTTACGGTAAGATTTACTAATTGCTCAGCAAACGATTTTAAATCTGCCATTTTATTTAATTTTAATAATTGTTCTTAATTAAGATTCTTTTTCTGAAAGTGTTTTCATGAGTCCGGCTAGTGTACTACCACCAGACTGTAATTGAGATATCACAGTTTTAGCTGGAGACTGAAGTAATAGAATTACGTCACCAATAAGCTCTTCTTTAGATTTCAAGCTTACTAGAGCTTCTAAACTCTCGTGTCCAATATATACTGATTGCTCAACATAAGCAGCTTTGAGAATAGGTTTTTCACTTTTTTTCCTAAACTCTTTGATTAACTTAGCTGGTGCGTTCGCAACTTCAGATAACATCAAAGACGTGTACCCTTTTAAAACGGAAGGCATATCTTCAAAATCCTTTTCGGATTTTTCCATAGCCTTTGCTAAAAGAGTATTTTTCACAACTTGTAATTCAACATCTTTGTTGAAGCAAGCTCTTCTCAAATCTGAAGTTAACTCAGCGTCTAACTCTGCAGTATCAGCTACATAAATGTTGCTGTTATCTTGCAATACAGTTACCAAGTTATCAATGACCTGATTTCTTTCTTGTTTGTTCATTTACTCAGGTTTTTCAAATTTAACATTAAACCGCAGCAGCTTTAAGTTCTACCTTAATGGCTGGGCTCATTGTACTGGACATAGTGATGCTTTTCATGTAAACACCTTTTGCCGCAGCTGGTTTTAGTTTGATCAATGTCTGTAACAACTCTTGTGCATTCTCAACGATCATCTTTTTATCGAAAGAAACTTTACCGATAGCTGCGTGGATGATACCGTATTTATCAACACGGAAATCAATTTTACCAGCTTTCACATCCTTCACAGCTTTACCAATTTCCATGGTTACTGTTCCAGTTTTTGGATTCGGCATTAATCCTCTTGGTCCTAATACACGACCTAAAGCACCAACCTTACCCATTACTGAAGGCATAGTAATAATTACATCAACGTCAGTCCATCCGCCTTTAATCTTAGCGATAAACTCATCCAATCCTACGTAATCCGCACCTGCATCTTTAGCTTCTTGCTCTTTATCAGGTGTACATAAAACCAACACTTTTACGTCCTTACCTGTTCCGTGAGGAAGAGATACTGTACCTCTAACCATTTGGTTAGCTTTACGTGGATCCACATTCAATTTGATAGCCATATCAATAGACTCGTCAAATTTTGCAGTACTGATTTCTTTTACTAATCCTGATGCATCCTCTAAAGAATAAGGATTTTGATCATCATATTTAGAAAGGACTTCTTTTCTTTTTTTAGAAATTTTTGCCATCTTTTTACCTTTTAAAAATTTAACACAGAAATTATTTTACAACAATTCCCATACTTCTAGCCGTTCCCGCAACCATATTCATCGCAGACTCAACAGTGAAACAATTTAGATCAGGCATCTTGTCAGTGGCAATAGCTCTAACTTGATCTTGAGAGATAGTCGCTACTTTACGTCTGTTTGGTTCCGGAGAACCAGACTTCAATTTAGCAGCTTCCATGAGTTGAACAGCAACTGGTGGAGTTTTTACAACAAACTCAAACGATTTGTCAGCGAAAACCGTAATCACCACCGGTAAAACTTTTCCAGCTTTATCTTGCGTACGAGCGTTGAACTGCTTACAGAATTCCATAATGTTCACACCCTTCGCCCCTAAAGCAGGACCTACCGGAGGAGACGGATTAGCCGCACCACCTTTTACTTGTAGCTTAATAAGCGCACTTATTTCCTTTGCCATTTTTACTCAAGTTATCTTTGGGTTTCCGAGGGAAGCATTCAATGTCTCTTTCGCCCAAAATTTTTATTAATTACTTATTTATTCCTTCTCAACTTGTAAATAACCTAATTCTAATGGTGTTTTTCTTCCGAAAATTTTCACCATTACTTTCAGTTTTTTCTTCTCTTCGTTAACCTCTTCAATTAAACCTGAAAAACTGTTGAAAGGACCATCAATTACCTTAACTGTTTCACCCACTAAATATGGTATTTCCACATTTTCCTCGGAATCAGCTAATTCATCTACTTTACCCAAAATTCTATTCACTTCCGCTTCTCTCATTGGTAAAGGATCTCCACCTTTAGTACCACTTAAGAAACCGATAACATCAGGAACACCAGTTAACGTGTGAGGTACCTCACCCACCAATGCAGCTTCAATCATAATATAACCTGGGAAGAAGTTTTTCTCCTTTAAAATCTTTTTACCATTTCTAATTTGGTAAACCTTTTCTTTAGGAATTAAAACTTGTGAAACGTAATCACCCATTTTTAAACGGTTAATTTCCATTTCGATGTAATCTCTTACTTTACCTTCTTTACCACTTACAGCACGTAATACGTACCAGCGTTTTTTAATTTCCTTGCCTTCAGCCACAGTAACTAGTTTTAAAGAGACTTAATTAAAATGTCTCGTAAATCAACTTCATTACTTGACCAAAACTCGCATCCAGTAAATACACGATACCAGCCATAATAAATGATGCTACCAACACCAATACCGAACTTCCTTGAAGTTCTTTCATTGTAGGCCAACTTACGTTATAACGAAGCTCGTTATACGAATCGGCAACATAACTTTTCAATTTACTCATGGACAATAATGTTTGCACGGGTGGAGAGACTCGAACTCCCAACCAATGGTTTTGGAGACCACTACTCTGCCAATTGAGCTACACCCGTTTGCGTTCAATCTATCAAAAAGAATCAATAGATTTACAATCTTTTATTTAAACAGAAAGGTATCCCGTAAAAACGGGACACCTTTTTGCTGTATTCTTTTATTTTAGAACCTTGAATTAATCAAGAATCTCAGTAATCTGTCCAGCACCTACTGTACGCCCACCTTCACGAATAGCGAATTTAAGACCTAAGTTGATGGCTACTGGTTGAATTAACTCAACAGAAATAGTTAAGTTATCACCAGGCATTACCATTTCACGACCTTCTTCTAATTGGATTTCTCCAGTAACATCAGTGGTACGGATGTAAAATTGAGGACGGTATTTGTTATGGAATGGAGTGTGTCGTCCACCTTCTTCTTTCTTCAAGATATAAACCTCAGCTTTAAACTTCGTGTGTGGAGTAATAGTACCGGTTCTAGCGATTACCATACCTCTTTTGATTTTTTCTTTATCAACACCACGTAGTAAAAGACCAACGTTATCACCAGCTTCACCTCTATCAAGGATCTTACGGAACATCTCAACACCAGTTACTACTGACTTCATTCTTTCAGCGCCCATACCTAACAATTCGATTTCATCACCAGTGTTAATTACACCTGATTCAATACGACCTGTTGCTACAGTACCACGACCGGTAATAGAGAACACATCCTCAACTGGCATCAAAAATTCTTTATCTACATCTCTAGGAGGTAATGGAATATGCTCATCAACAGCAGTCATTAATTCCATAATCTTCTCAGACCATTTAGCATCTCCTTCTAGCCCACCTAAAGCAGAACCTTGAATTACCGGTAAATCATCACCTGGGTATTCGTAGAAAGATAATAATTCACGAACCTCCATTTCAACTAGTTCTAACAACTCTTCGTCATCTACTAAATCTACTTTGTTCATAAAAACAACGATAGCAGGAACGTTTACCTGACGTGCTAACAAGATGTGCTCACGAGTTTGAGGCATTGGACCATCAGTTGCCGCAACTACTAAAATAGCACCGTCCATTTGGGCAGCACCAGTAATCATGTTCTTTACGTAATCCGCGTGACCTGGACAGTCAACGTGTGCGTAGTGACGATTAGCAGTAGTGTACTCAACGTGAGAAGTATTAATTGTAATACCACGTTCTTTCTCTTCTGGAGCGTTATCAATTGACGCGAAGTCACGCAACTCAGAAAGACCTGCTGTTGCTAATACAGTTGTAATTGCTGCGGTCAAGGTAGTTTTTCCATGATCCACGTGTCCGATAGTACCGATGTTTACGTGTGGTTTCGACCGGTCAAACATTTCTTTAGCCATAGCTATAAGTTTTAATTTACGTTTCTATTAATTTCTATTTATTCACTTCAATTGAGCCTATGAGGGGAATTGAACCCCTGACCTCTTCCTTACCAAGGAAGTGCTCTACCCCTGAGCTACATCGGCAATAAAATCATCTCCAACTTAAGCAACTCCTAACTTTAAAGGGGTTATTTAACCTTTAAAAAGAGCGGAAGACGAGATTCGAACTCGCGACCCTCAGCTTGGAAGGCTGACGCTCTACCAACTGAGCTACTTCCGCTTAAAATAAAAGATAAGTGTGGGGGGAGCAGGATTCGAACCTGCGAAGAC